>Ga0209089_10005525_pt1 | contig 10356 bp, 11 predicted proteins | sample ArcticOcean_MG_C_FD_187431 | JGI IMG/M metagenome (GOLD analysis project Ga0209089, IMG submission 187431) | Marine microbial communities from western Arctic Ocean - ArcticOcean_MG_CB2_150 (SPAdes) (version 2) | ecosystem: Environmental > Aquatic > Marine > Oceanic | place: Arctic Ocean: Canada...
GACAACCAACCCCTCATTTCTGGATAATTTTAGTCCCGTTACTGAACTTCCCAGTGTAACATTGTCCAGCGTGACAACTCCAGATGATTCTGTTAAAACTGCTGTGTCCGAAGCACCTTTGTAAATGCCACTTGCTACCGGAAGTTTTATTTTTCCGGCATCCGTGATTGCTAAACTGGCAACTCCTGTTTTTGACTTAATATCTGCGGTTTTGACTGCAAGGAATTCAGGACTGTCCGTGGCAGCAAGTCCCTGCGGGAGTGTATCCAGCACACTCCATGTCGTAGCCCCAAGGTCGTACACCCGCATGTTGTTCCCGGTTGTGTCGAAGTAAAGTGTTCCATCGAGCAGGGCATCCCCGTCATTATCTAACGTGGGAACAGAAGACTTTGCACCCAAATAGCGATCATCAAAACTGTCTAAACTTGCAGCAGCATTTGTTGCGCTTGTTTCGGCTAAAACCGCTGAAGCAGCAGCAGCAGATGAACCAGAAGAACCAATACGGAAAGTTGGTTTGAAGTGCATAATTGTAACAACATCATCCTGTACAGCAGGACTTGCCAAAACAATCCATCCTTGTGTGATATCTTGCGTAAAGTCAGTCGAATACAAAACAACACCATTCAACGTAACAAACAATGTATCAAGAACCTCAAAGTCTGGAATTGTGAATTGTGTCTGCCCTGCACTTGCAAGATGTTCAATGCGTTTTACGGAGTTTCTGCCAGTATTTGTAATTTCCAAGAAACCAAGACAATCTATTTTGTCTCCAGAGGCAGGAGCAGTCCCAAAGGTAACAAACATCCCACCGGGGTCAATAGTAATGTCTGTGCCATTCCTCTGTAAAATCCCTTCTTTAAAAATCTGAACATTGTCACCACTGAACTGAATCCCAAACTGAGTCTTAGACCCATCACCAGTATGGTAAGCACGATCTGTTGTCTTTTCAAAAGTAGATGTTTCACCTATCAGCATCTTACACTCCAGTTTTTCTGCAAACAAACTCCATTTTTACTCCTTATGGCTATTTCTTAATCTGTTATCAATAATCATTCCGGTAACTCAGGCCATGTAACTCCAGTAAGTTCCCCGGATTCGTCCAATGTTGGAGTTTCAGTTGATGGCATATTACGAAGAGCTTTTCTATAATCCAATTGTTCTTGCGTAGCATCTCCCGTATCTGAAAGCATCCACCAGTCAGTCTCAATTAATTTGGAATTTCTTTCCAACCTTAACTGTTCCAATGGGGTCTGTTGCCAAATAACTTCAGGAGTGGGTTGAGCAGGAAGATTTTCGACAACCCATTTGTCACCAATCCATGAACAACGTTCTGTCTCCGGATCAAATGGTGGCGGCTCAACATCAACAGCACCAGCAGGCATATGAAAGACCCCACCCTCTAGTGGAGAGGCATATGCAATAGTTTCTGACGCATTAGATTCATACCAAACTGTTTTCATTTTTTATTTTAGTCATATTTTATACAAAAATGAACCCCAGCATTAAACGGGCGGTTTTCCTGTTCCCCTCGCGGAGTCCCGGCAGATGACGTATTTAAGTCTGTTACTTGCCCAGTCTTAACAGTCGGCGCAGATAAGTATCCTAATGAAACACCATTGGTGGCACCAGCAGTATGCAATCGGATGCTATGTCCATGAAGCTGAATCCCGTCATTCTGATAAGCACCAACAGACGGACCAGCAAAAGCGGCTCCTGCTGCCATTGTTGAAGCCCCATGTGAACCTGTTCCTCTAAGAAAAGCACCTCTCAAATCAGGGACATTAAAGGTAGTGCTTCCATCACCAACCCCCCAAGTTACAGCTATTTCTGCAAAGAGAAGGTCATAAACTGTTCGGCTAATCTGACTCCCATTGCAATAAAGCCAACCAGTAGTGGGCAAAGCAGTCCAAGCAGTAATTATACCCGGAGCAGCAAATCCACCACTGCTGCTTGACGCCTGTACCATATTTATTAAATCAAGATTTCTACTCATTTCGACTGTGCCTCCTGCCGATTACGAACTGCCAGTTCTGTTTCTACCATTACATCCCATTGACCACTTTTCTCATTCCATATATATGGTTTCACAATCATACCATCTTCTCGTCTCATATCTGATGGTTGGCTTACGGGGGCTTCCCATCTTCCTACTTCGTCAAAAATCCAACTTGGATATGGTTTAGGCTCAATAAATTTATTGAGAACTGGATTCCATGTGTCACCAACATCTGCAAATTTTGCACGGAAATTTCCATTGTAGGAGGTCTGGACAAACAAGAAAGAGTCACCAAATACACCAGTGTTTATTTCATCCTGCTCTGCGACAATCACACCAACAACTATGTTGTCTTCATCTATTCTTGCAAAATGGCTCATATCCTGTACCTAATTATTATAACTCCAGAACCTCCAGAACCTGATCCTCGCGGCACTTCCGGATGGTAGTATGTGCCAGCACCCCCACCACCACCTGTACTACGAAGACCATCCAACATCCGAGACCCCTTTGTGTACGGGTCCATAACACCTTCTGTCCCAAACTGTTCGGCAGTCTGGCCCATAAATGCCCCGATTTTGTAATCATCAACGCATTTCCACACAGTGTTTCCATTCGGCCATAATGCGTCAAGTTGAGGAAAGTTTTTATTGACGTTTGTAGGGTTGGCCGCAGCCCATGTGTCTTTTGCTGGATAACCATAGTCGCTTGAACTTGCACCTCTGCCGCCACCAAACATCCCATTCCCTGCTCGTTCAGATGAGTCTCCACCCCCACCACCGCCACCAGCAAGATACTCGTCTTCTCCGGTACGCCAGTTATTTACTATCCCAATACCACCATTCCCTGTTGGCCAGTTATCTCCCCACTGGGCACTACCTTGGAATCCTGCCCCTCCTGCACCACCACCACCACCTCCAGTATTGTTAGAAGTTGTGCCAGCAGGAGAACCTGCACTTCCATAAGCAATTATGTTCTGGAGTGAATCAGTAGATGTCCCTGCTGTGTGTTGAATTGAATTGCCTACAGTCCCATTTTGCTCTGAAACTCCACCACCAGAGCCACCATCATGAGTAGTTCCTATGTCCGTAGAAAATGGGGCATCAAGTGATAAGTCTGCCCCAGACATATACGCTTCTCCGTACCCTGCACCCCCACCACCACCTATGGAATGAAGAATTGTTGAAGCATAAGTGAATTTTGAGTCTGCACCACGGTTTCCGGGTGCAGGATTCGCATTCCACCAAAGTCTTCCGGGGGCACCTGATCCAATTTGACAAATTGAATACCCTTGTGGAATTAGTGCTTGAGTTTGTGTAACCACACCACCACCCCCACCACCACCATTTGAACTTACAGTTTGATTATTCCCACCAGCACCTCCTCCTGCTATTACTAGAATGTCACAGTTAGTAATGTTCTGTTCTGCATAGAAGCGTCCTGAACCCCTGAACGTGTGTGATCTATATCTAACTCCACCATCAATATATTCAGCAATTTCGCCACCAGATGCGATTTTTTGCATGTCGATGTACTGAGTGCCATCATATCCTTTGTAATGACCAGTATCCGAATCAAACAAAAACTCTCCGCGTTGCGGATTACTAACAACTTGGCGATCAAGAATAATCCTTGTGCCTCCTGAAATAACACCACCTGTGATATTGACACTACTTGAAGACATGATTTCTGAAGTAGGAAATTTCCTGCCAATACATGTCACCTCATCTCCTGTTAACAGAGTAAGTGTAGCAACAGCAATTGAGATTGTCGTTCCATTAACTGCCGTGTAATCACTCTGAGCCATCTTAATTCCACGGACAAAAACATCAATATTATCAATTGCATAATTGACGCTCATTGTCTGATTACCACCGGATACAGTAATTCCTGAAGGAAATACATAATTCCTGTGGTCAACCGCACTGTTTGTTTGAAGTGCAGTGAAATTAGTGCCAAACATTCCCATTAAGACCTCTCCATATAAGAAAGAGTAGCATCAACTGAGGATGCGATGTCACTTGACACCTTGATAACATCAGTAGGTTGCAGAATGTATTTTTGCCCTTCCATCAATTCAAGCGCGATTCCTGCGTTGATTGTGACATCTTTTAATAATGTTACATTTTCATTGGCAACAGTTCCACCTGTATTCTCTGATGTTGCAGTATCACTTTCAATGAAAACAGAAACTTGTGCAGTGTTTGTGCTTTTATTGCACAAAGTCAGTCCAAGAACTACTGCGGTTATGCCAGCAGAGGCAGTATAGAGCGTTGTCGGTGTCGCAGTAACCCCTATATTTGCATCTGTAGTGAGTCTGTAAATAGAAGCCATTTTAATTCTCTATAGTGCATTGCAGTTAAAAATCATATCTTCCTCATTAAGTTCATTGACATCTCTCCAAAAAGTTTGATTACCTGCTGCCAAAACAAGGTGATCACCACTATTTCCCGGAGTCTGTGGAATCTTGTGGCCTGTTAAATATAATTGTACGTTTCCACTAGTATCCCAATCGAAAGTACTGGTGCCACCACGAGCCACTTCCCAACAGTTAGACATTGCCATACTTATCCAAGCGTTATTGCGAGTGCTTCTCCTTCATCAACATCCAGTCCATTGAATGCTCCCCAACCTGCGGCACTCGCGGATGTCATTTTAAGTGAATCCCCCTGTGAACCGGGAGCCGGGGGGAAAGTCACTCCACCAATGTCAAAGGTTACAGTGTTCCCTACAACATCTATCACGGTTGGTATCCCGCGAACAATTTCCCATGCCTTTGACAATGCCATAATATCTCCTATTAGTTCTGGAATTCAGCGCGATAATCAACTGCTTGATCATTATCCCAAAACTCGACAACCTCAACAATATCTGTGCTTGTCAATGTTCCTGCAAAGTCTATAACTATTCCATCATTTGCAATGAAATCACGGTTTGAACCTTCAATTATCTTAATCCCATTAACAAACACCCAAATAAATCCCGGCTCATATCCACCAGTAACCGTGAGTGTGTTCACGTTTGCAGACGGTTCATAAAGAGAAGATGCTAGTATTGGTTTTGGTCTTCGTGGAGGAACCTGTCTCATTTCACACTCACGAGTCTGGGGTTATTTCCATCACACTAGTTGCAACATTCAAAGCATTTGCAGTGTCACAACTAATCGCAATATAGTCTCCACCCTCAAGGATGGTTCGTTCTTCCTGTAAGAACTGTAAAGTAGAGTTTTCGTTGATCTGTAGATTTTTTGCAATGTAAATTGTGCCTGCACTTGCATCAGAAATCTTCAAATCAATTTTAACATTAGATGCTACAATATTGCAAATCAACAACCCAAGCAAAAACACATCTAGTCCGGCTGGTGCAGTGTATAATGTAGTATCTGTATTTAAAGCGGTTCCTGATCCATCAAAAGAATGCAAACCGTATGCGTAAACTGCCATTTTATATCCTCAAGGAAAATTGATTGGTGTTGGACAATTTAGATTATCACCGCCGGGAAAGTTCTCGTGGGAATTCACGTCATGTGTCCCAGAACCCATGCCGTTTAAAATACCCATTTCATCTACCATAAGACAACAGGGATAAAAATCTGAAGAGTTAGCTCCACTTTGCCCACTGTATAACATGAAATCTGTATATCTGTGTACACCTTGTCTCGCTGGACTCATGGAACCATGTCCCCGCCATCCTTCCTGATCGAATTGGTGTGAGCCACTTCCACCAACTCCAAGCCCTCCTGAACGATAGGCATTCCAATATCGAGTCCACGGAACCCACAAATCTGCACGTTCTCTTTCAGGAGTTCCTGTATGTCCACCAACATATCCATCCATAACTGATGTAGCATTAGAGTGAGCAGCTTCTCCAAATCCAAGCACCCCTGATTGATTTTGTCCAGAAGTCCAGAGTGTCCCATCTGCACGGAGAGCGTATAGGAAAGTGGCGTGTACATAGGTAGTCCAAGGAGCATAATATGCCCCAGCAACATCAACTTTTATAATTGGAGAGTCATAGAGATGTGGAGAGTGTATGCCCGGATCATATGGGCTTGTGATTGCTCCTTGACCATCCACATTATTCCCAATACCATTCTGACAATAACCCCAAACACGAATTGTCCCATCACTCATCAACGCACAGAGAGGCGCATAATATGTTTGTGACGATCTAAATTGTACAACATAAGGATCATCAGTTGTATTTCCAAGGGCAGGAATTAATTTTGGGCTATAAATAGTAGTACTGGTCCCAAGATTCGTGCCTGATGCTGTAACCCCGTGGGTATCATCACCGACAAAATACATTTTTCTTGAATCTTTGGTTTGGAAAAATGTAGTAGCATTACCCGGAGTATGATCAACATTATGAGACCATATATTGATAACCTCCTCACCATCTATCAGTCCATCTCCTGATATCAAAGTTGGAGTTTGACGATTAGATGTATCTCCAACACCTAGATACCCCCTAGCGTTGGCTCCCCATGCGTAGCAAAGATTAACTCCATTTTGCAACTTTGTCCCATACATCCTATTTCGTGGACCGCCTCCTGCTCCCCATATATTTGTCCAAATTCCTGAAATTTGCCAAGGAGAATTCTGATATGTTCCTGTCGTTCCATTTCCTACTGCTCCCTCATCATTACCACCCCATGTATACAGAGACCCATCTGTCATTAAAGCACCATCAGTATAATCATAGGAGTTAGAGGAAGAATGGTCATCTTGGGCGGCTCCTGTAACAAACTTGCTAATATACTTTTTCTTGAAATCAGAATCTGCTGTTCCTGTTCCTACACGGACTGGCAAATTCACCCTTTCATTATCAGTTATTTCACGAGCAGAATGGTAAGGTGCTTGACGACCCCAATGCCAGAGCTTTAGTTCCTTGTCAATGCAAAAATTTACACGACCTGTTGATATAACATCCAGCGCACCCGGAAAATTTGCACTAAATGCTGGCCTGATCATTCCTGTATAACCAGTACTTCCCGGTTGCCCTCCTCCTGAGAAATTATAACTTCCTCCAACAAGCCAGACAGTTCCATCATCCATTATAACATACATCCCATTCCCATGATGATGTCCACCGTTTCTCATACAGAGTTTTGCAACTGTATGTCTTGAATTGGTCTTTGGAATATCCCATGTTGGAACTTCTCCTTCTCCTTCTGAAAACAGAAAATAATCTCTTGTGTCACGCATTTTGACAGAATCGACATGAGCCGATCCATCAGGGGCTGCCATAAGAACATTTGAGGGATTATTGTTACTATTTGCATCACCTGCTTCATCATAATAGAAAATCTCACCCTTGCTTTCAAGAGGGATTACATTTGAAACTAACAGATCGAAAAATGCTGTATCTGATGGCAAATTCCCAATGCTGTTAGTCTTGCAAATGTAGATGTTCGATTGGTGTGTGAACGGAACGTTATACTTAAGAACATCATTCACCAAGTAAGCGACATTTGCAACAAATGTCCCCTTCCAATGTGGTCTTATTTTTTGAATGTCAATTAAAGCCATTTTTTTTCCTAACCAACCGTCATAATTTTTTGAAGACCATCACGATTACCCTGCAAAGTACCTCCAACCTCGCCTATCGTAAGCGGACAGAAAATCTCGCCCTCATTTGTAAGACAAAGAAGGTTCCCCGCGTCCTGTGAATCATGCCAACCTGAAATTGCAATCACTTTCTTGTGTGCAATTGTTTGGACTGGGCCGAACACAGAATTCTTTACAGAATTTGGAGCATCATCATCAATCCACGTCTGAGCATATGGGCTTGCCTCGCTGTCATCTATATTTCTGTCACCAAATGCTCGTCCAAATCTGATCAAACGTCCGAGAGCATTATCTCCGCAAGACCAAATAGTCCCATCTGCCTTCAGCGCATAAACAGCATGATACCCATCCCAACCTGTACTGCAAACCTGAACTACTGGAGGATGATCAGGACTATTATAATTCACTGAATCTTTCTTTGTTTTTTTGAAAAGGGGATTTTGAGGAGAAGTATAATAATTCGTACTTGTTCCTATCCCGACAGTACCATTATAATTAGCCCCCCACGTTCTTATTGTACCATCACGCATTATTGCTACAATAGTCATAATGCAGCCAGCCATAGGATAGATTCCAATACAATCATCTCCTAGATCAGTTATTTGAGAAGGAGTTTCAATCCAAGCAGACGTATAGCCAAGTCCCAACTGTCCAATATCGTTGCTTCCACAAGCGTAAACAGTTCCATCATCCATCAAGAAAAAAGATGAATATGTATGATCCATATTAACATCAAAGTCATAACTAGCGGGGCCATTACTGCCCATACCTACTGCCAGAATACAATACCGTCCAGAGGGAAGAAGAACTTCGACAGGAGTAGTACGAATGTCATCGTCTCCTACACCTCCATGCCCCTCTTGGTTAGAACCCCAATAAAAAAGCCTTCCTGTGTCAAAATCCCGTGCCCAAAATCCTCCACGATTAGTATCGTTTCCTGCCCGGCATGACCCAATCATATCATATTTACCCTCTATTTTTCCGGGGGTTTTATCCTGTGTAGACTGAGAACCACGACCTAAATCACCCTGTTCGTTATGACCCCATGTCCAAACATCACCATCCTCCATAAGTGCAATGCCTGTTGATTCATAAGAACTTTCATTCTCAGTAGAGTTTGTTCTAATGTCAGCGACTCTTGGCCCCCCAAACCTTCCATTTGGACCTGAGCATTTCTGTCCAAATGTTGCAAGCATCGGCAAGTATTGGTGATAAGTGGATGAGGCTACTGAATGATTGTCAAATGGGAGCATATAACCGCTGCTTGGACCCCAAACCCACAGATTCCCATCAATATCAACCATTGCACTTGAGAATGGGCTAAGATCATAAGTGAATTTTGCACCTCTGAACCAGAATGGGTACGGTTGGCGCATCGCTTGATAAACAGTCCCAAACCCACCTCTGCCTGCATTTGCGGAAGTTCCTGTTGCAAGAACATCACCCAACTGTGAAATATGATGATTTGACTCCATACTCCAATTGCATGCTTCTTGTTGATTTCCAATCTTCCTCAATCTGCCGGGAATGTAGGGAAACCAACCTCCGGGGATTCCTTTCTGCATAGAGACAAACTTGCGATGTGCCTGATTCCCACGCATCCGGTTCATACTAACCATGCGATTAAGACTGTGTTCTATATGCAGTCTTTGCCCTGCTTTGTTTACTTGAGAAGATTCATACCAAATAACATTAGGAGGTAAATTTGTTACTTCAAAGATGATCCACCGAGATGTTGAAGCAGCATTAAAAGTAGCAATAGTGTGGTATTGTTCAATTGTTACTGCAACTCCATCAATAAAATGCGTTATTTTACCTGAATCCTCAAATTCATTTGGACGGGCTGCTGAACCAGTCGAAACAATTACTCCAGAATACTTTGGTGTCAATCCTAAGTAAAGCGGATGCCCTGCATTACTAGAATCACTTTGATCAAATTTATAGAACCTAGCACGGTCAAGTTCAGGAGGCCGCATCTTACGAACTTCTCCATTCACAGCAAAAAATGGATGTGATACCCCTGCTCCACCCCACTCCTGAACTGTAATAGTCAACACAAACGGATCGGTGGATGTCCCTTTTATACCACGGTGCATGAGAAATGAACCAAACCCCTGTGTGTGTGCTTCAGATTGTCCTTCGCGTGAGTGGTAAGGCAGAGAACCTGTTAGCCCAATAAGGTCTTGCCCTTTCCCAGCATAAGTCCAATTAATTTCATTGGTTGGAGGAATCCCAAGAGAGCTTTCTGCTTTGCACTCAAATGTATTCCCCATGAAAAAGACAAGATTATTCTGGACATAAGTTGTGGTGGATTCATAGGAACCCATCCATTTTACATCTAGTTTATCAATGTTGCCAAGTGTAATTGTTTGAGCCATTTTCTATCTTACGTTAGGCTGAGGACCGCCTTGGGGTGTATAACGGTGCATTGCATTCTGATCTTCGACATTAGTGAGTGCCCAATCTGTAGAGCTTGTGGAAGTATACCCCCATCCTAAAGCATATCCACCTTCTGAAAATGCTGCTGTCCAAGTAGAAGAATCTTGGTTCCCCCATGATGCTATTGCTTTTGCATTGAAGTTTCCAGCAGAAAGCGGGGTTAAAACCCTCGATCCCTGTCCAGATGCAACCCCAAAGTTATTATGGTAGAGATCACTCCCATACGAGTCTTCCCAATTGTCAGTAAATGGAAAATAATTGTTATCGAAGTTTCCTTGATCGTGTCCTTTACCAAGGACTCCGTTCCCATTGTAACCTGCTGACCAGACTGTGCCATCAAAGCGAAGAAGA
>Ga0209089_10005527_pt1 | contig 10355 bp, 13 predicted proteins | sample ArcticOcean_MG_C_FD_187431 | JGI IMG/M metagenome (GOLD analysis project Ga0209089, IMG submission 187431) | Marine microbial communities from western Arctic Ocean - ArcticOcean_MG_CB2_150 (SPAdes) (version 2) | ecosystem: Environmental > Aquatic > Marine > Oceanic | place: Arctic Ocean: Canada...
AGACCTTCCCACTTGATGAAAATCTCACAAATCTGACACCTACGTTGACCTGAAGCATATCTTCCTGTTCCTACAGGTTTTTGTGCCTTATATCTAGGGCAAATTCCTTTACATGTCATTTTTATTACACATATTATAGGAATAATAAGTTAATAAGGTTAGATCTGCGAAAATTTACAATATTCTGAGAAAAACATGTAATAATTTCGTTGATTTATATAATCTTTTGAAGCATTTTCAAAAAAAATAATAAAAAAGTATATCAATAACATGTTTTTGTGAATTTCGCAAACAATTTACAGGAAAAATTTTTTTAATTGCGTCTAGCATTATTCTCATCTTCTGTGCGTTTGCCTTGTAATGTTTAGATGATCCCGAATTCTCAAAATCTTCTATTAATTCTAAAGTCTTTTTGATTTTTTCCTTATCAGTTAGTGTCCATACTGGTTGTGTCATTTTTCTAAGGTTTTTTTCATAATTGTAATTTAACCACTAGTTAGCCTTAGAATTGCCTGGGCAATATCGCCTTTGGTCTCAGCCAAGGCATCCTTAGCCTTCTCTTCATCACAATTTGCCTGTTGACAGACTAGCATTATATCATCTTCTGAAAATATAGGTACTTCAAGTTCTTTTTCCTCAAAACTCTCTGCAATTACCTGAAAGATTGAATTTTCTTTTGATTTCATTTCGGTGACAGATGGCTTTGGAATTATTATTTCTTTTTTATCCGTCTTAATGATAACTTCCTGTACATTTGGGATCTCTTCCATGTCAAGACCCATCTTATCCATCATTCTTCGCATTTGGCGATTGCCTCCACGCATCATGTTCATTTATCCCTCTGGCTAACTTTTTAAACTATCCCTAACTTTCACTGCCACTCCGATTCTTTGTTCCTTCATCATTTCTGAAGACAGGATGGCCTTTCCTACTGCAATAACCTCATTCTTGTACAAAATTGGAACGTCACTTTGGATCCTGATATTTTTGCCACACCAAACAATATGACCACAAAAGACAGACCTTCCCTCTTCTACAAATGGTTTTGAATCATTGTCAATCTCTATACAGTTTTCTTTGAATTTTTTACTCTTCATAAGAATTTGAGCAAAATATGGTGTTATGGCTAGTCCGCCATCAATTCGCAATGTGCAAAGAAGCTTCTGGTTATGATATACCTCACGAATTCGTCCAGTTCGCTTTGAAAAGAAAAACTCTATCTGTTTAGGCAAATGTCTAGATATGCCTACTCCAAACAGGGCATCAATGGTGTGTTTTATTTTTAAAACAGGATCCACGCAAATGGTTGCCTAGGTATCTAAATATTCGTTGACACTATAATATAGAATTCCATCAATCTATATAGAACAGAGAAATAACTATAGTTATGTCATCTGGCGAAGAAACTAGAAAAATCCAGTTTACAGGTAAATCCACTTACATTATTTCTCTGCCCAAACAATGGATTACTGATCTAGGTCTAAAGCAGGGAGATCAAGTTTCAGTCGATCGAAAAGGAATTTCCAGCTTACATGTTACACCATACAATACTAGAAAAAAAGACCAAACTGAAACAGCCACAATTGAAATTGAACCAAAGGAAGAAACATCAACTGTAGTAAGAAAATTAGTTTCATTATACTTTCTTCACTTTAAGACAATCAGTATAAAACCAAGGGTGGGACGAATCATGCCGTCACAAAGAATTGGAATTAGAAATGCTGTTAAGAAAATTTTAATGGGTGCAGAAATAACTGCTGATTCATCAGATGGTATAACTGTTCAAATTCTAATTAATTTGGTAGAACTATCAGTTGATGCCGCTTTCAAAAGAATGATGTTGTTAGCAAAATCAATGCTAGATGATGCATTAATTGCAATAAAGGAAGGAAATGAAGAACTCGCAAAAGAAGTGATCAACAGCGACGATGATGTAGATAGATTTGGATTTTATATCACTAGGCAGCTTGCAATTGCAATTGAAAATGATCACATGTTAAAGGAAATGGGATTTGATAATGCTCGTGATTGTCTTGGTTACAGAGTTGTTGTCAAAAATGTGGAAAGATTGGGTGATCATGCGGTAAGACTATCACAGGATGTTTTAGATTATAAAACTCCCATACAAGGCAAAAACTTTGATAGAATACAGGAAATGAGTAGTTATGCGATTTCAGTAATGGATGATGCATGCCTAGCATTATTCAAAAAAGACTATGATCAAGCAGAGAAATCAATTGAAAATGCAAATAATATCCAAAAATATGAAAAAAGAATATTGGGTAATTTGAAAATAAGAAAAGATGAGGAGGAAATTTTTAGGATTAGAAAAATTGTGGAGAATGTAAAAAGAGTTGCAGAATATGCGAGCGATATTGGTGAGATTGTTTTAAACATGAATATAGAAAAAATTCTCAAAAAATCAGAGATGTAGAGTTTTAGCAATGGATTCAGCTGTTTTAATCACATATGATCAAGATGATATGGTTGATGAGGCAGTCGCTCTTTGCGAATCGGCTGATTATAAAGTAAAGCATATCATAAAACAAAACTTCCTGCAGAAGCCAAAATATGGCTTGAGTGGTGGTAAAATTGAAGATGTTAAAGAAATTATATCTACGGTAAAACCAGATGTGATAGTTTTTGATGAGATATTAAAGCCAAGCCAGAACTATAATCTGGCTTCAGAGCTTAAAATGGAAATATTGGATAGAGAAGCTTTGATTTTACAAATCTTTGAGAAAAGATCTTCCAGTGCTGAATCCAAGCTTCAAGTTAAACTGGCACAAGCACGCTATGATATGTCAAGAGCTAAAGAAAAAGTAAGACTTTCAAAAAAAGGCGAACAGCCAGGGTTTATGGGCATTGGAACATTTGAAGTTGATGTATACTATAACGAAATCAAAAAAAGAATGGTTAACATCAAATCAAAGCTGGTAAAGTCAGGAAAACAACGTAAACTTCACAGACAAGCAAGAAAACGGCTTGGTTTCAAGACAATTTCACTTGCGGGATATACTTCAGCAGGTAAAACTACATTATTCAATGCATTAACAGGAGAACAACGAGAAAAAAACGAAGAGCTATTTACAACTCTTACAACTACTGTTCGTAGAGTAATGATAAACCAAGAAATTGCATTGATTTCGGACACTGTAGGATTTATCAGCAGGCTTCCAGCATATATGATTGAAGCTTTCAAATCAACGCTAGAAGAACTACTGTACACGGATGTTATAATATTTGTAATTGATGCAAGTGATAATCTAGATGAATTACGAAAAAAATTCAAAAGTTGTTATACAACATTAAATGAAATTGGTGTAGAATCAAACAATATGGTTTTCGCTTTAAATAAATCAGAATTGTTAGATGACGATGAAATTTTAGACATAGTAGATTACTTAGAATTGAAGGGAAGTAAAAAATGGATTGATATTTCTGCAGTTACAGGAAAAAATATGAATGAACTTAAAAAAATAGTTAATAATATTTTTCAAAATGACATATCACAGAATAGTGATAAAGTTGGAGCAAAGACATATGGAAATTGAAGTTCTAAGAATTGGTCAACGGGTTGTTAGAGATGATAGAGTTACTACTCATGTAGCTCTAGTTGCAAGATCATTTGGTGCACAAAAAATCTATATGAATGAAGTAAATCCTGAGATAAAGCGTACTATTTCTGACATTAACAAAACTTGGGGTGGTAATTTTAAAATTGAAATTATTTCAGAATGGAAAAAAATTGTTAAGGAAAAGAAAAATGCAGCGGTAAAAATTGTTCATCTTACAATGTATGGTCAGAATATTAATAATGTTGAAACAAAAATACGAAATGAAGACAAAATTATGATTGTGGTTGGAGCTGAGAAAGTTCCAAGAGAGATCTACGAATTGGCAGATTATAATGTGGCAGTGGGTAGTCAACCACACTCAGAAGTAAGTGCTTTGGGCGTACTATTGGATCGTATTCAACAGGGAAAACAGTTTGAATTCAAGTTTGAGAATCCAGAGAGAACAATAATTCCTCAGGAGCAGGGCAAAGATGTTAGAGTGAATAAAAAACTGATTAATAATGGAAAATAAGGATTGTTTCTGTTGATTGACAAATACGAAGATCCATTTGTGAAAATTTCATATATGATTGGCGGTGATGAATACCTCAAGGTTGCAAGGTCACTCTTAAAATCACAGGATGCAACAGATGAAGAAATTGCAAGTTCAACTGGTTTAAGAATCAACATGGTTCGAAAAGTACTCTATGATCTTTTTGGTAAAGCTCTCATTACTGGAGTTAGAGTGAAAGATGAAAGAAAAGGCTGGTTTGTCTACCGTTGGCGTTCTAGAAGAGATGAGGTTGAGAACTTTATTGAGAATCAGAAGAAAAAGATTAGTGAGAGACTTCAGCATAGATTAGATTATGAAAATTCGTCACAGTTTTATCATTGTGGAAATGCTGATTGCACCAGAGTAACATTTGAAGATGCTCTTGATGAATTTTTTAAATGTCCATCATGTGGTGGGGTTTTAAATCTCAAGAAAAATGAGAAGTCACAAAAGGCGTTTGCTAAACAAATTGATAAGATGAAAAAAGAAATGCAAAGTTAGTTTTCATAGTGTAGTACGACTTCATTTTTTATTTTTGAAACATTTTTTAATTTTAACCTTATTGATTTCACAACAGTTGAAAATCCATCACCGTCTACTAATGTTGTAGCAGTCACGCCTCCTACAAGATAAGGTGTGATTGTAATCATAGCTTCATCTACTAGGTTTTCTTTCACAAATGCCCAATTTGTTGTCCCACCACCCTCAACTAGAATATTTTTTATGCCTTTTTTTTTGAGAATTCCAAGTAATTTTTTTATGTTTACTGTATAATTTCCACAAACTATAACCTGGACAGGAAATTTTTCTAGTTTCTGCAAGTTTTTTTTCGGTGCTTTTTTTGATACCGTAATAATTGTGGGAATTCTTGAACATGTTTTTAAAATTCTTGAATTCGTACGGATTGTCGCATTTGAATCAAGAATTATACGTATTGGATTTTTTTTCCTAATATTATGTGCAGATAAAAGTGGATCATCAATTTCAACAGTATTTTTTCCAATTAGGATTGCATCGACTTTACTTCTAAGTTTATGAACTCTAATTTTGTCTTTTTTTGAGGAAAGTTTTGAATCTCCAGTTCGTGTTGCTAACTTTCCATCTAAAGTAATCGCAGCGCTGAATATTACATGTGGCCTAAAGCTTTCCATGAACTATATTACCTCCAATCATTACTGCTTGAATTGAATTTTCGTTTGCCCTATGAACAATAGATGCATGTGGGTTTCGCAAGGGATCAAGATCTAAATCATTCTTTTTAATAAAAACAGCGTCTGCCAAGTATCCCTCTTTGATACATCCTATTTTTTTATCTAGTAATTTTCCCGCATTGATAGTAACCATTTTTAGAATATTCTTTGGTTCAATGCGTTTTTGATGAATGCCCATTGTTGTCTTCCATAAAAAGTCCATTTCTCTGAACAAGTCAGGTGAATTAATCATCACGTTGTCAGTTCCAATTGTTATATTACAATTCATTTCCATCATTTGAACAACATTTGGAATTCCTTCTGCTAAAGATGCATTTGCGCGAGGACAAACAACTATGCCTCTTGTTTTTTTAGATGCAATGCTCAGATCACTTTTTGAGGCGTATGTCATATGTACAAGGAAATCTGGTTTTAGTAACATGGAACGCTTTGGCTCTGTTTTTCTTGTAATTTGTTTTGATTTCAAATAACTTTGCTTGGTTTCTGCACAGTGAATTGCACGAATCTTTTTTATTTTAGAAAATTGTTTCAGAGAAGAATCACTATTTTCATTTGAACCACTAATTCCTATTCCATCACAGCTTTTTAGTAATTGATCTATCTGGTTTTGATATGACTGTGGAATTGGTATGTTTCTTTTGATCTGATCTTTTGACTGATAGTATTCTATTCTACCTAGTATTATGGAACGAATTGGAGTGTTTGATAGTACCTTTTGCATAAGCAAAACTCCATCTAAACCACCCTCTCTGAAATCAACAAATGTTGTTGTTCCTTTTTTTAGCATTGATTTTACAGTTTTTCTCATAAAGTGAATGAGCTTTTTTGGCTCGGTTTCACTGAGAATTTTTTGTTTAATTCCAAAAATGGGGTTGATTTTAGAATCAGGATCCTTATCCAGAGCTATATCTTTTGCGATTGAATCACCAATGTGTGTATGTGAATTAATTAAGCCTGGAATTAGTAAAAGACCATCACAGTTTACAACTTTGTTTTTAGTAGATTTAATTTTAGGATTAATTTTTTTAAATGTGTTATTAGTGATCAGCACATTTGTTTTTTCTATAAATTTTAAATTATTTCCATACAATACGCTGATATTTTTTAATATCATGTAAGCTCGTAGATTTCTGGTTTCTCTTTCCCTGAATCACGAATCTCTCTGATTGTGTCGAGAGACTTTGTTGCAAGTTTTACTGCACTTCTAGCATTTTTTCCTGTTCCTATTCCACAATTTAGTTCAATTCCAAGTTCGTTTTTAATTATATCAATAAATTCTTCTGCACTTTCCCTATGGTTTGAGTTTGCAACAACCATGAAATTATCACCGCCCATGAAAAATGAAAGTGCCTTCTTGGATAAGAAAAACTCTGACATCTTTGCGTATAATTTGAACATTAATGATGAGATTTCGTATGGTGATGCTGTTTTTCCTCTAGAAGTGAGATTGTCAACATCTAGGTGCATGATTGTAACTTTTGACTCTACTTTACCATCTATGAATCCAAAAATGTTATGTTCCTCATTTAGTTTTATTTCAGATTTTTTCCCATCATATGCACTAAGATTAGCCTCAAATGGTGAATCGCCGTAACCTATTGACATTGATAATTTCAAATCAAAAGATGATTCGAGTTTCTTTTGGATTTCTATATGATCCTCAAGTGTAATTCCACTTGTAATTACAAAAAATTCGTCAGATCTGTTTGAAAAAACTAGACAATTTTTTTCAGAAAATAATTTCTGTATTTGGAGATAAAGTGATGCTTGAAGCATCTGTATCTCATGTTCCCGGTCACTTCCCAATGTTAGAGTCCAAGGACCATAATCTGTAATCTTGATAATTGTAATCTGAATCATTATTTTATCTTCTTCAATTCTTCTGCTGTCTTGAAAATAGCCTCAACTGCCCTTTCAGATACTGGTCGAATTCTTCCAAACGCCTGCCTCTCAGACATTCCTGGACCAGAAATTCCTAACGAAACTGGTTTTTGATATTTAATTGATAATTTAGAAATTCTTGCTGCAACAACATTTGCAATTAATTCATCATGCTTGGTTTGTCCCTTGATAATAGCGCCTAGTGTAACAACTGCATCAATGTCTTTTTTTTGCAGTAAGGTATCAATAACTAAAGGCATATCAAAAACCCCAGGAACATTACATTCGTATTTGACGTTTAGTTTCAATTCTTTGGCTTTTTCAAGTGCAACCTTATGCATTCTAGACGTCACTTTGTCGTTAAATTCCGAAACTACTATTGCAATATTCAAAATTAACGCACCTTTGAAAATTCATAGAGTTCTTTGCCATCAATAAATGGAATGGCATTCTCTTCTGCATACTTTTTTGCCTTTTCAACAGACAATGCAGCATAAGTTTCTGCATCCATCATTTCACAGATGGCAGAAACGGGGTGTAACTTTGCCAGCTTTGCTAGGTAAATTGACATCTCCGTATGGCCTTTTCTGGAAGAAAGAAGACCATCTGAAGCAAGTAGCAATGGAACATGTCCTGGTGTCTTAAATGAAGAAGTGAATTGTTTTTTTGGATTATCTGAATTGTACAAGTTTGCCATTTCTTTTATGGTCAAAGCCCTATCACTGTCAGTAATTCCAGTGTATGTCCGCTTGTGGTTTACAGATATTGAAAAAGTTGGATGATCCCCATATGGTGCCATTCCCATTACCATATTTTTTGACTCTGAATCAAGATCGTCAGAATTTGCAAGTATGTTGTGCATGTATTCTAGATCTAATTTTTTTGCTAAATCATTTGAAATTGCCAGACAAAGTAAGCCACCTGCATGTTGTCGCATCCTTGCCACATGTTCCGGTGTGCAAAATTCCGCTGCAACCATCATGTCAACCTCGCTTTCTCGTCCATCTGAATCGTAAACCATAACAAACTCGCCTTGTTTTAGAGAAGCAATTGCTGTATCAAATGTCATTACTAAAAATTGATTTTGAAGATGTTATAAAACTTACTAAAAATGTGGTAATTACTAATTTTGTGGTAATAGATTAGCCTTAATTTTTAATGTATTTTCCAAGAATGTCTGTCTCAATGTTGAGTTTGTCCCCAACTTTTTTTGAATTAAAGTTAGTAACTTTGATTGTATGTGGTATCAAACAAACAGATGCAACATCTTTTTTTGCATCAACCACAGTCAAACTAATCCCATCCAATGCGATAGAACCTTTCTTGACAACATACTTTGTTAATTTTTTTGGAACCTTGAACCAAAATTTTACTTCCTTTGGTTTTTTTTCAATCTTTGTTATAGTTGCAACACCATCAATGTGTCCTAAAACAAAGTGACCTTCTAACCTATCACCAACTTTCAAACTACGTTCAATGTTAACAGTACTTCCTGCCTTTACATTTCCCAAATCAGTCTTCTTTGTTGTTTCGTCAATCATTTCAAAGACACATTTATTTTTTGAAATTTTTGTAGCACTAAGACATACACCGTTGATTGCAACACTTTGACCAATCTTCAAACCTTTTGCATACTTTCCTAGGTTAACAGTCATCTGTATAGCACTTCTATTCTTTGTTTTTTGATCAAGTTTTGTGACTTTTCCAGTCCCAACAATTATGCCAGTAAACATGATTTTATTGATTTGGCTAGATCGTTATAAATCAAATTTCCAAAAGTGCTTTGGCTCGCTTGTAATGAACTTCATCTATCATTTTTCCATCAACAACTGTTGCACCCTTTCCTTTCTTTGTTGATTTTTTATATACACTACAAACTTTTTTTGCCCATGCAATTTCTGGTTTGCTTGGATGAAAAATTTTATGAACTGTCTTGATTTGATCTGGATGAATGACACTTTTTCCAGCATAGCCTAGGCTTCTGCCAACTTGACAATCCTTAACAAATCCACTCTTATCCTTCAAGTCCTGCCATATACCATCAATGGCTGCAACACCTGCAGCAGTTGCCGCTACTGGAACCTTATATCGAGAATATTTTGCGCCGGATGGGTTTCCCTTGGTGTATTCTATTCCCATATCGTTTAACAAATCAAATATACCAAATACCAAAGCGTCAATTCTCTTGCTTGATGAAGCTATCTCATAACAATTCATCACTCCAAGTGCAGATTCTATGGAAGGCATCAAACTAATTCCTTTGATCTTTCTTTTTTTCTCGAGAGATGAGATTATTTTTTCAATTTTCTTGAGTTCTTTTACTGAATTTACCTTTGGAATTACAATTCCATCAATTCCTTTTTGTACAATCTCCTTAAGATCTGCTTCAACCATGCCTGATTCTGGTGAGTTTATTCTAACAAAAACATCTGGTGAATACTTTTTTCTTTGCTTGAGCGTGTTTTTTATCAGTGCTCTAGCTTTTTTCTTTTCTTTATCTGGTACAGAATCTTCAAGATCAAAGCAAACGATGTCAGCTGGAAGTGATTTTGCCTTTTCTAAAAATCTTGGATTATTTCCTGGAACAAAAACTAGACTACGGAATAGGTTTGCCATTAATGATTAAGCGCCTTCAGGCTTGATTAAGATTTTGCCAGGCTTGATTAAGATTTTGCCAAAGAATTTTCCTTGAAGCATTTTTGTATGTGCCTCTGCTGCTTGCTCGAAAGAATAAGTTGAATCAATTGCTGCTTTGATTTTTCCTTGTCCCATCCAGTATAATCCTTGTTCCATCTCTGCTTTTGTTCCTTGAGTTGAACCTAAGACATTGATTCCTTTAAAGAATATGTGTCTTAGATCAATTTGTGCGTCATAGCCTGTTGTTGCACCACATGAAACTAGAGTTCCACCATATTTGAGAAGTGTAAGTTGTTTGTTGAAATGAGTTTGGCCAATGTGGTCAAATGTCAAATCAATACCAGGTTGGACACCAGTTGATTTTGCAATTTCTTTCGTAATTGCTCTTACTTCTTTGTGCCAATCATCCTTTCTGTGATCAACTGCATAATCTGCACCCAATTCTTTACATTTTTCTAGTTTATCTGGACTAGCTGTTGCAATAACTTTACAATTATACAATTTAGCAATTTGAAT
>Ga0209089_10005530_pt1 | contig 10354 bp, 6 predicted proteins | sample ArcticOcean_MG_C_FD_187431 | JGI IMG/M metagenome (GOLD analysis project Ga0209089, IMG submission 187431) | Marine microbial communities from western Arctic Ocean - ArcticOcean_MG_CB2_150 (SPAdes) (version 2) | ecosystem: Environmental > Aquatic > Marine > Oceanic | place: Arctic Ocean: Canada...
GGGAGATATATGTGAAGAGGTGGGTTAGTAATAGTCTATAAACATTTAAATTAAATGATATATATCACAAAAATTTTCAGAGAGAAAAAAGCTATTGCATTGAACCTGAATGAAAGGCTAACTTAACGCATAATGATGAACAAGAAATCCATAGTGGTGCCAAAAATAAACAACATTTGTTGTTGCTGTTGTATGAAGGAGCAAAAAGCACCGGAATAGGCTGTGGTAACAATTAATTTCAAAACCCCCTTTTGCCAGTGCAGAAGGGGGTTTTTTTTAAGGGAAAAAAATGAAAGAATGGAAAAAAATATTAAAAGATGAAATATCAGCTGAACTAACTGAGCAGATTGATATATTTGAAACGCAGATTGAACTAAAGCGATTGGGGAAAATTGACGACAAGATTTTTGCGGAAACCCGTTTGCGCAAAGGGGTCTATGGTCAGCGTTATGATAATGGACAGCGTCATGATGGTGAACAGTCCAGAGAACTAAATTATCCCAGTGGTGATAAACTAAAAGGACCTGAAACGGTTTGGGATGCGCCTGGAATGCTCAGGATAAAAATTCCTTTTGGTGGTGTGAATCCCAGCCAATTGCGGATGCTGGCTGATCTTTCAGAAGAATATGCCGATGCTGTGGTTCATATTACCACCCGGCAGGACATCCAGTACCATTTTGTTCATATAGAAGACACTCCTACTATTATGCGCCGCTTGGCATCTGTGGGTATCACTACTCATGAAGCATGTGGAAATGTTGTGCGAAATGTTACCGCTTGCCCTTTAGCTGGTGTCTGCCAGGATGAAATATTTGATGTTTCTCCCTATGCCAAGGCCATGGCAGATTTTATGCTGAATCATCCTGACTGCCAGGATTTCGGTCGCAAATTTAAGATTGCATTCTCTGGCTGCAGTGAGCATGCCTGCGGTATTGTAAATATGCATGATTTGGGGGGAATTGCTAAAACTAAAGATGGTAAAAATGGATTTGAAATTTTTGTGGGTGGTGGATTAGGTGCTGTCCCTCATCAAGCAAAGATTATGTATGATTTTCTTCCGGAAGAAGAAATACTGCCCCTCATGCAGGCTATAGGCAGGGTTTTTGCCCGTCTGGGTGAAAAGAAAAATCGTGCCAAGGCCCGTGTAAAATTTTTAGTAGCCAGATTGGGATTGGACGAATTTACCCGCTTGGTGGAAGAAGAACGCCAGATACTCCCGCACGATGAGCGCTGGACCAGTTACATTGATGAGTTGTCGGCTTGGGGAGAAAAACCAATAAAAGAGCCTTCCTCATTAAATGAAGAAGCAAAACCCGAAGGATTTGTACAATGGCAGGAAAAGAATGTTATTTCTCAGCGTCAGGAAGGTTATAAGGTAGTCGTAATTATGCTTCCTTTAGGCGATATATCCTCTCATCAAACCCGAAAATTGGCTGACATTGCTGAAAAATATGTGGGTGATTATATCAGGACAACCGTTGAGCAGAATTTTGTTCTGCGTTGGGTGAGCGAATCTGATTTACCTTCCCTATATCAGGAATTGAATGCAATCGGATTAGCAGATCCCGGTGCTGGTACTATTGTAGATATTACGGCCTGTCCCGGTACTGATACCTGCAAGTTAGGCATTGCATCCTCACGAGGTCTGGCAGATGAATTACGGCAGATGCTTTCCCCGAAGCAATGGGAAATGGATGAAGCCGTCCGTAACTTGCGTATAAAAATCAGCGGATGTTTTAATTCCTGCGGTCAACACCATATTGCCGATATGGGCTTTTACGGTAACAGTCGAACATTTAAAGGGTATAAGGTTCCTCATTTCCAGGTGGTTTTAGGGGGACAGTGGATAAACAATGCCGGAAACTTTGGATTGGCTATTGGGGCTGTTCCATCAAAAAATATTCCACAAGTAGTTTTAAAATTAACGGATTATTATGTGGAAAACCGCAGCAGTAAAGATGAATCATTTCAGGAATTTTTCAGTCGGAAAAAGAAATCTGTATTGAAGGAGCAAATAATGGAATTTACAGAAGTACCAGCATATTTGGAAGATGCTTCCTTTTATACAGACTGGGGAGATCCTCGTGTTTTTACTCTGGGTGATATGGGTGTAGGTGAATGTGCAGGAGAGGTAGTATCCCTCACAGAAGTTGAATTGCAGTCCGCCGAGCGTATTTGCTTTGAGGCACAAGTAGAGCTTGAGGATGGTAAATTGGATGTAGCTGAAGAAAAAGCCTATAAAGCCATGATTAGGGGAGCATCAGCACTGTTGCGCAAGGAATTTCAGGATATTTCAAGTGATCCAGATGAAATAGTGACTGAATTTAAACAACATTTTTACGATACTAAATTATTTTGGGACCGCTTTGCTCATGGAAAATTTGGAAAATATCTCATCAATAGAAATGAAAATCCTCCTTCAAATTTAAATAATGATAGTGTACACCGGAAAATTGAAGAAAGTCAGTTATTTATTGAAGCTGCTCATTCCTGTTATGCCAAGATGATGGATATTGAGAAAAAAGAACAAAGCGGAAAGGCGATATAATTATGGAATTACAGAAATTCGGCATAAAACTTTTTTTTAAACCCAATGGCAGTTATCCATCCAAGGATTTCATCCCGGTTTTCCATAATTGGATTCAGACCAATTCTGTGCCTGACCACATGCTTATTGATGTGATTGATTACTCCCATATTCCCGATGGACCTGGCATTATGCTCATTGCACATGAAGGTCATTTTAGCCTAGATAAGGAAAATAATATGCCAGGATTATTATATTTACGCAAAGCAAAATTTAATGGTGATTTTCAAAAACGTTTTGAATCTGTATTTGCAACATCACTACAGGCGGCCAAAAATTTAATTAAAAATGAAATTGGCAGTGCAGTCGATTTTCAATCAAATTCATTCCGATTTATAGCAAATGACCGTCTCTTAGCAGAAAATAATGTAGAGAATCAAGAATTGTTCTCCAATACGTTTAATGAAATATTAACCAAACTTTATCCCAAAGGGAAGTGGGTAATAGAGGATTACTCCAAAAGTGGTGAAAGATTGGCATTCACCGTAAAATTTCAAGATGATACAAATATCATGCTTAACTAAAAAGGAAGAGGAAAAATGAATAGCGCAGCAACACAATATGTAAAAAATACAAATGTAGATCACTACAGTAAAAATCCCGTAGGATTTCTCAAATGGATAGTTGAAAAACTGCCCAATGAAAAGGTAGTGATGGGCACAGGCTTTGGTCCACCGGGGATTGTTTTATTGGATATGCTTTTTAAAGTGACGAAAAATATATCTGTATTTTATATCGACACCAGTTTTCTTTTTGAACAAACCTATGATCTGAAAACTAAACTTGAAGATAGATATGGTTTTAAATTCCTTAATTTTTCAACTGATTTATCTCCTGAAGCACAAGGAAAACAATATGGAAAAAAATTATGGGAAAATGATCCTGATGCTTGCTGTAATTTGAGGAAAGTTCTGCCTATGAAAGATGCGCTTGCAGATTATGATTTTTGGATCACCGGAATTCGTAAAAAACAGACCAGTATTAGAGCCAGTGCTGGGTTGGTAGAAATGGAACCTCGTTTCAGTGTGATCAAAATGAATCCACTGTTAAATTGGACTCATGATGAAGTATGGAATTATATAAAGGAACATGATTTGCCCTATAATGAGTTACATGACCGAAATTACCCCAGTATTGGCTGTATGCAATGTACAAGCCCTGTCTTCGCTGGAGATGATAAACGCAGTGGACGATGGAATGGTACCAATAAAACTGAATGCGGATTGCATAAATCCACAACTATAAGTTTAGATGAAACTAAAACAAAGGCAAACTAAATGAATTCACTTTTACCCATTTTTATGAAGTTGGAAAATCAACCCTGTTTGGTAGTTGGTGGTGGCAAAATTGCCCATCAGAAAATTAGGCAATTGCTGGAGAGTAAAGCAAATGTAACTGTGAAAGCACTCGATATTTCAGAAAAAATACAGTCTCTTTCGGTTACCATTCAGAAATCCGCATATCGAAAAAATGATGTAAAAGGTTACAAATTAGTAATTGCAGCAACCAATGATGAAAATATAAATCGTAAGGTATATGAGGACTCTCAGAAAAATGGTATACCGGTGAATGTTGTGGATCAACCTGAGTTATGTACATTTTATATGGGTTCAGTTTTTCAGGATGGGGATGTAAAAGTCGCTATCTCGACTAATGGAAAATGTCCTTCATTTGGAAAGTTTATCAGGGATCATATTAATAATTTATCCAAAGGAACATGGGGAAATGCGTTAGAGAAATTAGCTCTGCAACGGGAAAAAATTATTAATTCTATTTCATCCTATTCCCAGAAGCAGCAGATTATGGAGAAATTAGTAAACAGTACTAAAAATAATTTTATTAATAAACAGGTAAAAAGAGGGAAGGTATATATAGTAGGAGCAGGTCCCGGTGACCCGGAACTCATAACGGTTAAGGGCTTGAGGGCTATTCAACAGGCAGACATAATTTTGCATGATGCCCTGGTTCATCCTCATTTGGTGTTCGAAATTAATCATGAGGCAGAAAAGATATTTGTGGGTAAGCGTGAAGGTAAACATTCCGTAAGTCAGAAAACTATTCATAGTCTGCTGATTGAAGCAGCCAATCAAGGAAAGCAAGTTGTTCGACTAAAGGGAGGGGACCCCTTCATCTTTGGTAGAGGAGCTGAAGAAGCTGAAGCCTTGGCCAAAGCCGGAATACCATTTGAAGTGGTTGCAGGAGTTACAGCGGGTATAGGGGCTGCAGCCGGATTTGGTATTCCATTAACATCGCGAAATGAGGCACAGAGTACCACACTCATTACTGGTCATCAATGTGAAAAAAATGGAAATCATAATTGGAAAGCGTTGGCTGAATTAGACTCAACCCTGGTTTTTTATATGGGTGTGAAAAATATCAGTAAAATTGTGAGTGGACTTACTATTAATGGGAAATCTGGTTCAACTCCTTTGGCAATTGTTCAGAATGGAACTATGGTCACACAGAAAATATTTATTTCAACTTTGGAAAATGTTGAAAATGAAATAAAGGGGATTACTATGAAAACTCCCGCGGTAATTATAATTGGCGAAGTGGTGAATCACCATCAACGGTTACAAAAATATGTCGATTCAATTCCGGCTGATTATGTGGATCCTATCGGTGATTTTGGGTTTGATATTTGGAAGAATGAGGTGGTAGTAGCATAAGATTAGTTTACATCTAAGACCCAGTTTACCAAAATAATAACATCCAGAATATTTACTGAATCATCATTATTGAAATTAGGAATTAGTATAATTTTTTTTCCATTCAGTTAAGAAACTGCTTAATTACAACATAATTTAGACATTTAAAAAGGAAAGTTTATTTTTGGGTTGTTAGAGGAAGCTAAGGAAGAAAAGTTTGTAATATAGCTGGATAAAGCAGATTAAATCAGGATAAAATATTCTCTAACATTTGAATAAGCGAATCCGCATTCTCCCTTGTAAATACCAAGGGTGGCTTAATTTTTAGCACATTATTAAAGGGACCATCTGTACTTATAAGGATGCCACGTCCTTTCATATTATTAACAATCTCATTTGCCATTTCAAGGGCAGGTTCTTTTGTTTTCAGGTCCTTAACTAATTCTATTCCAATAAATAAGCCAGCACCTCTTACATCACCAATGAGCTCATATTTTTGCTTGAGCAAGTTTAATTCTGATAGCAGATAATTACCCACATCCAAAGCATTTTGCTGAAGATTTTCCGCTTCAATAACATTCAGCACAGACAAGGCAATGGCACAGGAAACAGGATTCCCGCCAAAGGAGTTAAAATATTCCATACCATTATTGAATGTGTTTGCAATTTCAGGGGTAGTCACTACAGCAGCAATAGGATGACCATTCCCCAGAGGTTTGCCAATGGTGACAATATCCGGGATTGTATTCTGCAATTCAAATCCCCAAAAGTGAATCCCCACTCGCCCCAGACCAACCTGTATTTCATCACTAATACAAATACCTCCGGCATTTCTTATGTACTGGAAAGAATCCTGTAAAAATCCATCTGGTAAAAGTATTTGACCGCCACATCCCAATAAGGATTCAGCAATAAAAGTAGAACCACCCCCCTGTAGTTTAATAGCATCCTGAACATTTTGGGCATATTGAAGGCCTGCTGATTTAGAATCAGTAAATTCTCCTCTAAACATATCCGGCATTGGAACCACTTGAACATGGTCAGGTTTACCCTTTCCACCTCTGCCATTAAATTTGTAGGGGCTGATATTTATGAGAGATGAGGTATTGCCATGATAGGCATGATCCAGAACAATAGCATTATTATTGCCCGTAAGTGCGGCAGCCATACGTAGTGCCAATTCATTGGCCTCACTTCCTGAATTCACAAAATGACAAACTGAAAGAGGCTCAGGTAATTTACTGATGAGTTTTTCCGCCAATTCAATAATATTGTCATGGAGATAGCGGGTATTGGTATTTAATAATTGATTTTGCTCATGAGCTGCCTGAATAACAACTGGATGACAATGACCCACATGGCTGATGTTGTTGACACAATCCAAATATTCCCGTCCATTTTCATCATACAAATACGAACCGTTTCCCCTGACAATCTTAAGGGGCTCATCATAGGACAGTGAGAGTGAGGGTCCCAAATATTTTCTTCTCAGTTTTAAAGTCTGTTCTCTTGATGTCATAATTTAGATCACAAATCCCTTTAAATCTTTATCAAGCATATTTCTCAAGAATTTCCAGGCATTCGGTTCTGTGACAGAAATATATTCATTATCTGGGAATAACTTTTTCCGATAGTTGGCGATAACCACCGTGAGGCACGCCCGCATACAAATGAGATAAATTAATGAATCAATTTCTTCAGTCCGCAGAGGCAAAACGGATTGATACCCATCTACAACCATATTGATTTTTTCCTGTGGGTTTTCTTCTTCAAGTATCAGATATGTTAAAGCTACTGCCAGTTCACAAACTAAAAAAGTATGAGCCATATCCCCAAAATCAATAATGCCTGAAATTTGTCCCTTTTCATTCAATAGTACATTATGGTCATTGCTATCATTATGAATATATTGCCTGCGTAAATATTTCTCAATGGGATAAATATTCGCTTCATAATTGGTTATAAAATGAGAAATAATCTGTTGATCAGTTGGGTCAGAAAGGAAATTTGTATGTTCTTTTAGGAATGAAATATTTCTAATATCCCAGACCCAGTCTCTTTCTAAAACTGGAAAATCAAATTCTTTAAAAGCCAAATCAAGTTTTCCCAAGAAATTACCAAACTCATTCAAAAGATGGGCTGAGGGATTTTCAATATCCTTGATAAAAATTCCCTCTAAAAAGGACTGCACCCTAATAATATTTCCATCAACAAAATTAATAGTCTTCCCATCTAATGATTCAATGGGAACGGGTACATTCAATGATGCATCAAAATTGGAAATATGATGTAAAGCGGCGGTTTGCAATTTAATTAATTTCATATCCTCCATTGGATTTGAAATTTTGAATACAAAACTATCACCATTTTTCCCTTTTAACAGAAAATTCTGGTCTCGTTCACTATCCAAAGTTGAAACAGAAACTTCAAATCCATAGATAGATTGGATGATTTCCTGAACCTTAGAATGACTAAATTGAGGTGGTTGTGTGGTTATGACTGTCATGAAAAAAATTAAATTATGATTATAATTACCAATTAAATTTATAATTATCCTACAATATTAATTATACAAAATTAAAGGGTAGATGCAATAATATTCATGCATTCTTAATATGACATAAGGAGTAATTTGAAGTCGTTTATAATTTCAATTATAGGAGTAATTTTCATTCTTAATCCAAAAATCCATGCAGCAGATTTAAAACAAGTGGTCGATGATAAAACCGGTCTTTACCCCACCTATACGGAATGGGAAGACCCAGAAATATTTCAGATAAACCGAGAACTGCCCCATGCTCACTTCACGCCTTTTGAATCTAAAGTATTAGCAGAAAAGGGCATTTCTAAAAATTCAAAATATTACCAATCTTTAAATGGAATTTGGAGATTTAAATATTCTAAAAATCCAAATGCACGTCCTAAAAATTTCTTCAAAGTGGGGGCCGATCTAAGCAGTTGGGATGATATTATTGTCCCCGGCAACTGGGAAATGCAAGGCTATGGCACTCCCGTTTATTTAGATGAAGAATATCCCTTTACGCCAAACCCCCCATTGGTACCTCATGAGTACAATACCGTGGGCTCTTTTGCTCGGACTTTTTCTATCCCAGAAGATTGGATTGAACGAGAAATATTTATTCAATTTGGCGGGGTGCGTTCCGCCTTTTATTTTTGGATTAATGGCAAATTTGTAGGCTACTCTCAAGGTTCAAAAACTCCAGCGGAATTCAAACTCACCCCTTTTTTAAACTCGGATGAAAATAATATTGCTGTGGAAGTGTATCGTTTTTCTGATGGTTCTTATTTAGAGGGGCAGGATACTTGGCGAGTGAGTGGTCTGGAGCGGGATATAATTTTATTGGCCCGACCCAAAATTCATATAAAAGATTTTTTCATCCATTCTGAATTAGAGGATGATTTTGTCAACGGGCAGTTATCCATTGATCTGGAACTTGAATCCACCAAAGTCTCAATTCAGAATCATAAAATTCAAGTAGAGTTATTTGAGGATGATAAATTTGTAATTCCTATTTACCAATCTGAATTGGTATTAACTGTGGAAAATAAACCTCATTTTGAATCCACAATAAATCAGGTGAGAAAATGGACCGCTGAAACTCCCAATCTGTACTATCTTCAAATTTCTCTTTTAGATTATGCTGGAAATATTTTGGAATCCCTCACCCAGCAAGTGGGCTTCAAACAAGTTGAAATTTCAGGTGGGCAGCTGTTAGTGAATGGTGAAGCCATCATGTTTCGAGGAGTAAACCGCCATGAGTGGAACCCGGTAAATGGCAGAGCTATTTCCATAGAATCTATGATTGAAGATATCCGCCTAATGAAAGCGCATAACATAAATGCAGTGCGAGCCAGTCATTATCCCAACCAACCTATCTGGTATGAACTCTGCAATAAATTCGGTTTATATGTGATTGATGAAGCCAATATTGAGGCTCATGGCATGCGCTTTCACAAAGATGGCTATGGGGTCATTTCTGATGATCCCAATTGGAAAAATGCCTGGTTAGACAGAGGACAGCGTATGCTGGAGCGGGATAAAAACCAACCCTGTATTGTCATCTGGTCAATGGGTAATGAAGCCGGTGACGGCAAGAATTTTGTGCACCTTTACCAATGGATGAAGGAGCGAGATCCGTCTCGACCCATAGCCTATCAACCGGCGTGGTATGAAGCTCATACCGATGTGGTTTTTCCTATGTATAGGGACATCGAATTCATCACCAAATATGCTGAGAAAAATCCGGCTAAACCCTTGATTCTCTGCGAATTTGCTCATGCCATGGGTAACTCAGTTGGCAATCTTCAGGACTACTGGGATGCCTTTGAAAAATATCCTGCACTTCAGGGTGGCTTCATCTGGGATTGGGTAGATCAAACCATTCTCAAAAGAGACGATTCAGGGAAAGAGTATTGGGCCTATGGCGGTGACTTCGGCATTGAATTCGCAGAGAATGATTCCAATTTCTGTGCCAATGGTTTGGTGGCTGCGGATCGCTCGTTGAATCCCCATATTCATGAAATAAAAAAAGTATTTGAGCCAATAAATTTTTCATTTAACAAAGATGATAATATTTTGACCATTGAAAATAAATATGACTTTATTAATCTCAACCATTTGAATTTTAGTTGGGATATTATGGGTAATGGAAAAACAATTTCTTCCGGTATTTTTGAAACAAGTATGGTTAAACCCAGAACAAAAGAGGGGAGCATATTACCTTTACCTAAATTGGAATCTTTGGAAAATGCAGAATATATTCTCAATATCAAAGCTACTTTAAAAGAAAATCAAACCTTATTAAAAAAGGGACATCTCATTGCCTGGGGACAGTTCAAATTGAGAGACTTTTTCCCAATTAAAGCCACCCCGGAAAGCAAAAGAGATTTGGGAATTCTTAAAATTAATGAGTCTGCAGAAGCAATTAAAATTACTACCCCTCAAGAAGATATTCTCATTATTGACAAAATTTTGGGGAGTATCAAATCTTGGAATTTTAATGGAGATGAACTCATTCAATCCGGACCCCAGCCGCATTTCTGGCGGGCGCCAACGGATAATGATTTGGGCAATGGTATGCCTAAACGTTGCGCCATG
>Ga0209089_10005535_pt1 | contig 10348 bp, 6 predicted proteins | sample ArcticOcean_MG_C_FD_187431 | JGI IMG/M metagenome (GOLD analysis project Ga0209089, IMG submission 187431) | Marine microbial communities from western Arctic Ocean - ArcticOcean_MG_CB2_150 (SPAdes) (version 2) | ecosystem: Environmental > Aquatic > Marine > Oceanic | place: Arctic Ocean: Canada...
GGAACAGATGGCGAAAATAGCTTATCTAAAAAAAACCCAAACAGTGTCAAAGATTGTTTTGAAAATATAAATAGAGCGACATTTAAATTTAACCAAGTTTTAGATGGTGCTATTATTGAACCAATTGCAAAAGCTTACAGAGTTCTACCATCATCAATTAGATCTGGAACGGGTAATGCACTTACCAATCTTTCTTCTCTTATAACCATACCAAATAATGTTCTTCAAGGAGAGCTAAAAAAAGCTGGTGTTAATACAGCAAGATTTATTGTTAATACAACGATCGGAGTTTTTGGAATATTTGATGTAGCTCAAAAAATAGGTTTTACAGAATACGAAAAAGAAGATTATGGACAAACACTTGGAACTATGGGTATTGGCCCAGGTTGTTATTTAGTATTGCCGATCTTAGGGCCTTCAACTGTTAGGGATGCAGCTGGTTCATTTATAAATGTATTAGGTGGAGACCCTTGGTACAATGCTTCTATTAATGGTAATAATGAATATTTAAGTACATCTCAATACGCAGCAACAAAAGTTTTAACAGGAATAGATTTTAGGGCAAAGAATATAGATTCATTTGAAAATTTAGAAAAAAATTCTATGGATTTTTATGCATCAGTTAAAAGTTTATACCTTCAAGATAGAAATCAAAAAATTTCAAATAGAAATGGATCTCTTGAAATTATTTATGACGCGGACTGGGAAGAAATAGAATCTCAATAAAATATCTTAGGGATATGAAAAAAATTTTAACTTTCGTAACTTTCTTAACAATTATCCTTTCAAATATTGGTAAAGTCCACTCAATTGAAGCGGATATTTTTGTTCAATCTACTGTTAATAGAGCATCAGAAGCTTTGAATGATAAATTCTCACAAGAAGAAAAAATAGAAAAACTTAAAGAGATCGCAAGTGAAACCGTTGATATAAAAGGAATTGGTTTTTACACTTTGGGGGCTTATAGAAAAAGTATTAGTAATGATCAAATAAAACAATATGAGACACTTTTTACGCAATACTTTTTAAAAAGCTTTGCTAGTAGATTGGCTGAGTATTCAAATCCAGAAATAGAAGTAACATCTAAAAAAAAATTAAATGAAAATTATACAATGGTATCTAGCATCTTGGTTTCAACCGCACAAAGACCAGAGGTTAAAATTGATTGGAGAATTTATACTAAAAATTCAGAAAACCCTTTGATCAGAGATTTAATTATTGAAGGTTTAAGCCTTGCAAGAACTCAAAAAGAAGAATTCTCATCTATAATTCAAAGTAATGATGGAGATATTAATGCTCTTTTTGCAACTTTAAAAGAGTTTGTTAAATAATCACTAAATAGAAAATAATTTTTGGTGGGCCCACCAGGACTCGAACCTGGGACCAATACATTATGAGTGTACTGCTCTAACCAACTGAGCTACAGGCCCTAAAAATTAAACTCTAATTATATTATAATGTAACCTATGTCTAGCATAGCTAAAAATAGTAATGATGGTGGGACTGGTTGGTTACGCTCCAACTACCCCTGCAATGTCAATGCAGTACTCTACTATTGAGCTACAGTCCCTTTAAAATTTTAACTTTCTAAAAAGCTTTTTAACTGTTTGGATCTGCTTGGGTGTTTCAATTTTCTAAGAGCTTTTGCCTCTATCTGCCTAATACGCTCTCTAGTTACCGAAAATTGTAGACCTACCTCTTCAAGTGTGTGGTCTGTATTCATTCCAACACCAAACCTCATCCTTAATACTCTTTCTTCTCTTGGTGTCAAAGTTGATAAAATTTTAGTGGTTGCTTCACTTAAGTTAGATTTAATCGCTTGTTCTAAAGGTGCTAAAGCTTTTGTATCCTCAATAAAATCTCCTAAACTGCTGTCCTCTTCATCGCCAACTGGTTTTTCTAGAGAAACAGGTTCTTTTGAAATTTTTAAGACTTTTCTAACCTTGTCTAAAGGCATTCTTAATTTTTGAGCCAATTCTTCTGGAGTGGCTTCTCTACCAAATTCACTTAAAATCAATCTTTGAGTTCTTACAATTTTATTAATTGTCTCAATCATGTGAACTGGAATTCTTATTGTCCGTGCTTGGTCTGCAATAGATCTTGTGATGGCTTGTCTTATCCACCATGTAGCATATGTTGAAAATTTATATCCTCGTCTATATTCGAATTTATCTACAGCCTTCATAAGACCAATATTTCCTTCTTGAATAAGATCTAAAAATTGAAGTCCTCTATTTGTATATTTTTTAGCAATTGAAATTACTAATCTTAAGTTAGCTTCAACCATTTCTTTTTTTGCTATTCTAGATTCTTTTTCACCTTTTTGAACTCTGCTAACTAATTTTTTATAATCAGTAACAGACATGCCAAGTTTATGACTTATCTCTATTAGTCTCTCTCTTATATTTTTAAACTCATCTTTATTTTTTGAAAAAAACTGTTTCCACATAGGGTTCGTATCAAGAAATTTTTTAAGATTTGGATTTATCTCGTTTCCAATATAAAATTTGATAAATTCATTTCTTGGAATTTTTTGATCCATTGCTAATCTCAAAAGATTCCCCTCTAGTGAAATTATCTTTTTATTTTCAACATAATGTTTTTGAACTAGTTCTTCTGTTACAGATGGGGATAGTTGAAGTGATTTAATGTTTTCTAAAATATCATCAACAATTTTTGCATGTCCTTTTTCCTTAGCTGCTGAAAAGCTTACTGAATTTAGAATACAATCCAATTTTTCTTTTTGATATTTAGTTAATTTTCCATACTCTTTAGTTAAAGTATTAACAGTTTTTAAAACCTTAGGTTTAATTTCAGTTTCCATTGCAGCAAGTGTAGGATTAAATTCATCATCATCACCTGTGCTCTCTTCATTTTTATCTGTCTCTCCAGAATTTCGTTGTTTGGCACTTGGACCTGTGCTTTCGTCTTCCATATAGTTGGTATCGATGTCTATAATTTCTCTAACTAAAATTTCATCTTTTTGAAGTTTTTCATTCCATTCAACAAACTGTTGTGCTGTGATAGGACTTTGCGCTAAAGCAATAAGCATCACATCTTTTCCCGCTTCTATTCTTTTCGCAATTGCTATTTCACCCTCACGAGATAAAAGCTCAACACCACCCATCTCTCTTAAATACATTCTTATTGGGTCATCACTCTTTTCAATAGTTTTGCCCTCTTCTTTTGATGAGTTTTCTTTTTTTCTTAAAACTTTAAAATCTGATTTTTTTTCTACTAGTGCAACACTCTCATCTAGAATATGCATAAATGCTTGCTCTAGGTTTTCGTCTGAAAGATTTCTTTTACCTAAAGATTTATTCAACTCATCAAAGGTTATAAATCCTCTATGGGTTCCTCGACCCATCAGTCTAGCAAATGATTTTGTAATTATTCTTTCCACAATAGTATATTTGAGAAGACCTATATAAGCGCAATTTTAGAAAAATCCACGTATTTTTTGTGAGTTTTAATTGATATTTTTTTGTTTTTTTAGCTCTCTTATTTCATTAAAAGTGTTTTCGCTTAAATCCTTAGAAAACCTCGATTCAAGCTCCTCAATTCTAAACTCTAAATCGTAGTTTTTAAGGTCTCTAGAAACTTCCTCTAATAATTCAAACATTTTATCCTGATCATTTTGGTGACTATTTAAGATATGTTTGATGGAAGCAAATTTAAAAATTTTTTCAATTAATTGTGGGTCAATTGGGATTTCTTGAAGGGTAAGTTTTTCACCACTTTTTAATTTTGTTATAAGTGTTTCAAGAATTAGTTTATTCTCATCACTAAATAATTCTATATTTTCAATCAAGTGAATATTTTCTTGAAATATGTCTAAATTATTCATTATTAAATAAAGCAATGAAAACTCTTTAAGTTCTACTCCACTTAGCGACTTACTTTCATTAAAGTGTTTTTGAGTAGATTGTAATGATTTAATTTTCTTAGTATAAAACTGTCTTTTCCCTACATTGCTGTGTGGTGTTAATGATGAAATTTTTTCTAAAAAAAACTCAAGCACATACTTTTTAATAAAATCATCTTTTATGGTTCCGGCAATAGATCTCAATTTCTTTTCGAATATAGCCATCGATGAGGGGTTATTATCTGTTTGTTGCTTATAATGATTAAATATAAATTGATGAATTGAAATTTTTGCCTGCTTTGTAAAATCAATAAAGTTTGCCTTGCCATTTTTGTTTGCATAACTATCTGGATCTTCCCCATCTGGTAGAAAAAGAAACGAAATTTGTTTTTCAGGTTGTAACTCTTTAATTGAATTTTCGGCCGCTCTAAGTGCTGCCTTATAGCCACTTTCATCACCATCAAAGCAAATAATTATATCTTCAAAAAATTGATTAAGAATTAAAATTTGCCTATCAGTTAGAGAGGTTCCTAAATTTGCAACAACGTTTTCAATTCCATTTTTACTTAAGCCAACAACATCCATATAGCCCTCAACAAGATATACGTGATCTATTTTATTAGATAATTTTCTAGCTAAATCTAAATTATATAAGTTTGAACCTTTTTTAAAAAAAGGTGTTTCAGGTGAATTAATATATTTTGCTAAATAAGTATTTTCTTGGATGGTTCTTCCCCCTAATCCTATGGGTTGACCTGAAATATTATTAATTGGAAATATAACTCTGTCTCTAAATCTTTCTACATATGTATTTTTTTTTTCATCTAGATAAAAAAGTCCACTTTCAACTAAAACTTTTTCACTAAAATCATTTTTTAATTTTTCGTAAAAATTGGAATTTCTTTCTACAAATCCAATTTTAAAATTTTTAACTTCATTTTTACTAAGACTTCTTTTTTTTAAGTAATCTCTAGCAATGGTTAAACTTTCATTTTTTAAAATTTCATCGTGATAAAATTGGACGTATTGATTATAAATAGAGCAATACTCTTGCCAATTTTTTTCTCTTTCTTCATCTTGTTTTGAAAATGTATAAGGTCTCATTCCAGCAAGGTTTGCTAGAGATTTAACAGCTTCACCAAATTTTAAGTTTTGAGTTTTCATAACAAAATCAAAAATATTTCCATGCTCTGATGTTGCAAAGCAATGGTAAAATTCTTTCTCATCATTAACTGTAAAAGATGGTGTTTTCTCTGTTTTAAAAGGAGATAAACCTACAAATTCTTTGCCTCTTTTTTTTAAGCTGACAGATTTTGAAACAACTGTTGAAACTTTTAAACGAGTTTTTATTTCGTCTAAATACTCTTTTGGATATTTCATTATTTATTTAATAGTTCTTTAAGTAACGGACCAGCTTTAGCAAAATCTAAATTATCAGGGTATGATTTTTTTAGTTCACCCATTACTTTACCCATGTCTTTAATGGATTCTGCACCTAGCTTACTGATTGTATCAATGCATATTTTTTTTGTATCTTCTTCGTTTAGTTGTTTGGGTAAAAAGCTAGATAAGAGATCAAATTCATTTTGCTCAACTTCTAATAAATCCTTCCTGTCATTCTTTGTGTAGATTTCGATTGATTCGACTCTTTGCTTAATCATTTTTTTCAAAAGCTTCTTTACATCCTCATCGTCTGTTTCTTTTTTATCTGCTCCAGATCGATTGACAATATCCAGGTCTTTAATTGAAGATAAAATTAACCTGTAGGTTGAGATTTCCATCTTATTTTTTGATTTTAAAGAAGTTTTGTAGTTTGTTTCTATTGTTTCTTTCAATGTCATAATAATTTTTAATGTACTTCAAAGATAAAATTCTTCAAAAGAAAAATTGTTTTTTTATAATTTTATACTACATCTGTGTTGCGATAATTAAGGTTTTATTGTATTAACCTTTAACTCATGAGTTGTAATTGATCAAAAAAGCAAAAAAAATTAGCTCACACAAAATCTCACAGATTCACACGGGTATTTTAGTTCTTGAAGATAAAACTATTTTTAAAGGTGTTGGTATTGGATATCAGGGGGTGGCTACTGGTGAAGTGTGTTTCAATACCTCGCTAACAGGATATCAGGAAATTATTTCGGACCCCTCTTATGCGGGACAAATAATCAACTTTACGTTTCCTCACATAGGCAATGTTGGGACTAATAAAGAAGATTTAGAGTCTGACAAGATTTGGACTAAAGGTGTAATTTTTAATTCAGAAATAACAAATCCATCAAATTATAGATCTTTGGTTAACTTAGATTTATGGTTAAAAAAAAATAAAATTGTAGGGATCACAGGTCTAGACACTAGAGGTTTAACTAACTCTATTAGGGATAAAGGTGCACCCAAAGGAACTATTTCTTTTTCTAAGAAGGGTAATTTTAATATTAATAAATTAGTCAATACTACCACTAAATGGAGTGGACTAAAAAATCTAGATTTAGCAGAGCAAGTTACAACAAAAAAAAACTACGTATGGTCTGGTTTTAAAACTTGGAAAAAAGAAACTGGCTATTTAAAAAGTAAAAAAAATTCTTTGCATGTAGTAGCAATTGATTATGGAATTAAAAAAAATATCTTAAGATACTTTTCGGACCTTAACTGCAAAGTAACTGTAGTCTCTTGTAAAACCAATGCAAAAGACATATTAAAATTAAAGCCACATGGTATTTTTCTCTCCAATGGCCCTGGCGATCCTGCTGCAACTGGTAAATATGCAATAGGAATTATTAAAGAATTAATCAAAAATAACTTACCTATTTTTGGTATTTGTCTTGGTCATCAAATACTTGCTTTAACACTTGGTGCAAAAACAAAAAAAATGAAACTAGGTCATAGAGGAGCTAATCACCCAGTTAAAAATTTAATTAAAGATAATGTAGAAATTACTAGTCAAAATCATGGCTTTGAAATCGTAAGAGAAAGTTTGCCAAAAAATATTAAAGTAACTCACAAATCTTTATTTGATAATTGTATTGAGGGAATTAGATTAAAAAACAAACCCATTTTTTCAGTACAGTATCATCCTGAGTCAAATCCTGGACCACAAGACAGTGTTTATTTATTTGAAGAATTTATTAACAATATGAAAAAAAATGCCAAAAAGAAAAGATCTTAAAACTATACTAGTCGTTGGTGCTGGGCCAATCATCATAGGTCAAGCATGTGAGTTTGATTATTCAGGAACGCAAGCTTGTAAGGCTCTTAAGGATGAGGGTTATAAAGTTATTCTAATTAACTCTAATCCTGCAACTATTATGACTGACCCAGGGGTTGCAGATAAAACTTATATTGAGCCTATAACTTTAGAGGTTTTAGAGAAAATTCTAAAAAAAGAAAAACCAGATGCAATTTTACCAACTATGGGTGGCCAGACTGCTTTGAATTTAGCAATGGAAGCGGAGAAAAAAGGAATTTTAAAGAAATATAAAATTGAATTAATTGGTGCAAATTCTAAAGCAATCTCAAATGCTGAGGATAGAAAGAAATTTAGAAAAAATATGCTGGATATTGGTTTGGACTTACCAAAATCTAAAGTTGTAAACCATATTAGAGATGCCGCAAAAGCTCTTAAGCAAATAGGACTGCCTGCAATAATTAGACCTGCTTTTACTCTAGGTGGACTAGGTGGTGGTATTGCCAAAACTGAAAAAGAATATCTCAAAATAGTTAAAGATGGTTTGCACGAGTCTCCTGTTAGTCAAATTCTAATAGAAGAATGTCTCGAGGGTTGGAAAGAATTTGAAATGGAAGTTGTTAGAGACAAAAAAGATAACTGTATAATTATTTGTTCTATTGAAAATATTGACCCAATGGGAATTCATACAGGCGACTCTATTACTGTCGCTCCCGCCCTAACCCTTACAGATAAAGAATATCAAGTAATGAGAAATGCATCAATTGCTTGTCTTAGAAAAATTGGAGTAGAAACTGGTGGCTCTAACGTTCAATTTGCAATCAACCCTAAAGATGGAAGAATGGTTATTATTGAAATGAATCCAAGAGTTTCTAGATCATCAGCTCTAGCGTCTAAAGCAACAGGTTTTCCAATTGCAAAAGTTGCTGCCAAACTAGCTGTTGGTTACACTTTAGATGAATTAAAAAATGAAATTACCAAAACAACACCAGCTTCTTTTGAACCAAGTATTGATTATGTGGTAACAAAAATTCCAAGATTTACATTTGAAAAGTTCTCTACATCAGAAGCAATTCTGGGAACTTCGATGAAATCTGTTGGTGAAGCTATGGCAATTGGTAGAAACTTTAAAGAATCTCTGCAAAAAGCATTGGTTTCTCTTGAAATAGGTTTTTCAGGGCTAGATAGAATTTTTCCACTTAATAAAAAGGAAATAGAAAAAGAATTAAGGAAAAATATCCCCAACAGAATTTTATTAGTTGCAGAAGCATTTAGAAAAAAAATAAATATTAAAAGAATTCATCAACTTTGTAAAATAGATCCTTGGTTCTTAGAGCAAATTAAGGAGATCGTTGATGAGGAAAATCAAATACAAAAAAAAGGTCTCCCTAAAGACTACAATGAATTTAATAGAATTAAATCAATAGGTTTTTCTGATAAAAAATTATCTGAAATCACTAAAATTTCTGAAGATATTGTAAGAAAAAAAAGAACCGCTTTAAAGGTGTTACCCGTTTTTAAAAAAGTGGATACCTGTGCTGCTGAATTCAAATCTTTCACTCCTTATATGTATTCAACTTATCAAAGAAATTATGCTTTAAATTCAGAATGTGAAGCACAGCCCTCTTCAAGAAAAAAAATTATAATCTTAGGTGGTGGACCTAACCGTATTGGTCAAGGTATTGAATTTGATTATTGTTGTTGCCAAGCAAGTTATGCTCTTAAAGATAGTGGCTTTGAAACTATAATGATTAACTGTAACCCAGAAACAGTTTCAACAGATTACGATACAAGTGACAGGCTTTATTTTGAGCCTCTTAAAGAAGAGTACGTTTATAATATTATTAAAAAAGAACAGCAAAAAGGAAATCTTGTAGGGATCATTGCTCAGTTTGGTGGTCAAACACCAATAAGACTTGCTAAATTTTTACACGATAACAAGCTGCCTATTCTAGGAACTCAATACACATCAATAGACTTAGCTGAAGATAGAGACAGATTTAGAAAATTACTTGATAGATTAAAATTAAAGCAAGCAGAGAGTGGTATTGCTAAAACTTATAAGCAAGCTATTAAAATTGCTGAAAAAATTGGACTACCTCTAATGGTTAGACCTTCTTATGTCTTAGGTGGAAGAGCAATGGAAATTGTTCATGAAAAAAGCCAATTAAAAAATTTTGTAGAAGAAGCTTTTAAGGCTGCAGAAGGAAATTCAATATTGATTGATAAATTCATTAGTCATGCAATGGAGGTAGATGTCGATGCTATATCTGATGGCAAAGAAGTATTTGTTGCTGGAATAATGCAACATATTGAAGAAGCTGGTATTCACTCCGGGGATTCTGCATGTTCTTTACCTCCTATATCAATTAAACCAAAACTGATAACTGAAATAGAAGTTCAAACAAAAAGATTAGCTTTAGCTTTAAATGTTAAGGGCTTTATGAATATTCAATTTGCTATTAAAAATGATGAAATTTATGTAATCGAAGTAAATCCAAGAGCAAGTAGAACAGTTCCTTTTGTATCTAAGGCTAAAGGATTACCTCTTGCAAAAATTGCTTCAAGAGTAATGACTGGTGAAAAATTATCTAAATTTAATTTAAAAAGTAAAAATAAAAATTTATTCGCAGTTAAAGAAGCTGTGTTCCCTTTCAATAAATTCCCAAATAGTGACTTATTATTAGGGCCTGAGATGAAATCGACGGGTGAGGTTATGGGTTTTGATAAAGACTTTGGTATGGCTTATGCAAAAAGCCAAATTGCTGCTTCAAACTCTTTGCCTACTAAAGGTCTAGCATTTATCTCCCTTAAAGATGGTCATAAAGATGAGGGCGTAGATTTAGCAAAACAATTATTAAAATTAAATTTTACTTTATGCGCTACAGGTGGAACGGCTGATTATATTCGTAAACATGGAATAAAATGTAAAACAATAAACAAGGTTAGTGGAGGATCTCCTCACATTGTTGATGTACTAAATTCTAAAAAAATTGCCTTAGTTATTAATACGGGTGGTGGAAATAGTGAGCATCGTCTTCATGATGCAATGGCATTAAGAAGAGCAACACTAGGTAATAAAGTTCCTTATTGTACAAATATGTCTACTGCTCAAGCTTGCTTAATGGGGATTAGATCTTTAAAAACAAAAGAGATTACTGTTACGGCGCTTCAAGATATTTAATGTGAAGACAAGCCAGTGTTTGCAATACTAAAAATCATATCTTCGTAACTCATATCAAGATTTAAAACACACGATCTATAAAAATAACCTTTTCGAAGACCAGGCATTAAATTTG
>Ga0209089_10005536_pt1 | contig 10347 bp, 9 predicted proteins | sample ArcticOcean_MG_C_FD_187431 | JGI IMG/M metagenome (GOLD analysis project Ga0209089, IMG submission 187431) | Marine microbial communities from western Arctic Ocean - ArcticOcean_MG_CB2_150 (SPAdes) (version 2) | ecosystem: Environmental > Aquatic > Marine > Oceanic | place: Arctic Ocean: Canada...
AAATTCAGTTTTCACTCCACCTTACACAACTTTGCAGATTGGAAGAATTAAGGGTGGAATTGCAAGAAATGTAATTGCAGATCAATGTACTGTTGATTGGGAGTTGAGACCAGTTGTCTTTGAAGATGGTGAGTTTGTTAATCAAACAATGGATAACTTTGTTAAAGATGTTTTGTTGCCTGAAATGAAAAAAACTTACCCACAGTCTAATATTAAAAAAGAAATTATTGGTGAGATTATTGGGTTTAATAAGGAAGAAAAATCTGAAGCTGTAAATTTAATTTGTAATTTAACTGGAGACAATTCTAGAGATGTTGTTTCGTTTGGAACGGAAGCTGGTTTATTTCAAGAGCTGGGCATTAGCACTGTAGTTTGTGGTCCAGGTTCAATTGAGCAAGCTCATAAAATAAACGAATATGTAAGTTTTGATGAATTAAAATGTTGTTTAAAAATGCTGATTGATCTTAAAGATCAGATAAGTAATTAAGTAGGTTTTTTTGCAAAAATATTTGTTAACTCATAAACAATTGTAGCTGCCGCAAGAGACGTTAACTCTGCATGGTCGTAAGCAGGTGAAACCTCAACAACATCAGCGGATATTAAATTTAATCCAGCTAAACCACGAAGCACATTAACCATTTCTCTTGTCGTCATTCCAGCAATTTCTGGTGTACCTGTGCCTGGTGCATGAGATGGATCCAGTACATCAATATCTATTGATAAATAAAGAGGGTTATTACCAACTCTATCTCTTATTCTTTTTACAATTTTATCAATTCCTTCAGATTGAAACTCATCACAATGAATAATTTTAAATCCAAACTCAGCATCATTTTTTAAATCTTCTCTGCTATATAATGGTCCTCTAATACCTACATGCATTGAGGCGTCATCTAAAAATAAATTTTCTTCTCTAGCTCTTCTAAAAGGAGTGCCATGTGTATAAGGAGCTCCAAAATATGTGTCCCAGGTATCTAGGTGTGCATCAAAATGTACTAATGCTACAGGTCCATTGTTTATTTTGTTTATTGCTTTTAACAAAGGAAAGGCAATTGTATGATCTCCTCCCATACTTATTATGCCACCCACCTTACTTAAGAGTTCAAAGGCACTTTTCTCTATTTGCTGTATAGCTTCATTTATATTAAATGGATTACAAACTATATCCCCGGCATCAGCAACCTGCTGAACTTTAAAGGGTTCAATATCATAATTGGGGTGGTAGTTTGTTCTTAGATGTCTTGAAGCTTGTCTAATACTTTGTGGTCCAAATCTAGCTCCTGGTCTGTAGCTTGTGCCGGCATCAAAGGGGACACCAACTATTGCTACATCGCAACTTTTAACATCTCTCATTTCAGGGAGTCTTGCAAATGTAGATGGACCAGCAAATCTTGGAACTTTGGTTCCACTAACTGGTTGAACAGGGTTTTTTACGTTATCTTTCTTTTTCATTGATAAATAAAGCCTATCATAACTTGCTAAAACAAGAAAAATTAATCATTTCATATTTTTAAAATTAAGCTATAAGAACTGCATATCATGTCAAAAAACATACGAAACATAGCTATAGTTGCACACGTGGACCACGGAAAAACTACATTGATAGACTCCATTATGAAACAAAGTGGACTATGGCGTGACAATCAACAAATTGAAGAAAGGGTTATGGATAGTGGCGATCTTGAAAAAGAGAGAGGAATAACAATTCTTGCAAAACCAGCATCCATAAAATGGAAAGAAACCAGAATTAATATTATAGATACTCCAGGCCACTCAGATTTTGCAAGTGAAGTGGAAAGAGTTCTTGATATGGCAGATGGTGTAATACTTTTAACAGATGCTGCTGAAGGGTGTCTACCAGGAACAAGCTTTGTAATGAAAAAAGCCTTAGCACAAGGGCTTAAACCTATAGTTATAATTAATAAAATTGACAGAAAAGATGCTAGACCAAAAGAAGTTATTGATGAAGTTTTTGATCTGTTTGTTGCTTTAGGTGCTTCTGATGAACAGCTAGATTTTCCAATTCTTTATGCATCCGGGCGCGACGGTTGGGCAGTAAAAGAGCTGGATCAACCAAAAGAAAATTTACATTCATTGCTAGACTTGATGTTAGAACATGTTCCAGCTCCTAAAGTAGAAGTAGATAAACCTTTTGCTATGCTTTCTACACTTTTATATGCGGATAGTTTTTTAGGAAGATGTTTAGTTGGTAGAGTTGGTCAAGGTACCGCAAGAATAAACCAAAATGTAAAAGCAATTAATCTAGATGGTCATAAAGTTGACGCTGGTAGATTAACTAAACTCTTAAGATTTGAAGGAACAAAAAAAGTTCCTGTTGAAGAAGTGGTTGCGGGGGATATAGTGATTATCGCGGGATTAAGTAAAGCTACTGTTTCTGATACTATCTGTGATTTATCTGTTGAAAAACCATTACCAAGCACTCCTATTGACCCTCCTACGATGTCAATTAGTATAAGTGTAAATTCGTCTCCTCTTGCAGGAAAAGATGGAACAAAATTAACCTCTACGCAAATTAGAGAGCGTTTACTTTCGGAAGATGAAAATAATGTAGGAATAAGTTTTTCTGAAAATAACAATAAAGATTCTTTTGAAATTAGTGGACGTGGAGAATTGCAATTGGGTGTACTTGTAGAAACGATGAGAAGAGAAGGTTTTGAACTTACAGTTTCACGTCCTCGTGTTATTTTTAAAACTGACGAAAATGGAAACAAAACTGAACCCGTGGAAGAAGTAACAGTAGATTTAGATGCTGAGTTTTCTTCAAAAATTATAGATAATATGAATAAACGTAAAGCTGAAATGATAAATATGATTGATGCTGGAGCTGGAAAAAATCGTTTAATTTTTCATGCACCTACAAGAGGTTTGATTGGATATCAATCAAGATTCATGACGCAAACTCGTGGAACAGGAGTTATTAATAGAACCTTTCATTCATATGGAGCATTTAAATCTGGAATTACAGGAAGAATAAATGGCGCTTTAATATCTATGGAAACAGGTGCTGCTGTTGCTTTTGCAATATTTAATTTACAAGAAAGAGGAGAAATGTTTATAGGGCATAACACAGAAGTTTATAAAGGAATGATTTGTGGGGAACATAAAAAAGATAACGATTTAGAAGTAAACTTCTTAAAAGGAAAAAAATTAACGAATATGAGAACACAAGGAACAGATGAAAATGTAGTTTTAACGCCCCCTAGACAAATGAGTCTTGAGGAAAAAATGTCTTATATTAATGAAGATGAAGTTTTGGAAGTAACTCCTAAGCATTTAAGACTGCGTAAAAAACACTTAGATCCACATGAGAGAAAAAGAATGTCTAAAAGCATCTCTCAAAATGCATAATTTCTTTAAAATTTTTAAATTAATTAAAAATATTCCTAAAAGTTCATGGAGTTCAAAAAAACCTCTTAATTTTAAACCAAGAATAAAAACCTTACTATTGTTAATATTTGGCTTATTTTTGTTTGGTCTTGGAGAAACTCTTTTGCTTGCCTCCGGTGCTGGAGTAAGTCCATGGACTGTTTTGGCTGAAGGAATATCAATTTATACTTCATGGTCCATTGGCTGGGCTACTTTTTGGATGAGCTTAGCTGTTTTACTGCTTTGGATACCTTTAAAACAAAAACCTGGAATCGGAACAATTTTAAATGCAATAATTATTGCGCTAGTTTTAGATTATTCATTGCCGTATTTACCTAGCCCTGAAAACTATGGTTTTAAAGTATTACAAGTAATAATTGGCGTTATTATAACTGGTTTAGGAAGTGGTTTTTATTTAATTTCTAACTTGGGTCCAGGTCCAAGAGATGGATTAATGACTGGGGTTCAAAAAATAACAAGAAAACCAATAGCTCTAGTTAGAGGCACAATAGAAGTTAGTGTTGTTTTTTTTGGGTGGTTGTTGGGTGGTACCGCTGGATTAGGTACGATTATATTTGCTTTGGGTATTGGTCCTGCAGTTGCTCTTGGAATTTATTTTGTAAATAAAAATTTTAAATAAAATGAAAAAAGAAAATTATGATGTAATAGGAATGACATAGTCAAATAGAATTACTTTGATGAAACTTAAAGATATTTAAATTTATTTAAAGGGAGTTAATAAGCTCAAGAGCAATTTTTTTTGACTTACCCATGTACTTAATATTTTTTAATGCATCTAAATTAGACGTATCATTACCAACAACAACAAACCCTATCATTCCCATGCCTTTATGAGGTGTACACCAATAAGCATAAATACCAGGAATTTCGAATTTGTATTCTGTATCTTTGCTTAATTTCGATCTGAACTTTTCTACTCCTGCTGGAACTCCACCTTTTATAAATTCTACATTATGTCCAGATTTTGTTGCTTTCCAAAAAACGGTGTTCCCGATATCTATCTTTACAATTTTCTTAGAAAAAACCATATTTTCTTTTCCAAGTTTATTTAGCATCTCAACTGTTTGATCAGCCACTGATGCTGATATTGAAAAAAATAAGGCAAATAACATTACTAGAGAAATTGTAGTTAAATTTATTAAAAAAGATGCAGGTTTGATTAAAATTTTATTCATGAAACTTACTTAAACGTTTGGCTAAAATTTGCAATTATTTTTCTGTAACAATATGACACACTTTTTGTAGCAAGTTGACACACCCAGAAAATATTATTTATTAATCGTTGTCTGTTAAGCCTGCGCCTGCACCTTTTGCTTTTAAACTATCAGTTTCTTCAACAAAAGTTTTTTCAGAAAGCTTATAAAGCTCTTTCCATTCTTGATCTGAAAATGAATTTTTATTTTCTAAAAATTCAATACTTATTTCGTCAACTAAATCTATAACCTGTTTTTCTAAATTTTTTGACAAAATTGATTTATTAAAATTCATAATTAAACTAGACTTATTAAACTGTACTAATATTTTTTTACCTAAAATTTCTGAAGCTTTACTTATAAACGGTAATATTAAAATAGGATAATTAACATTATAAAATTTGATATTTTTTAAAATTTCTAGTTTTTGACACTGATCTAAAAAAGCAACACCACAATAAATTGGGCATAATTCTTTATTCTTGTTTTCTTGATCTATTTTATTTACTTTTTCAGGATGGTTTTTTTCAATTTTATTTAAATATAAATTTAAATTTTTTATACCTGGCAATCCAAACAATTCTAAACTCCTGATAGCTTTACCTATCTCTTCGGCAACACCCCATGAAAAACCAGCGGCTTTTGAAGCTCTCTTTGATGTTGTATCAATTTCGCTAAAAGACTGCATAATTAATTAACTACGTTATATACCCAGGTATCATTGGAAGTTTTCATTTCGTGAGATAGTGGAGCCCCTTGGTACATGTTTATTCTCAGCCATTTATCTGACCTAGGATCAAACTTAACAGCACCAAAAAAAGAAAGTTTTAATCTCAACATATCAATTGGAACTAATGAAGCTCCAATTGTATTGTCTTGAATTTCAGAGTAAGGAAATTGATCCACTATAAAAGCTCTTCTGACCACATGTCTTACTTCGTCATTTTTTAACAGAAATTCTGCAATTGTATTTGTTTGTTGTTCTTTAATTATTTTTTCATAAAGTTTTTTAATGTCTCTCGCAATAGCTAGGGGTTGTTCTAATTCAGCGCCGTGTTCTTCGTATCTGCTAGCAACTCGTGGCTCTTCTTTATTTTTAGATATAAACCAAAAATTAAAATTGTTATCTTTCGCATTAAAGTCAATTTTTATGATTGATTTATAATTATTTTCTAAAATTTTTTTAAGATCAGAAACTTTTTTATGAGTAGGAATTGTAAAGTATTCCTCCTCTTCTGAGCTCATATTATTAATTAAAGGCTCAATAATATCATCATAGGGCTCCATCATCATCGAAACAATATATTCTAGACATTCATTCTCAAGATTATTCTCTGCCCATGTATAAATTTTATTCCATAAATACTTTTGTTTTATTGAGCATTCATTTTTTAAAAATTTATCAAATTTTATCAATCCATTCTTTAAAGAATTAATTTTGCTATTTTGATACCTGCTGTCAGTTATCCAGGAGTTAATACTGACTTTTGATTTAATAAGACATTCTTTAAAAAAATTTAATTCATTGATATCAACCTCTTCTAAAGATCTAATTTCTTTTAAAGCTTTTTCCCTACAATAAATCCAATTATGTAAAAGGGTTGGGTGATTTACAATAAAAGGTGCCATTCCCAGTCCTGTAGAATTTCCAATACCCAAATTTCTTGCAATGTTTGAATCTAGTTCGATAGCCTTATCTGGGTTTTTAGATTTCGCTATATGGTTAACTTGATCAAAAGTAAATTGTCTTACTAGATAGACAAGCATCATTTCTAATCTAAATGGTCCATAAATTTCTTTTCTATCTTTAATCCTAAAACGATCAGCTAAACCAAATTTTCCTGAACCATAAACAGCTGTTGTGCGGTATAAGTATCCAACTTTATTTAATAATTTTTTATCTGGTTGCTTTCCCATACTTAAAGAATCGACAACATGATCAAATGCTCTTACTGACTTATTTGCCCTTGATAAGGTGAGCTCTTTGCATGATACTCTTCCCACTTCTTGTTTAGGTACATTTTCTTTTAAACGTTTAATATCTTCTTTAGTTGGAATGCCATCATGCAAAACAAAAGCGGCATCCCATTTTGTTGCTATAACTCTGTCTGATCTTTCATCTGGATTAATATGTTGTGCAAAACAAACCAAAGAATAGTTTCTTTGGTTTTTACTAAACGAATAGATTGCTGTACCATAACCTCTTTCATCTAAATTAAATGCATTTTTTTTATAATCCCAATCTTTAAATTCTCTAATAAAGCTTCGCAAGAAGGAAAGCTTGGACTGGTGAAATGACCCCAGTCTTGAAAGCTTCATTATTTCATTGGGATCTCTAAATTTTATATTTAACTTATTCAACTGTTTATACCTCGGTAAAAATTATACCAATTATTTCCCAGTATGTCATTTACCTCAGTTTCATGAAAACCAACTTTTTTTAAACCTCTTTCTAAATTTTTAAATCCTCTGGCGTCCATAAACCAATTTGGCTGTTTTGGAAAATTAGGATTTTTTGCATTACCTTCGCCAAAATCTTTTGTTTTTGTCCATCTTCCATTTCTCATCCACTCAACAATCGAATTGGGATGGCCTATACATAGATCAGAGCCAATACCAATGTGTTTTACTCCCATAAGATCTGCAGTTTTTGATGTCATTTCACAAAAACTTTCTAAGGTACAATTTGAAGCATCTTTTAAATGATGTGGATATAAAGAAAGACCCAGCATTCCACCAGAGTCAGCTAAAGCTTTTAAAACTTCATTAGATTTATTTCTTTTTGCAGGAAACCAAAATGATGGATTTGCATGAGTAATTGCAATAGGCTTTTTTGATATTTTAATTGCGTCTAAAGTAGATTTTTCTGCTGAATGAGACATATCTACAACAACACCTAGTTTATTCATCTCTTTAATAACTTCCTTTCCCATTCTTGTGACGCCACTGTCGTTGTCTTCATAACAACCGGTAGCTAGTAAGGATTGATTATTATATGTTAACTGCATAAATCTAATCCCCATTTTATAAATTTCTTCGACTAAGTTTATATTATCCTCAATTGGTGAACAATTTTGAAATCCAAAAAAAACTGCAGTTTTTTTTTCTAAATGGGCTTTTTCAATATCTTTAAAATTTTTACCATGAAAAATTAAATTTTTAAAATTTTTAAAATATTCATTCCAAGTATCAATATTTTTTTTTACTTCATTAAAATTTTCATGATAAGCAATTGTTACATGAATAGCATCTAATTTAGCTTCATTATTAATTTTAAATATCTCTTGTGACCAGTTGCAGTACTGTAAGTTATCTATTCTAAAAGACTTTAAGTTCATGCAATATAACTATCATGGTTTTTATATATATAGTAGCGCGCTGTGTGTTATCGGTGCAATTGCAAATTAATTACGTAACTTAATACCACGCAGTCTCTCAGATCTTCTTCTTAACAGCTCAACAGTTGTTAGTAGACCAATTGAGAGAAAAACTAAACAGGTTGCCATACATAAAATTACTGGGCTTGTTTCTTGACGCAAACCAGCCCACATTTGTTTAGGTATTGTTATTTGCTCAACACTCCCGACAAACATAACAACTACCACTTCATCAAAAGAAGTAATAAAAGCAAATAAAGCTCCAGAGATAACTCCTGGAAGAATTAATGGCATAATAACTTTAAAAAATGTACGCATTGTATCTGCACCTAAACTATGTGATGCACGAATTAAATTTGTATCAAAACCTGTTAAAGTAGCAGTAACTGTAATTACAACAAATGGCGTTCCAAGTGCAGTATGTGCAAGAATTAATCCTAAGTAAGTATGAGTTAATCCAATTTTTGAATAAAAGAAAAACATTCCTGCAGAAGTAATAATTAATGGAACAACCATCGGAGAAATTAGTATTGCCATAATAGTGCCTTTAAATGGCATATTGCGTCTGCTCAAGCCCAAAGCAGCGACTGTACCTAATGCTGTTGCTAATAATGTAGCGCAAGTTCCTATGAAAAAACTATTTCTAGTTCCTAACATCCACTTGTTAGTAACAACTGTTGTATCTCCTGGACTGCTAATGCCAACCATTTGTCTGTACCATCTAAGAGACCAGGCTTCTGGTTCGAAATGCATAAACTCTCTGGTAAATTCAAAAAATGGTGAAGAACTAAATGATAAAGGAAGAATTATAAAAATAGGCGCAATTAAAAAGAAAAATACTAAACCGCAGTAAGTTAAAAAGGAATAGTAACCAACTCTTTGCCCTTTTGTTGCGTATGCTGGTAAAGCCATAATTATCCTAATTTAATATTCTCTATTCCAACTAATTTATTATAAACCCAATATAAAACTGTCAGCACTCCTAAAAGGATAGCTCCTAGGGCTGCACACAGTCCCCAATTTAAAGTTGTTTTTAAATGATAAGCAATCCAATTTCCTATCATTTGTCCATCCTTACCACCAACCAACTCAGGTGTTATGTAATATCCAATCGCAAGAATAAATACTAGCATACATCCTGCGCTAACACCTGGAATAGAATTTGGCATATATACTTTATAAAATGCATGCAAAGGAGAAGCTCCAAGATTTAAAGCTGCCCGCATGTACGTTGGTGGAATTGTTTTCATTACACTATACAAAGGCAAAACCATAAAAGGTAATAATATTTGCGTCATCACAATTATAGTTGCTGTTTGATTGTACATAAGTTGAAAGCGGTTCTCATCTGCAATGATATTTGACATAACTAATAAATTATTAAAAACACCCTTTTGTTGTAACATGACCATCCACGCTACAGTTCGAACAAGTAATGACGTCCAAAAAGGTAGTAGTACACATATCATTAAAAGATTGCTATATTTTAAAGGCAACGTTGATAACAAATAAGAAATTGGATAACCCAAAATTAAACAAAAAAACATAACTAAAACGCTTACTTTAAATGTTTTAAACCATGTATGATTGTAAATTCGTCTATTTTCTTTCTGTCGAACAACTTCTTTGTTTACATCATATTTTAAATCAACAGCATTTAAATAATATCCTGCTGTTGTAGGATCAACCATCACTCCTATGGCTTTCCAATATTCTAAGTTAGCCCACCTTTTGTCGATTGCAATCATTTGTTCTTTGAATGGACCTAATTCAATTTTTTTAAACTTACGTTTTGATTTTTTTAGTAAACTTTTCCAACCTGATTTCGCATAATTCATTCGGGTGGTAGCTTTACCTATGCTAAAGCCTGAACCTTCTTTGATTTCAAAGAACATTGTTTTATAAAGTTCTTCTGATGGTAAATCTTGTCGATCCCATTTTTTATATTTTTCAAAAGTTTTTGGGAAAACAGTATTAATATAACTATCGTCAACACTTCTAAGCAACATGTCGCCGATAGGAATTAAGAATGTGAAAAGTATAAAAAATAAAAGTGGTACTACCAAAAGAAAGGCTCGTATTTTATTTTTTCTTTCAGATTTTTGAAGACTAACTTTTAACGGGATTCCGTCTGTAGTTAATATAGGTCCTGCGATTGTTTCATTCATAATTTTGCCTCTAAACAAAAAAGGCGAGATTTTCATCTCGCCTTTTTTTTAATATTACGAATTATTAGTTACCCTTCCAAGCACCGAATCTTTCGTTAACTTCAGCACCATTATCAGCCCACCAGAACGGGTCAGCTATAATAGCTCTCTTAAGTACTTTCGGAGCTGTAGGCATATGAGGTAAAATATCTACACCAGTAT
>Ga0209089_10005538_pt1 | contig 10345 bp, 8 predicted proteins | sample ArcticOcean_MG_C_FD_187431 | JGI IMG/M metagenome (GOLD analysis project Ga0209089, IMG submission 187431) | Marine microbial communities from western Arctic Ocean - ArcticOcean_MG_CB2_150 (SPAdes) (version 2) | ecosystem: Environmental > Aquatic > Marine > Oceanic | place: Arctic Ocean: Canada...
TTGATTTAAATCAGCATTTTCACTCTACTGGTATTTCTCCACTAGCGCGTGCATCCTCTTCTTCAGCGACACGAATTCCTTCCTCAAGGTCAATCCTACTGGTTAGATAAGTTCCCGCAAGAATGACAACCGTGACTGATAACAATGCAACTCGACTATCGAAAGTTGTGCTGGCAATTGCGTAGAGGGCTGTACCTATCATGGCTGCTGATTTCCCGAGGAATCCGAAGAATCCGAAGAACTCAGATGTGCGTGTTTTCGGGGTAAGTTGTGAGAACATGGAACGAGCCTGGGCTCCGGCAGAACCCATTGCACAACCGACAAACAGTCCGAGAATAATCCATTGCATCGAGACACTGATGCCGAGAGGTGCCCATACCTTACTGCGCATGGTCGAGGCCCACCAATCAACAGGTCCGCCTTGGTCGACCATTGTAGGGTGCGTGGCTCCAACTTCTGAAGAACCAGCAATTGCCTCATGTCCACCAACGACAATGATTGAGAATCGGTGGTCGCTTGTGTTATCAAAAGCAGCGACTAGTGCAATAGCATCCTCTTCTGTAATTGTCTTGACATATCCTTTATCTTCGGTGGCTTGACCAGCAAGGAATGATGCCCCAAAGATGCCAACGCCAACGAGAAGGAATGCTGCAAAGACACCCATCCAACCCATGTTTCTCTCCTGTAACCACGTGATACCGCCACCTAGTAGGACGACCATGGCCAAGATGAACAAACAGACTATCAACCCGGTACCTAGCGTACTTTCTCCCGAATCTTCTACAGAATAATCGGTTTCAGGGAAGTGTTCTTGGAAGGCATCACGGAAGGCTGCATCACCTTCGGAATCTTCGGCAATCCATCCTTCATAACCGCGTCCGTAGAGTGTACCCATTTCATAGAGTTCAGAATCTTCATTCCAAGTGAATACGAAGTCATATCGAGTTGATTTTCCCTCTTCAGTTACTTTAGCATCATCAGGAACCCCATCTCCATTATCATCGGTTTTTGGATCTAATTCCAATGGAGCAAAACCTGCGGCTGCTACAGCGACTCCACAATAAATCAGAAGTGCCAACATCAATGCAAATTTTGTTCCTTTTACATTGGCTAGTTTACCGAATACAAAGGTCATCGGAATTGCAACGATGTTAACAGTCAACAATAGCATGACATTCATACTTGGATCAAGCCTCAATACCGACTCTCCAAACGCACTTGCCATACTGGCGATTGTGTTCACGCCGTCATAGAACAGTAGATATGCAAGCAAGAAGAATGCTAGCACCTTGAATTTTCGAATCTCCTTCGCGGTTTTGTATACCTGTCCATAAGCAATCGTTGCAGCTCCTATAAATCGCGAAACGTTGTTTTTCCCCAGAGAAATTCTGAACCTGCCCCAAAACAAAGACCCGCGTAAACTGTCCCATTCCAAATCAGAGGAGATTTCCGGTTCTGGAGTCCACTTGAACATCAATGCGCCAAATCCCCACCACCACAATGCAGAGGTCACAAAGACGACAGCGATTGTGAAGTTTGTATCCCAAGTATGAATCCCATAATCTCCACCCAACAATATGATGAGGTGGAAAATGAGCAGTATTGAACCACCCATGAATCCATACATGTAGCCCCAAGTTGAGACTTGGTCCTGGTTTTCTCTATCACTTAGATAGGGCATGAATGAGTAATAGATGACATTACCACCAGTGAATCCGATTGTACCGATGGTGAACATCACGGCGAGAATCATGTATCCATCTGAGCCAAAGTAGGGTGCGGCTCCCATTAGTGCAGTGAATGCGATACCGACAACAGTATACCATTTAAGCAACTTTTTCTTGATTGGCATGCGATCTGCAATGACTCCTAATGCAGGCGCAGTCAAGATAACAAAAAACATCGAAAGCGTGAGGACCATTGCATAGAATGCGTCACCGGTTTGAGTACCAGTGGCCTTGTTATACAAACCGGCCATCAATGCCGGTGCAATGACCGTCATCACCGTGAGTGCATAGGCTTGATTTGCCCAGTCAAAGAAATACCAACCCTTCAGTGCTTTCTTATCGTCATCATTCATATCTGCAAGACTTTGTTTAACAACTGCAGGCTCAGTTTCACTTTTTGATACAGATACACCATCAGTCATGCTAGCGCACATGTGAGCCTCCCTCTTAGCATTACACCCTGCACCGGCCGCCATTGCGGCCGGTAACATAGATTAATTATACTTGCAATTATTTTCACTTGTGAGGAAGATTTCCCGTTAGGAAATCGACTTCAGTCGTTCCCGCTCGATTGAACCCTTCGGGCAGATTTTAAATTTAGGTCGGCCCTCTACTCGGTCCGACATGGCATCCAAATTATTATCAATACATTTGATTTTTTGAGTAACAATTCTAAATGAGAAATCTTGGCTTGAAAATGAATGACATACAAATGAGTACCCAATTTGGAGGGAGAGATTGATGAGGGGGTGGTGTGCCGCCTAGTTTGAGAACTATGGCTGAACAATCCTCACCCTGCTCGGCTGGAATCATGCCCAGTACTACTGAGGCTGTCAAAATCCATCATCTCGTCAAGGCTCCAGAAAATACACCTGGGTCAATTCGCAAGCGAGAATCGTGGGACGCAGACGAGTTAGCAACAGTTTACACAACTCCTGAATGCTTACCAGACGGGACAATATGTCAAGCGACTACAGTCATTTTCCGCACCCGAGGCTGCGTATGGTGGTGGAATTCAGGATGCACTTTTTGCGGCTATTTCAACGATGTAAGAGATGACGTTACCTATGATAATTTGATGGCACAATGGCAATCTGCCAAAGACCAAACTAATGATTTTGAAGGCTCGGAAGTTATCAAAGTCTACACATCGGGGACATTTTTTGAGGACCGTGAAAATCCTCCTGAGTGGCAAGAGGCGATACTTAGAGAGACTAGTGAAAGGGGTCTGCGTTTGATAGTTGAAGCAAGAGCTGAGATGTGCACACCAGAAAAAATGTCATGGGTGGCGAACTTGCACCCAGGCTGTGTTGTCGCCATTGGGTTAGAAGCAATGGACGATGAAGTTCTCAAATTCCATTGCAATAAGGGGTTTTCAACAAAACAATGGCTCAAAGCCGTGAAAACTCTTCGGGCTAATGAATTAGAAGTCAAGACATATTTGTTGTTCAAACCACCATTCATGTCAGAGGGAGATGCGTTGAAACATTGTATTGAATGGATTCGCGAAGCGGGCCCTCTTTCTGATGAGGTCAGCGTTAATCCAATGAATATTCAGCGCGGTACAATCGTTGAGAGACTTTTCCGTCACCGTGAATACCGGCCTCCATGGCTTTGGTCGCTAGTTGAGATGATACGTCAAGTTGATTCTGTTCCCTGCCGATTGATAGTTCATCCAACTGCAGCAGGCCGCGTTCGAGGCTCGCATAATTGCGGCAAATGTGACAAGCATGTTGCTGCTGCAATTGAACGCTATTCGGTTTCAGGAGACTTACAAGAGTTTGCCGGCCTAACCTGTGAATGTGAGAAAATTTGGGCTACTGAAATCGAGTTGGATGGCACGATTCCATCCCCATTTGGAGTTGGTTTAGACCGCCGAGCCACTGCCGAAGAAACTCTAATGTCACCTTGATTTTGACACCGTTTCTCTCCTAATGCTTAAGGACAACTTTCGTTTCGCAAAGATTGCCTAAAGGCAATCTGTGGTGAAGTAATGAGTGAACTACCCGAAATGACGCAGGGGCAAGATGAGCCCGCTGCTTCTACTGCTGTTTGGACATTGAGTTTAGTTGGTGCTTTTGCGTTTATGATTTTGTACGGGGTACTCTACCCAAACCACCCATTTCCAGGTCTGGGGGATATTCTCCCATTGTTCAGTGAATTAGGCAGCAGTGTTGTTTGGTTCTTTATCGCAGGGATTATTCTCGGTTTGTCGATGTTACTAGCGATGCTAGTTGGAGAGTCTATTGCAGAATGAGGTGATTTTATGGAGATTAGAACATTATTCATTTCGTATGTTATCTGGCTATTTTTTGTCAGATATCTAACTATTACCGGTCTTGGACCATTTGGCTCATTCGCTCGCGACATCTCTGCATTCATGCTTGGAAAGGGACTTGGCCCAGCCGCTGACCTGATGGAAGATCGTGCTGGTGGAGCGGCAAAAACTTGGTTCGCTCATGGAATATTCTGGTTCATCATCGCCGCAACCTTGTCATTTTTGAGTATGTGGACTGCATACGAACCAAATGCACTACACTCACTTGGGGCAATTGGATATTCTCCAAGCGTGGCTCAGGCTACTGCTGCTATTCATGTTGTAACTGCATTTGGCGCATTATCAATGATTTTAATGGCTGCTGGATTTGCTATGCAAGGCCGCCTTTCTGGCGGCCGAATGGCCAATGAAGCGACAACTGCTCTAATCGCATTTGTATGGAGCGCAGTCATTGCAGCCGGACTAATCCTTTCACACACCGATTTAATCGGTACGAGCAGTTGGTTTGAATTACCACCAGTTTACTACATTTTACTTACATTCTTGGCTTTGCCACTGTTTGTAAACCACCTGTTGACGATGGCGAACTCGGGTTCCCCGGTAATGATTGCACAGTGGTTTATTGTGATGGGTTATGCTGCATTCATTTGGCTAGGCGTTGTTTCGATGTTCTTACTTGGTGGAGAAAACCACACTCTTTCGTGGTTACTAGTCAAGGTATTGTTCGGTGGTTGGTTACTCTCACAAGCATTGGGTATTGCTCATCATGTGATACCATCAGCACTGGGCGTTCCACTTTGGAGTCGTTCTCTTGCTACTCTAACTTTGTTTGGTACATTCCTAACATTCTCTCCGCTCGGTGCCGTGGCATCCATTCCTTCAATGGGGCCTTTCATGCAAGCGATGGTTGCAATACTATTGTCCCTTTCATTAGTTCCACTCATTGCTACTGTAGTTAATTTGACCAAGACAGCAAGTGGTCGAGTAATGGAATCTTATGGAGTCAAGTTCACACTTCTAGGTGTTATATTATTGATTCCAATATCGTTTGGCAGTTTATTCGCCTCCGTTTCAGCATTTGGAGGGGGCAACGAGTTAGCGCACATTGCCTCCACTCTAGACACTCTCGCACTTTGGGGTGTTTTTGGAATGATTGCACTAGGAAGTATCCACCTGCTATTCCCACAAGTCACAGGACGTGAGTTGTTCAGTTGTGCTAAGAAAAAGATGACCTTCTGGTTTGCAACTGTTGGTGTTGTTGGATTTGGCACTTCACAATTTATCGTTGACTATGTGAACAATTCAATTGGTGCTGCTGATGTTTCTCTAGCACTAGAAGAGGCCGGTGTCAGCGCTGTTGGAGCAGGCGATGTGCAGGCTTTTGCAGCCATCATGTTCTATGGCGTTGCTCTAGCAGGTGTCTTTGCTGCTCAAAACATGTTGCAAGGTTCATTCCGTGGCGTTGCACTTTCAGATGGTGCACCAGCGTCGAATGTAATTACAGCACAGATGGCAATTAGTGGTACGACATCAATCCGCAACCTGCTCGCATCAGGTGCAGGTGTTGACACGGTTCTCACTGTAGATGGTGGTTCCTCTGAAGGTCGAATCTCATTAGCAAATATTTCTCCTGCGGAAGAGGCATCCGAAGAAGCAGATGCAGAGACGGAAGAGGATGAAGAACAGTCAGCGGTTGAAATACCTGACAATCTCTCAAAAATGCTGAAGGCAGAATTAGTTGAGTTGGCAAAGGCAGCAGGTGTGCCCACAACAGGAACCAAGTCTGACCTGATTGACCGCCTCAGTGCTTGATTCAAGGATTGGGAAATCGCCATTAGCGAACACCCTTACACCGCTAACAGGAGGGGATTGCAATGCGCATTGGCTTAGTCGGAAAACCAAACGTTGGGAAATCGACGACTTTTGCTGCTTTAACAGAAACTACTGTTGAAATCGCAAACTATCCATTCACAACAATTGAGGCAAATGTTGGTGTCACTTACATCGAAGCAACATCACCGTGTGCTTGCAAAGAACTTTCAATTCAGATAGCAGAAAGTGGCAGGCCTGTTGTATCAAATGAAGGTAGGGATGGCAGTATCTGCCAACCAAGAACAGGTGCTTGTAACGGGCATACAAGATTGGTCCCAGTTACTCTTGTGGATGTAGCGGGCTTGGTCCCAGGTGCACATGAAGGCCGTGGTAGAGGAAACCAGTTTCTTTCTGATTTGGCTAGTTGTGATGCCCTCATCCAAGTTGTTGATGCCTCTGGAGGCACAGATATTGAGGGCAATCCAACTGGGCCAGGTGGTTGCTCACCAAATGAAGAGCACGATTTTTTGATAGAAGAATTAGCGGCGTGGATTGATGGAATAATCTCCAATGGTTGGGCAAAGGCGGTACGCCGCATTCAATCTGAAGGTGAAGCAGGATTGACAAATTTCCTCCATGACCAATTAACTGGAATTGGTGCCACTCATAGTGATATAACCATCGGACTAGATGTTTTCAGGCGTGAAAATCCCGATGTACCAACAATTAATGTGTGGGCTGATGAAGAAAAAAGGCTTCTTTCTGATGTTCTTCGCCGCCAATTGTTCCCTCTGTATATTGCCGCTAATAAATCAGATTTAGCAGACGAAGAGACATATTCAAGTTTGCAGGCACAGGTAAAATCTTCTGGGGGTTTATTTGTTCCATGTAGTGGTGAAACAGAACTAGCCCTACGTCGGGCTAGCAAGGTAGGAGCCATTTTCTATTCACCTGGTGAACAAAGTTTTGAAGTAAATCCAGATGCTTCCTTGAATGACGCACAGAAGAGAGGACTTTCCGAACTTCATGATAGGATATCAAAAATGGGTGGTACAGGTTTGAACGAACTACTCCGAAAAGTGGTGTTTGAGAGATTGGAGCAAATCGTTACTTATCCTGTTCAAGATGAAACTCACTGGACTGATGGGGATGGCCGAGTACTCCCAGATGCCTTGTTAATCTCTTCAGGAACTACCGCTAAAGGATTGGCCTACGCCGTTCACACTGACTTGGGGGATGGCTTCATTCGCGCATCTGATGCGCGAAATGGCAGAGTCATTGGGTCAGATCACGAACTTTCTGACAACGATGTTATCAAAATCCATGCAAAAACCTGACATCAATAACACATGTAACTGTGACATGAGATTGCACTCTAGTTTCAAGCGTCTTCTTCATCACCAAAGTCTGGTGCTGCTGGCAGATTATCAGATTCTAGAGCGGGCGAACCATCGACCACAGGCGGCGCTTCATCCGCCTGAGGTGGTGATGAATCCTCGGTTTTCTCAGATTCAAGAACATCACTTAATTTGGCATCTGTATTCATTAAATCGTCAGCATCAATGGTCTTTATTGTCGCAAGGAACGCCTCATTATCTTCTACAGTGTATGACTCTTTACCTTTACCAACTCCGCCTAACTTTCCATAATCATATGGTAACACTAGAGTAATGAGTGTATGTTGTTCCATACCCAATTCTCCTACCGTTTGTAGACGGCGTAGTTCCAACAGTTCAGGGTGCTGAGCCATTGTGTTAGCTGCGTGAGCGAGATTCTTGACCGCTTCAACTTCTCCTTCAGCACGTCGTAGTCTAGCTCGGCGCTCTCTTTGTGCTTCTGCTTCACGAGCAATTGCTCTTTGCATATCTGTTGGGATAACTACATCTGTGATATCAATTCGAGTAATATCTATTCCAAGTGGGAGTGAAAACCCGTCAAGAATATCCTCCATTCGGTTGGCGATGGTTTCTCTCTTGGAAAGCAACTCGTCTAAGGTAAATTCGCCAATTACTACTCGCAGAGTAGACATTGTTGCTTGGCGAATTACTGTTGCAGGGTCTGAAACAGCCAATACAGAAGTCATTGGGTCAATGACTTTCCAATAAACTACTCCATCCACTTTGATACTAACATTGTCTCTGGTAATACAGACTTGACCAGGGATATTTTCTGGACGGTCACGTATATCAACTGCTAGGAACATATCAATTATTGGCCATCGGAATGCTAAGCCAACGCCATTCAATTTTACCGGTTTTCCAAATCGGAATTTAATCGCACGTTCGTATTGGTCAAGAATGGTTATCCAACCTCGTCTTGGCCACGTACCCCTAGGTGGATATGCAGTCGGCTCCCCTCCAGCAGCAGTAAACATCCCTCCTGCTGCCTTTAATCCAAGTAATAATCCTGCGGCGATTAATCCAACTGTGATTCCACATAATAGTTCAATCAAAGCAGCCATCACTTACCACCTCCTGAGAAAAGTTCACCAAGTGGTCCATTACTAATGTCTAGAAGGGTGTCAGGTAACATCATGATACGTGTAGCATTATTTTCTGCACCAACTTCTGAAAGAACTTGTAATCGGCGCAATTCCATTAGTGCTGGGAATCGAGCAAACAACTCTTGTGCCTCAGCCAACTTGCTTGCAGACTCGCGCTCAGCACTGGCCTTAATGACTCTTGAGCGAGCCTCTCTGTCAGCCTCAGCCTCCTTTGCCATGGCTCTTGTCAAATCGTGTGGGAGTTGCATATCAGTTAATTCCACATGTCTAACATCAATTCCCCATGGATCAGTCGCATCATCTAAATTGATTCGAATTCTTTCAGCAACGGCTTCTCTTTGCTGGAGAATTTCGTCCAAAGGAACGGAACCGAACACATCCCGCAGAGCACCCATTGCCGCCATTCCAATTGACGCTCGAGCGTTGGTAACCTTGTTTACTGCATCACCCGGGTCTCTAACACGGTAGAAAATAACAGCATCAATTGTCAGTGAAATATTGTCTTTTGTGACCACTGATTGCCCCGGCACATCATTGATGAGAAGACGTAAATCCCATCTTACCATACGGTCTACCCATGGGATTACAATCCTTATTCCTGGTGATAATACACCTCTGTAGGAACCAAGTCGGAATACCACAGCCCCTTCCCAATGTCTAATAATTTTCAAGAAACTCCCTAAGAAGAACACCAAAACGAAAGTTACAATCCCTATAATCAAAAATACGGCTGCTTCCATGTTTGTGGGCGGCAAGTAATGGCATATTAGGTTTGGTCCAACATTATCACAGAAGTTTATTATGATGTTTTCAAATATTGAATGTCAACCATTCAATTGCTTGTTGCACAAATAATAAATTATCACCTTGCTCAATGTAACCGTTTGCAGCGATATTGCTATCTCCTACAACGACTAAGCGACCGTTCATTTCACTCACAGCAGCGATTGGTAATTCCCCTTGAATTTCACCTTCATCAAGAACAGAATCTAGGTCAATATCTCCAAATGACGATGCAGATGTAGATGCTAATGCGGTAGCACCCTCACTGACTCTGAGAGAGCACCCTGAGAAGTAGATTAGTTCACTAATCCCCCTTGTGATTGGATGGTCTGCAAAATTTTGCACTCTCACAAAGTGTGGGATTGATTCTTCACCAAGCACAACCCCTGCTAACTCAACTTTCTGAGTTACATGTTCTTCATGGTCTGTAACCCTGTCTTTTTGAATCTCGATGCCACAAGGAATTGTTAGTTCATTTAGGAAATCAACATGACCGAATAAGTCACCCCATTCTGCTAGAAGGAGGATTGATTTTCCGTTTTCCAAATGAGATTGTAATGAAGTCATTTCTTTTTCTGAGAATTGATTTTTTGGAAATGGAATTATTATTACATCCCAAGGGGGGTTATCTAGAGAATCTAATGGTGTATTGATAAATTCTAAATTGTGATCATTTTTTCCTAGTAATTCTGCCAGCGCTGTTAATCCATCTGACTCTGGGTTTGCCATGGAAGAACCCATGTGGTATTCATCGAATCCGATGAGCGCCATTTGCATCCACCTTCAGAGTTCCTCTGCTACCGCTTTAATTTCTAGTGAGTAGACTGCTACTCGCCATGAGACGGTTACATCTTCATCGCTGTCCAGCGTGTTTCCAATTGGGTTAGTGCCGGGTCCAAGTGTTTGAACATTAAGTGTGACAGAAGTCAACCATTCACCAGTTCCGTTTCCACCATCATTCCATTGTGCTTCAATGTCATTTTTACTTACGCCATCTGCGATATATGATGAACCATCCCACTCAGGGGTAATTTGGACTGTAAAACTAACTGTATCACCATTACAAGAACCACTGCCCGATTCATCATCAGGAGTTCCTTCAACTCCTGAGAAATCAGTTGTGACATCAACAGAGTCAGTTGCCCCCGGTCCAGGTTCATCGTTGTCCATACAACTGACGGTAATTTCAACAAATCCAATCATCATATCTCCGGAGTCTAATTCAAAGAAGTAATCACCTTG
>Ga0209089_10005543_pt1 | contig 10341 bp, 10 predicted proteins | sample ArcticOcean_MG_C_FD_187431 | JGI IMG/M metagenome (GOLD analysis project Ga0209089, IMG submission 187431) | Marine microbial communities from western Arctic Ocean - ArcticOcean_MG_CB2_150 (SPAdes) (version 2) | ecosystem: Environmental > Aquatic > Marine > Oceanic | place: Arctic Ocean: Canada...
ATGCCTCATCAGAGATATGATATATTCCTTTTTCTTTACATAATTTATTTATTTCTTGTAAAGCTGATGCATTGTATACAGCTCCAGATGGATTATTTGGCGATACCGTAACAACAGCTTTTGTTAGAGGAGTTATAGCGTTTATTATTTTATCTAAGCAAGGTTGATAATTTGATTTAGTATCAACGATTACTGCATTGCAGCTAATCATATTGATAGCCATTTCGTGGTTAAAATAATAAGGACGTAATAGGATGATTTCATCGCCAGGATCTGTTATTGCCATTACAGCATTCATAAATGCCATATTTGAACCGGCTGACACAATAAGGTCTGATTTATTATTTAAATTTATTTTATTTTCACATAATAATTTTTCTATCATTATAGATCTTAAGTTAGATATCCCTTCGACTTCTGAATATACGTGATAGTCTGGCGAATAATTTAATTGTGTAATTGCGTCAAATACTTTTTGCGGCGGCCCGTAGTAAACAACCCCTTGTCCAAGCGAAATTGTACCAGGATTTTTTTTAATTAAATTCGAAATAATTGGAATTATGGGTAATTGAACATTACTCATACGCTGACTAGTATTGAATGGTTTAATTGACATGGTTTAGAACAGAAATTTAAGTAATATCTAATAAATGAGTTTTTACAATCTATTTAATTGCCAATAAAAGATATTTTTCTACCTGAGAATTGTGTTTTTAAAAAATCCATTTGATCTGTCAAAATTTTTCTGTTTGATAGGGCAAGGTACTCAGCCCAGTTTGGAATGTATGGAATAGCTAATAATGGCATATGCGCATTTTCAGGAGTTCGATTTCCTTTTCGTATATTACAATTTCGACACGCAGTTACAACATTTGACCATAAATCTTTTCCACCTTTAGATAAAGGTACTACATGGTCGCGAGTTAATGATATGGTATGATTTTTGTTTCCACAGTACATGCATAAATTTGCATCTCTGAGAAATAATTCCCTATTTGTTAGGGGAGGGGTGCCCCGCCCATTATATTTCGATGGACTCGAGCGTTTAACCGCGATTATAGAATTGATCTCCACAATTGAACGGAGCCCTGTTGATCGACTTATACCGCCACGAAAAGTAAAAATACTATCGCCAGCGGTCCATGCAATCATTTCGCGACTATATAGGCTTACTGCAAGTTGCCACGGAATCCACCTTATTGGCGAACCTGCAATATCAAGCCTTAATATAAGTGGTGTCATAATTTACTTTTGATATTTATGAGATTTTATTAAAGTTCGTATTATAATTCTAATTAGGGATATGTTTTATGTGAAACTACGACTGAGGTCAAGTCTGAATATAAATTTTAATAAAATAAATACAGATAGAATATGATAAAAAATCTACTAGATGATATTGCTGATGATATACCAGCAATTGAGAGAGCTCTAAAACTACAGAAAAAGGCAGCTAGCGTAGGTTTTGATTGGAAAAATAGTAAAGATATTATAAAAAAAATTGAAGAGGAATTAGCTGAAATTCAAGATGCTTTAAATAATAAGCTGTCTCCAGACAATTTATCAGAAGAATTAGGAGATCTTATATTTAGCTGTATCAATTTAGCGAGACATTATCAGATTGATCCGGAAGTAGCTTTAAATAAAACTAACAATAAGTTTATTAAGCGTTTTAATTACATCGAGCATAGTTTAAGAAAAAGAAATAAATTAATATTAGATATAAGTCTCGAAGAAATGGATAGTCTTTGGGAAGAGGCTAAAAAAGATACTATTTGACGCGGTAACGGTCTCGTTTTATTAATTTACCATTTGAATCAAATTTTATTTCTGTAATCCATTTATCATTACTGCTTCGATTCGGTATGTAAAACCAAGTTTTACTTAGAATAAAATTTAAACGATCGCTTCTTATTGTTTCATGATCTGAGGTGCCAAATTTATAAAGAATCTCTGCTTCACTCATACCAGTTCTTAATGTTATATAATCGCGCATTCCAATAGCATCAGCTATAAGTAAAGAGCTATATATAGAAAATACAAGGGAGAGAATAAATTTTTTCATCATTATTCCAATAGAACTACATGATTATGTAGATTTAAATCTAGACATAAAGTTCATAATATCTAGACAAAGCATCTATTCGCATAATAATTTATTTTTATTAGATTTAAGAAGTGAATTATTCAATAATATTGATTAGTTATACGGACTACTTAAAATTTTATTTAGTTTTTTTATCTTTATCAAATTGAAGCATCGCGTAGGCAGAGTGATTATGTATAGATTCGAAATTTTCTGATTCAACAATATAACCAGCAATACGATCATCATTGTTAAATTCAATAGCTATGTCGCGGACAAGATCTTCAACGAATTTTGGGTTATCGTAAGCCTTTTCAGTAACATATTTTTCATCTGGCCGCTTTAATAACCCATAGAGCTCACAAGACGCAACTTTTTCAATTACCTCAATTAATTCTTCAATCCAGATAAAGTCATGCATTTTAACAGACGCCGTAATACGTGAACGTTGATTATGAGCGCCATAATCTGAGATTTTTTTAGAACACGGACATAATGAAGTGACGGGTACTTGGACTTTGACGATAACTTTAGATTTTCCTTCCTTAATTTTCCCAATAAATGATACGATATAATCCATTAGGCTTGTTACGCCTGAAACTGGCGCGGCTTTATTGATAAAATAAGGGAATGTCATCTCGATATTACCAGATTCTGCATTAAGTAATTCAGTCATCTCCTCAATCATACGTTTAAATGATTTAACAGTAATTTCATATTCATGATTGTTAAGAATTTCGACAAATCGAGACATGTGTGTGCCTTTATAATGATCGGGCAAGTTTACATACATGTTAAAATTTGCAACCGTGTGCTGTTCTCGACCAGATCGGTCTTTAACAACAATAGGATGCTTGATATCTTTAATTCCTACCTTATCAATAGGAATATGCCTAGTATCTTTACTACTTTGAATATCAGGTATGTCTGAAATAAGGGGTGCTGTTCTATTCATTGGTTTTATTTTTCAGTAATTACCATAAAATATAAATTAATTAATTTCATTTTTATTTGCTTCGATTGATTATGTAATCAGCGATTTCCCTCAACATCTTAGCTTTTTCATCAAATACATCAAGGCATTTTATTGCTTTTAGATGTAGTTTATTTGCCATTTCTTTTGACCCATCAAGCCCAAGCAAGTTTGGGTAGGTAGCTTTATTTAATGCTAGATCAGAACCTTGTGGTTTGCCTAAGGTCGATGTATCACACTCAATATCTAGAATGTCATCTTTTATTTGAAACGCAATACCTATGTATTTTGCATAATCTGAAATGCATGTAAATAATTCAGAGTTTATATTTTTGGCTGATAGAGCTCCCATTTCGGCGCTTGCCCTAATTAATGCTGCTGTTTTATGGCTATGCATATTTTCAAGCTCTTCTATATTCAGCTTTATACCAACGGATGCCAAATCGATAGCTTGACCACCAGCCATACCATTTGAGCCACTCGCGAGAGTGAGCGTTTCAATCATTTTTAATCGTTGAGAATTATTGGCTTTAATTTCTGGATCAGACGCTAATATTTGAAATGCGAGCGTCTGTAATGCATCTCCAGCTAGTATTGCAGTTGCTTCACCATAAGCTTTATGACAAGTAGGCCTACCACGTCTTAAGTCGTCATTATCCATTGATGGTAAATCATCATGAATAAGCGAATAGGCGTGTATAATTTCAACAGCACAAGCTGGACCATTTAGATTATTCAGCTCAACATCAAATGCTTGACCGGTGGCATAAAGTAAAATTGGTCGAATCCGTTTACCTTCAGCTAATACTGAATATCGCATAGCTTCATGTAAGTTTTTCGGATCTAAATGAGGTTTAGGTAGCCAGAAATCAAGCGCCGTCTCAACAGATTTTTGATAAACCTGTAATTGTTTTGAGAAGTCGACCATTTAATCGCTATTATCTGAGTCGAAACTCTCAAGATTATTCTTATTACTTTTTTCTAGCAGTATTCTTACTTTTTGTTCAGCTTTATTTAAGGCTTGTTGGCAATTTTTTGTTAAAAGCATACCGCGTTCGAAATATTTAAGGGATTCTTCTAGCGATAGATCCCCCCCTTCCATTTTCTTGACAAGATCTTCAAGCTCGGTAAATGTTTTTTCAAAATTAATTACGTTAGTTTTCTTTGGCACGGGAATTCCTAATTTCTTTATCAATTTTTAATTGATGATTATATCTTCAGTGGCACTCATTTTCTTTGTTAATTAGCCTCTTAAATTTATTAACTAAATAATCCAGATCAAGAAACAGTTATAATTTGACAGCTATAGCTGTATTCATTAGACTTTATTGATTTAGACTAAGTCTAAATATAATTATATTCAATATTAATAAAATTGCATCATGAGGAGACGTAGAATGGACTTAAAAGACTCAAAAACAGAGGAAAACCTTAAAGCGGCATTTGCTGGTGAATCTCAAGCAAATCGTCGATATCTCTATTTTGCGCAAAAAGCAGATGTTGAGGGTTACAATGACGTGTCTGCAGTGTTTCGTTCAACTGCTGAAGGTGAGACAGGGCATGCACATGGACATCTAGAGTACCTAGAATCAGTCGGAGATCCAGCAACAGGCGAGCCAATTGGTTCCACAGATCTTAATCTTAAGTCTGCAATTGCTGGTGAAACTCACGAGTACACAGATATGTATCCGGGAATGGCTAAATCTGCTCGTGAAGAAGGTTTCGATGAAATAGCTGACTGGTTTGAAACATTAGCCAAGGCTGAGCGTTCTCATGCTAATCGCTTTCAAAAAGCATTAGATAACTTATCATCATAAGAATCTTTCATAGAATAGTTGAGTCGGCAAGAAAACCGATTCAACTATTTTTTTGTAACAAATAAAAAACTATGAATGATACAACTCGTGAAGGTGGTGTAGAAGCCCCAACTCGTCATCCGATAAACTGGAAAACAGGAGAATTTAATGATGAGGGTTCATTATTTGATGAGCTAGAACGAGTTTATGACATTTGTCATGGGTGTCGACGCTGCGTTAATCTTTGTAATGCATTTCCAACTTTATTTGATTTAATTGATAAATCTGAAACATTTGAAGTTGATGGCGTTAAAAAAGATGACTATTGGAATGTAGTTGAGCATTGTTATCTTTGCGATCTTTGTTATATGACGAAGTGCCCTTACGTCCCTCCTCATAAATGGAATGTAGATTTTCCACATTTAATGTTACGCGCAAAGGCACAAAATTTTCGTAATGGTAATGTTGGTATACGCGACAAATTATTAACTTCAACGGATAAAGTTGGAACATTTGTTGGCATTCCTGTTATTGCACAAGCAGTAAATATTGTAAACTCCATTAAACCCATGCGCAAAGCGATGGAAAAAACAATTGGAATTCACTCAGAAGCTGTTTTACCAAAATTTTATAGTAATTCACTAAGAAAAAGATTTAAAAATAAAAAAATTGCTGGTGAACTGAGGAATATTAACTACAAAGGTAAGGTTGCTATATTTGTAACATGTTATGGCAATCGCAATGAACCGGATGTCGTTGAAGATTTAATAGCTATATTAAAACATAATCAACTCAAAGTTAGATTAGTAAAGCAAGAGAAATGCTGCGGTATGCCAAAGATGGAATTGGGCGATCTTGAATCAGTTGAACGCTTAAAAGACTTTAATATTCCCGAATTACTAAAATTAGTGGAAGATGATTGGGATATTATTGCGCCGATCCCTTCATGTGTTTTAATGTTTAAAAAAGAACTTCCGTTATTATTTGCAGAAGATAATGATGTTCAGAAAGTTAAAAATTCTTTTTATGATCCTTTTGAATTCTTGATGGTTTTAAAAAAGAATGGGAAACTAAATACAGATTTTACCGAATCACTCGGGGAAATTGCATACCATATCCCTTGTCATCAACGTGTTCAGAATATTGGCCCAAAAACAAAAGAAGTTTTAGAGCTTATACCAAACACAAATATCTCAGTAATAGAACGTTGTTCAGGCCATGATGGAACATACGCAGTAAAAACTGAATACCATGAGACATCAATGAAAATTTGCAGACCAATCATAAATAAAATTGAACAAAGTAAGATTGATCACTATATCAGTGATTGCCCTATGGCCGGTCATCAAATTGATAATGGTGTTGAAAATATTAAAATCAGATCTGAAAGTCCTTTTACCTTATTAAGAAAAGCATACGGCATATAATTTATGAAAAAATTAACTCGAGAAAAATTATTTTCTTTAGAAAAATATTCTGAAATTCGTAATGATTTTCGTCTAAAAATTATGGCGCATAAGAAGAATCGCCGTTTGGCTATTGGACCAAATACAACATTGTATTTTGAAGATAGTTTAATTATGCATTATCAAGTACAGGAAATGTTAAGGGCGGAAAAAATTTTTGAATCAAGTGCTATTGATGATGAGTTAGTTGTTTATAATGCATTGATTCCAGATGGAAATAACTGGAAAGCTACTTTTATGATTGAATTCACCGATGAAGAAGAACGTAGAGCTGCTTTAAAAAAAATGCTGGGTATCGAAAATCATCTATGGCTAAAAATTGAGGGTTTCAATGAGATTTACGCTATCTCAGATGAAGACCTTAAGCGTAGTGATGACAATAAAACATCTGCAGTACATTTCCTAAGGTTTCAGTTGGATCATGAAATGATTGATGGCTTAAAAGGCGGATGCGAGTTATCTGCGGGCATTAATCATCCTGAATATAAATACACGGTTAATCCAATACTGCAAAATATCAGCGAATCACTTATTTCTGATTTAGACTAGAATCAGCTTAACTTAAGATTTACACATTATTAGATATTTTACCTTTGTTGTCTTATTCTATAAGACTTGTATATTCATAAGCGGGATAAAATCACTTGCCAGTAAAGTATGATGCTTCTGATATTGAGGTATTAACGGGACTAGAACCTGTCCGAAAGCGACCGGGCATGTATACGGATACCTCAAGACCGAATCATTTAATTCAAGAAGTATTAGACAACAGTGTGGATGAAGCTATTTCAGGCTATGCTTCAAAAATAGAAGTTACCTTACACAAGGATAATTCAGTAACAATTTCAGATGATGGGCGTGGTATGCCTGTAGATAATCATCCAGGAGAAAAATTGCCCGGCGTCGAAGTAATACTAACGCGTCTTCATTCTGGAAGTAAATTTTCAAATAAACATTATAAATTTTCAGGCGGGCTACATGGCGTTGGGGTTTCTATTGTTAATGCTTTATCAAAAAAATTAGAAGTCTCCGTTAAACGTGATAGTAAAGAATTCAGCATGTCATTTAAAGGAGGGGAAAAGAAATCTTCTTTAAAAATTATTGGTAAAGTAGGTATTAAAAATTCAGGAACAAAGATTCGTTTTTGGCCCGATGAAAAATATTTCGATTCTGTAAAATTTGCATTAACTAAACTTAAACATTTAATGCGAGCTAAGTCTGTTTTATGCCCCGGTTTACTTATTCGTTTTAATGACGAAGTAAAACATGAAAAAGAAGAATGGTGTTATCACGATGGTATTAAAACTTATCTTACAGAACAATTAAACGGACTCGAACTATTGCCTCATGAGCCATTCCTCGGGTCTATGGAGGGTGAACATGAAGCTGTCGATTGGGCTATTCATTGGTTATTGGAGCCCGGAGAATTAATTACTGAAAGCTATGTTAATTTAGTGCCTACACCTCAAGGTGGAGCGCATGTAGCGGGTATGCGACAAGGCTTACTTGATGCTATGCGTAATTTTTGCGAATCAAGAAATTTATTACCACGTGGAATAAAATTAACAGCAGATGATATTTGGGAAAATTGTTGTTATTTATTGTCTATTAAAATGGATAACCCACAGTTTTCGGGTCAAACAAAAGAAAAATTATCTTCGCGTGAATGCACAATCTTTGTATCTGGAGTTGTTAAAGATACTTTAATTCAATGGCTACATCAGCATGTTGAAATGGGAGAACGTATTGCTGAACTGGTCATCAGTGCTGCACAAAAGCGTCTTAAATCAAATAAAAAAATTGTTCGAAAAAAAATAAGCGGAGGTCCTGCTTTACCTGGCAAACTGGCAGATTGCTCAACTCAGGATATTAATATTTCTGAATTATTTTTAGTTGAAGGTGATTCTGCAGGGGGTTCTGCAAAACAGGCCAGATATAGAGAATTTCAGGCGGTGATGCCTTTAAGAGGAAAAATTCTAAATACTTGGGAGGTTGAGTCAGGAGAAGTCCTATCTTCAAAGGAAGTTCATGATATTGCTGTTGCAATTGGCGTTGATCCCGGCTCATCTGATTTATCTGCTTTGAGATATGGCAAAATATGTATTCTAGCTGACGCAGATTCAGATGGTGCTCATATTGCCACACTCCTTTGCGCTTTATTCTTAAAACATTTCAGTACTTTAGTTGAGAATGGTCATATTTTTATTGCAATGCCACCCTTATTTAGAATAGATATAGCAAAGGAAATTTTTTATGCGCTTGATGAAGCGGAGAAACAAGGTTTTCTTGACCAAATTAAAACTGAAAAGAAGCGCGGCAATATAACCGTTCAACGCTTTAAAGGGTTAGGTGAAATGAACCCTATACAGTTACGTGAAACAACAATGGCTCCAGCAACAAGGCGTTTGATTCAATTAACTCTGGACAACGAGAAACAGGCAATAAAAATCATGGATATGTTACTAGCAAAGAAACGATCACCAGATAGAAAAAAATGGCTTGAAGCAAATGGTGACAGGGCAATTATTGCATAGTATTTAATAAGAATTATAATAATATTCAATATGTTATAATATATACTTAATCTATATTAGAGGTTATTAATATGTCAGATTCGATGAGTTTCGACTTTGAACAAAATGAGAAACGGCCGCTAGAGGAGTATACTGAAAAAGCCTATTTAGATTATTCCATGTACGTCATTCTTGATCGTGCCTTACCTCATATCGGCGATGGGTTAAAGCCTGTGCAACGTCGTATTATCTATGCTATGTCTGAATTAGGGTTAAAGAGTACCTCAAAATACAAAAAATCAGCAAGAACTGTGGGTGATGTTATTGGTAAATTTCATCCTCATGGTGACTCAGCATGTTATGAAGCCATGGTATTGATGGCGCAAGATTTTTCTTATCGCTACCCCTTAATTGATGGACAGGGAAATTGGGGCTCAATGGATGATCCAAAGTCCTTTGCAGCAATGCGATATACCGAATCAAAATTGACTGCTTATGCTGACATATTACTTAATGAGGTAGAACAGGGGACTGTTGATTGGCTTCCTAATTTTGATGGAACTCTCGAGGAGCCAAAATTATTACCAGCGAGATTACCTAATATCTTGTTAAACGGGACAACCGGAATTGCAGTAGGAATGGCAACCGATATTCCCCCACATAATTTAAAAGAAGTTATTAGCGCATGTATTAGACTACTCGAAGCGCCAAAAAGCTCTGTGCTTGAATTATGCGAACATATTAAAGGACCAGATTTTCCAACGAATGCTGAAATTATTAGTTCTAAATCATCAATACATGAAATCTATAAAACAGGGAATGGTTCAATAAAAATGCGTGCGGTCTGGCAAAAAGAAGACGAAAATATTGTGATAACGTCATTGCCATATCAAAGTTCTGGAAATAAAGTTTTAGAGCAGATTGCATCTCAAATGCAGTCAAAAAAATTACCTATGATCGATGATCTTCGGGACGAATCAGATCATGAGAACCCAACCAGATTAATTTTAGTACCACGTTCAAATCGTATAGATATAGAGGAAGTAATGTTGCATTTATTTGCAACAACTGATCTTGAGCGTAGTTATCGAGTTAATTTAAATATAATCGGTCTCAATGGCCGCCCACAAGTCAAAGACTTAAAAACTATTTTAAAAGAGTGGCTTGAATATAGAATTGAAACTGTCCGCAAGAGACTACAGTTTAGATTAGATAATATTATTTCTTTAATCCATGTTTTAAATGGCCTAATGATTGCTTATTTAAATATAGATAAAGTCATTAAGATAATTAGAAAAGAAGAAAATCCAAAAAGCGTTTTAATAAAAAACTTTAAATTAAGTGATATACAAGCCAATGCTATTTTAGATTTAAGATTACGAAAATTAGCAAAACTTGAAGAACAAAAGATCAAGATTGAATTAAATAATCTAAAAAAAGAGAAGAAACAGCTAGAAACTATATTAGGATCGAAATCACGTCTGAAAACATTAGTTAGACGAGAGCT
>Ga0209089_10005549_pt1 | contig 10336 bp, 9 predicted proteins | sample ArcticOcean_MG_C_FD_187431 | JGI IMG/M metagenome (GOLD analysis project Ga0209089, IMG submission 187431) | Marine microbial communities from western Arctic Ocean - ArcticOcean_MG_CB2_150 (SPAdes) (version 2) | ecosystem: Environmental > Aquatic > Marine > Oceanic | place: Arctic Ocean: Canada...
AGCATTTAGTTATTTTAGTGTTGTTGTTAAAAATTGGTTGATCTGTCATAATAACAATAATTATAAAAAGATGAAAACACATAATGATGTTTTAGATCTTAAACATAAGGATGTAAAAAATACTGCTTATGATGATGGAACTGTAGAGAAGTCTGAACAAAAAGCTTTTTTTAAAGCTGTAGTTGGTTATTGGGAAGAGAATCTTAATATTGTATTTAAAAAAGAACGTGATGTTGCAATTGCACTTTCTATTATAGAATTGATGGATCGTGTAGGATCCATTGAAATTTTTAATAAAAAAGCATTATACATTTTGCTTAGAGAAATCTCCGGTTATCAAACTCAACATATAACAAGAGTTTTAAATGTTATGAGAGGACATTATAAAAATTTATGGGGTAAGTGGGATGAAGAGGGTGATATATTTATTTTATCCAATCCTAAACGATTAAACTTATAGTTCTCTATATTTATAATCAAAGGATGTTTTTATGTCTGCTGATTATGAATTATTTAAGGGAACTTCCCTAGCTGATCTTTTTAAGAAGATCGACCACAATTCCAATCGAAATAAGATTCAAATTGAAACTTTGATACAGGAATTGATGACTTATATTAAAGACCCAAATTCTGCTATGCAATTGTTTCCTATGATTAGTGATTATATGGAAGCAAATATACGGAATGATGAAGTACTAGTTAAGTTAGCAGCAGTTGTTCAAAGGGTTATTCAAATGGAGTCGAAATCTTCTGATGGTGAGTTTGGTTTGTCTGAAGTAGAAAAAGAACAAATCATTGGAAAGCTAGAAGAAGCCACAAAAGATTTACAAAAAGAAGTAGACGACATAAGTTTAAACATAACATAGTATCGACAGGAGTTAGATAATGAGTGAGGTATTAGGACACTCAGAAGTGGCTTTAGTTAAAGCAAACAAGTCACAAAAACCGTTAGTATTGACTGACAATGCTGCAACTGAGCTTAGAATGAAGGCAATTGCGCAACATTTAATAGATGAAGCTGCAATGATTACATTACAAACAGTGATGGCAAATGTTACAGCAGTAATTTATAATGAAGATGATTACTCTGAAAAAGATACCGGAATTAATTTTAGTCATATTGGCAGCATTAAGGTGGTTCCTTCGGTGGATAGCTTTCCAATTAAAAATATTTGGATTAAACCTTTAGATTCACAAGTTAGATCGTATCCTATTGTTGGAGAGATGGTGAATATTATTAATTACGGTGAGCATACCTTTTATTTTCAGCCAATAAATTTTACTAATAGTGTAGCCCATAATATATATTCGGGATTTCAAGGGGACGGAACAACACCAGTAGCTACGCCTAATATGGAAGTCTTAGATGACTTACTTCATGGTTTCGTGTCTACTGTAAATCCAAGACCTGTCAAACAATATCCAGGAGATTGGGCACTAAATGGAAGAAATGATCAGTCAATAAGATTGGGAATTGACTATCCTTCAGCGGGTGCAAGAGCTAATAAGAATCTAAATGCATCTAATGCTGTAATTAAAATGAGAATCTCTGATGTGTCAAGTGCAAACGTCGCACCTGCCGGCACAACAAGAGTAGAAGATATTGACACTGACTTAGCATCATTTTATATGACAAGAGATGAAGAGGTCAACTATACTATTGCACCGAGAGTTGATGAAATAACACACCTCGAGGATCCCTCCGGACCGGATGAGAAAATTGGTGGAGCAATAATTATTCTTGATTCTGAAAAAATAGTATTCAATACAAAGGAAAGTAAGAAGAGGGGTCAAATAAATATTTTCGCCGGAAATACAGTGAATATTGTTTCTAAAAAGAATACAAATATTGTCGGTGAAATGGTAAAGCTAGGTGACTCTAATGATGACAATTTACAATCAGCAGTATTAGGTGAGAATTTAGTAACCTTTCTACACAATTTAATCCAAAGATTAGATAACTTAGCAAAAGATTTAGGAAATGTTACTGGTATTGGAAATGTTGGCGGCATTGTTCCTATACCAGCAGCAATGGCTGCGGGCAGTAAGTTAGGTGGGTGGACGTCAGCCTGGTCAAAAGATATTATTAAGAATCATCTATTAAGTAGAAATATCAAAGTATCTAAAAAAAAGAGACCTAACTTATAATGCCATTAGACTGTAAAAATATTACAACAATCAAAAGACACCTTCAAGCAAACTCTAGTTTGCTAATGGGTGATCAGATTATTAATGGATCAGCAACTAAAACTGGGGGTGTAGGCGCCGATTCATCAGGTTTATCAGATGCTGAACTAGCAAAAAATCAGGTAGCAGCACAAGTATTCGGCATAAACTTAAGCATGGAACAAATGTATCCCGCGGGAACAGAAATTGGTCCCGGTGACTTTGTAACAGAAGATGGCTTTACAGCAGGTGCTGATGGTGTTGATGTTATTCATCAGGGTATAGGCGCTGAGGCAAGAGTATATGCACCTGGAACAGAATTAAAAGTAGGTGATCTCGTCATAAATGGGAAAATTATAGATGGCAACGGTCAAGAAAAGTACGCACCATTTACAGTAGAGGATGCAAATTCTTCTGTATCAAGTGATGGTGCAGTTATTTCTCCAAGTGGTGGAGATGATGATGATGCATACTGTAGCTTACAAGAATTAGCCGGCTCAACGCCAGAAGAGCAATCTAGATTAGAAGGTTTGCTAGATGACTTAGACTTAGAATTAGATATTCCTGGTCTTGATATGACTTGGTGGGTGAATATTCAACAAAAAATAAATGAGTTAATGCAGCTTACGGGAAAGTTCATTGCAAAGACACAGAATTTAGTAACATTAGTAGATTTGGATCCTGATAAAGCTTGCGAGTTATTACCGGATGTTACTAAACTTATAGAAATAATGCAAAAAGTTGTAGCAGCAATTAACAAAATTAATGCTATCATGGCTAAAATTTCTAAGATAATTAAAAAAATGAAGAAGGCACTAAAACTTTTAATGTGGTTATTTGCTCCATTAAAGGCAGTGCAAGTTTTATTAATGGCACTCCAAATGATAATGGGAATTCCAGCTTTAATTGAAATGGCTGTTAAAAGTATGACCGATGCATCGAAAATATTGCCACAATTAATTTCATTATTGCAAAAAATTATCTCACAATGTGCAATGAATCGAGGAGCTGCAGCCGGCTTAAGTCAAGAAGAATGTGAGGCATTAGGCGGTGTTTATGTAGACAGACCAGTTGGAGATTTGGGATCTGCTGGTGACGCGGGCTCCGGGGATGGCTCAGGTAGCGGAGGTGGACAACCAAATTTAGACAGTAACTTAGATCCGGATCTTGGATTTGGTGATATGGGAAGCGATTATTTTCCGCCAGGTATGTCTTTAAGTCCGGGGGATGAACTTGGCAGTGGACAAGCAATAGGCCCAGGAGGCTCAGAATTAACAGCACCTGCAACAATACCATTTGATGCAAATGAAGGTGACTGGTCAGTCGGAGGAGAAGGCGGTATGGGAACATCTGACAATGCAGATTTAAATGAAGAACAAATAGACGCAATGCTAGATTCACAAATCCTTGATTTAAGTGAGTGTCTAACTGAGCTAGATGATTATACAAAAACAGCAAATTATAGTTAATAAAGGACAAAGAGGTCACAAAAAATGAAAGCAAATCAAATATTGGCACTTAAAAAGGTGATTAAAGAACTGGTAGAAAAAGAAGTTGCCAAACAAATCAACATTGTTGTTGAGGAAATGAGAAGTCCAGCACCAATATCAGAAGCTGATGCAGCAGACTACTTTACAGGGGATGAGCCATCATATCTCAAAGAAGCTACTCAGCTAACTAAGGATCCAATTTTAAATAAAATTTTAAATGAAACACAAGGTGGTATTTCTACCGGTGAAGAGTTTGAGCCATATCCTACTATGGGCGGCGGCGCAATTGAATCACCAGAGAAATTCTACCAACAAAGAGATACATTAGGATCATCACTTACCAACGAATATCCAGTGGCACCAAATGCACCAGATTTTTTAAAAAAAGCCTTTAGCGGTCATTCTGCTAAAGTAGTAAAAGCAATAGAGAACAAACATGGCACTAGAAGTAAGTAGACTAGCAAAAAATATAGCTAATAGAAAAAACGAGCACACAGCTCAAAATAAGTTTCTTAAGACAAAGCCCAAGATTCAAGAAATGAAACAGAATGTTGATCAGGCTCAAAGAGAAGCTAAAGATTTTCATGACTATATATCACAAGCTGAAGTTGTTATGGGCGGCAGTGACGGTGGTTTATCTTCAATTCCCCTAATGGAGAAAGATTCTTTTGCACCGCTAGTTAGCGCTTTACAAGATTTATTTGATCCTAATATAACAGCAGCAGAAAAAATTATACTAGTAAGCAGTCTTGGAAATAGTTTGGAAATTGGAATTATTGCTACTAATTCAGGACAAAGATATTTAACTACAAGGGCAAGAGCAACTCAGCTTGGTGGGGCATTTCAACCAGTTACAAGTGACATGTCTTCACAATTAAGTAAAAACAGCGGTAAAGGTAAAATTATATAATGGCACTGGAAAATCCAAGAACTGCGTCATCTAGAGCAAGAGACAGGGATCCAGATTCTAAAATTGGAATAGTATTTCCAATAAGGAATTCTAAAGATGGTTTCTTTGCATCTTCATCAACTATACTTGAGCAAACAAAGACAAATTTAAAAAACTTACTTTTGACAGTCAAAGGTGAAAGACTAGGACAACCGGAATTTGGAAGCAATATTTATAATTTACTATTTGAAAATTTCTCCTCTGATTTAGAAGCAAAATTGAGCACTAGCATTAGGGATGCAATATCGACATGGTTACCCCATGTACACATTATTAATTTAATTATTGATGCACAAGAAGACAATCATTATTTAGGAATATCATTATCGTATGAAATTGAAAACAGTCACAATTCAACAGACTCAATTTCCTTACGCATAGCAAGGAACGTAGCATAAAATGGCAAGCACAAAATTACAGCCAAAACAAGTCAATTATTTAAATAAAAATTTTAATAATTTTAAATCAGACTTAGTAGAGTATGCTAAGGCATATTTCCCAAATTCATATGCTGATTTTAATGAAGCATCTCCTGGGATGATGTTTATAGAAATGGCATCATATGTTGGCGATGTTTTATCATTCTATGTTGATGAACAATTTAGAGAATCACTCCTTGCTTACGCAGAAGAAAAGAAAACAATATATGATATTGCGCAATCATATGGGTACAAGCCAACAATCTCTACACCATCAACTACAAAATTAGATTTTTTCCAAACAGTACCTGCTATTGGTACAGGTGATGGTGCAAAACCAAATTATGATTATTCCTACACAATTAATGCGGGAAGCCTTGTAGAATCTAGCCAGTATAGTAAGACTTTTAGAACTTTAGATCAAATTAATTTTGCATTTTCTAGTTCTTTAGATCCTACGACTGTTGAGATCTATGACATCAATAATAGCTCTGCTACAAAATTTCTTTTGAAAAAATCAGTAAGAGCTGTTAGTGGAACAATCGTCACAGAACAATTTCCATTTACTTCTGCGAAAGCTTATGAAAGAATCTCATTGTCTAATAAGGGTGTGTTAGAAATTATTTCTGTAACTGATTCAGATGGAAATAAGTGGCATGAAGTTGAATCACTGGCACAAGATCTAGTATTTGAAAGCATAGCTAACACTGCTACCAATGATCCTAATTTAGCTGGATATAATGACACTACACCATACTTGCTCAAACAAACCAGAACAAACAATAGATTCAAAATAAAGGTTACAATAGAGGGAAAAACACAATTACAATTTGGATCCGGGACTTCAAATTCTTCTGATGAAGAAATCATTCCAAACCCATCACAGGTTGGCAGTAGCTTTACAAATACAAATTACCTAAATAATGCAGCAGCTTTGGATCCGTCAAATTTTTTAAATACAGCTGTTTATGGATCTGCACCCTCTAATACAACACTAACTATACAATATTCTTATGGCGGAGGAATTGAAGCAAACGTACCTGCTGGATCAATAACATCTCTAGCTGGATTAAATAAAACAGTATCTGTATCAGGATTAGATAGCGGATTACTGGGAGAAACAGAGGCATCACTTGCTGTGACAAATTCTGTTCCTGCAACAGGTGGGAGAGGTGAAGAAACATTAATAGAAATAAAAGAAAATACAAAACAATATTTTCAAGCCCAAAATAGAGCCGTATCTAAAGAGGACTATGTTACAAGAATTTATAATTTACCTGCCAAGTATGGCAATATTCAAAAAGTTTATATTACTCAAGATGATCAATTGGAAGCTGGTCAGGGCATAATTCAAGATGGTATTATTGATATGTCAACATTAGAAAAACTAGGAGGAGAAGTTTCTATAGCAGAGCTTTTAGGTGAAAATGGGCGTGTAACAAATCCAATGGCACTGAATTTTTATGTCTTAGGATACGATCATAATAAAAACTTAACTCAAGTAAATGAAGCAACAAAACGAAATATAAAAACTTATCTCGGGCCGTATAGAATCTTAACAGATGCGATCAATATTAAGGATGCTTATATTATTAATTTAGGTGTTAGATTTGCGTTGTATGTCAAAAAGGGTCATAATAAAAATGAAATACTGTTGAAGTGTATACAAAAAGTTAAAGATTACTTTGATATAGATAGATGGCAAGTAAATCAGCCAATTATCTTACAAGACATTGCCTATGAAATATCATTGGTTGAAGGTGTTAACAATGTAGTTCCACCACTTGATGCTAATCCTGATAAGGATACGATTGTTATCACAAATAAATTTAAAAAAGAAAACGGCTATTCAGGAAATATTTATAATATCAAAGCAGCGACTTCTAAAGATATTCTTTATCCATCGCTTGATCCTTCTATATTTGAAGTTAGGTATCCAAATATAGACATTGTTGGCAAAGTTTTGGGAGATTATTAATGGCCCATTATTATATTTTTGCTGATAAAGACACAACGTTATTAAGAGGAAGTGATATTGATGGTACTGGAAGTCTAAAGAATCAAGGGAAAGATGAGATACTTGAAGTTGGAAAAACATTTAAAGCAGACTCTACACAATTTAATTCAATATGCAGAGCATTAATTCAATTTCCGTTAACCGAAATTTCTAAGTCTGTTGCTAATGGAGAAATAGGTACAGATGTAAAGTTTTATTTAAATCTATATGATGCGGGCGCTTCTGAAATAAAAGATCCAACAACAATATATGCTAATGCAGCATCTCAAAGTTGGTCAGAAGGAACAGGTAAATTACTTAATAATCCGCAAACAACCGATGGAGCATCGTGGAAGTATAGAACAGCTAGCACAGAGTCCATTTGGGCACCTGTTAATGCACGATTGGGCGGCACTTGGTATGAAGCTAGCTCCAGCTTATATACTTTTGATAAAAATAAATCGTTCGACCCAAGATTTGACGTAACAGGAATTGTTAATAGTTGGATAAGTGGAAGCATAAGTAACGAGGGTTTTCTAGTCAAGAGAGATAGTGGCGAAGAAACTAGCAGCACAGATTATGGGATGTATAAATTCTTTTCTTCTGATACTCATACAGTATTTCCTCCAAAACTAGAAGCTGTTTGGGATGATTCAACATGGGATACAGGATCACTAACCGCGCTTACATCCACACAAATTGATCAACTTAAAATTAATTTAGAAAATTTTAATCATGAATACAAGGTCGGGACACTAACAAAGATTAGAGTGAAAGCTAGAGAAAAATATCCTTCAAAAACTTTCTCAACAACATCAGAGTATTTGACAGTCAATACTTTGCCAAGTGCGTCATCATTTTATTCTATAGTTGATGATAAAACAGAAGATGTAATAGTTCCTTTTGATTCTGGATCTAAGATAAGTTGTGATACTGTCGGAAACTTTTTTAAGCTAAGAACAGCAGGAATACAACCTGAAAGATTCTATAGAATAGAATTCAAAATTGAGTCAGGATCAGGTATAAATAAAACAGTACAGTATTACGATGGTAAACATCAATTTAAGGTTGTAAGATAATGCCGTATTCAGATAAAGAATTAGAATCAAATGAACATTATATTTCTTTAAGTGCACGAGATGAAGTTGAATATCATCAAAAGTTTGACGAAATAGATACAGCATTTCGTAATCGTGGCGGAAAAGATTGGGATACACTTAGAAATTCTGCTAATGTAATCCAATTATTTGAAAAGATTTCTGATGGAACATCATATGATAATACAAATCAAAAACTACATGTTGAATTGTACAGAAGGAGGTACCGTACAAAAATAAAAACAAAAGATATTTTTGATAGAGATTTTAAAGAGTTTTAAACATGGCAGGCAACACAGAATATATTGATGACGACACGACACTAGCAACATCTAATGATGATGCTTCTATAGAAGTGTCAACTTCGAAGATAGATCAACTGATTATAGATTTAAATTATAGCTTAGTAGATCAAAAGCTAAATAGAGATGTAGACATACCCGAGAAAATTTACAATCTTATTAGATTGCCAGATACTCTTGATTACGCACCATTTAGAGATGTTAAGTTTTATGATCAATTAAAAAATGAACAATACGATTCCTCTAAGTGGCCTGACGCGGCATTTGGTGCAAATAATGGTGACTTAATTAAAGTATGTGTGTATGGCAATGACGGTGGTCTAATCTCATCTAAATATTTTACAAATACCCAAATTGACTCGTTTACTAGTCAATTAATGCCAGGCAATCCTGCTATCATAGAGGTAAATGCAGGAAGTATATTGCGTGAGCTTGGATTTAGACGGGGCAGATTTACAGTTAAATTTGATTTTCTAAGATTGCAAGCAGGGAGCCCTTTTCCAGTATTTGTAAACGAAAATGATAAAATATTTAATGGTAACTATCAACAGAAACCTAATGAGTATTTTTATGCTTCTCAAGATGATGAAGTCTCAGGCACAATAGAGGGACAAAAATTATTTGTTAGAGAGAATAAATTTATTATAAAAAATATTTCCACAGATAGAACTGAAGTTGTACTCTCACCTGCATTTATTGATGATGAGAAATACTTAGAAGATTTTAGAACTGCAGCATATAATTGTATAAATTGGTTTTCAGATGAAGATCCATCACCAAATGCTGTATTTGGGTCCGGAAACTCTAGTCTAATTTCATTTGGCACTACAAAAAATATGCCAATGTCATTTATGAATGGCACTATCAGAATTAATAATGCTTATTTTATGGGCAAAAGATTAGTTGATGAGATTAGAGATATAGAAGAATTTGAGCCGTCGACAGATATTTTTCAATTAAATCCCAACTTACTTAATGGTAGGACAATGGATTCGTTATTTGGTTGGAGAAGCGGCGGGAATTGGCCAAATGATGGGGTGATACTTTTTAGTGGGGATGCTGTAGATTTTGATGATAAAAAAGCACTTAGAATTGAGAGTGTACTAGAGCCAAATCCATCCGGGCAGTTTGCAATTAAAGCAATATTTCAAAATCCTATAAATAATGCCTCAACATACTTGAATACCCTAAGAACAGAGGGCGGTGGTGCTTATAGCGAATCTTCCCCACTATCCTTATCATCTGCTGTACACACCAATATGTCTTTTGGAACAAGTCCATATTTTGCGCTACCTCCTGGAGTAATAGCAGAAGGATTTACAATGACGTATAGCTGTTATTTAAAAGGTGATCCGGGAGAAAAATTAAGATTTAGGGCACATGCAGAACCATGGGGACCGCCCGGCGCGACGAAATATTCTCCGTGGTTTTTAATGACAGGTGAGTGGGAAAGAAAAAGTTTTACATTCACTCTGTCAGATACGAATTTAATGAATAAGATGATACTTCAAACTTTATGGGAACCAAGAGATGTATGGGATCCATTTGACATGAGTAATGTAAACGTTCGCTTTGTTTTTGCAGCAGGTGCACAATTAGAAGCCGGTACTGTTATGACACCATTTCATAGAGAAGGCGGCGGAGATGAATTATTTATAGATCAAGCAGTAGATACTACATTAAAATTTGACGATCCGGATGGAAAAATAATAATTGGTGACTTGACAGACGGCGATGCATTTAATAGTTTAATGATAGGTGGAACCCTTACTTTAAATAAAGCTCACCCTGTATTAGATTTATCATCTACTTTTACAATGTCAGAACTTGAAACTGAAAACATTTATGAATGGGATCAGATTGCTGGTAACGGTGCATCTGGCAACCCAACACAAGGTGGTGAACTTCTTGATACGT
>Ga0209089_10005554_pt1 | contig 10334 bp, 13 predicted proteins | sample ArcticOcean_MG_C_FD_187431 | JGI IMG/M metagenome (GOLD analysis project Ga0209089, IMG submission 187431) | Marine microbial communities from western Arctic Ocean - ArcticOcean_MG_CB2_150 (SPAdes) (version 2) | ecosystem: Environmental > Aquatic > Marine > Oceanic | place: Arctic Ocean: Canada...
CATATTTTAAGTCTTTGGTAGATAGAGGCCTGATAGATCGTCAATACTTAAAAGACAAATAAATGCCATTGACTATTATTCCGGAAAACGATATACCGTTGCCGGATAACTTTGACGCAGAAGAACCTACCACTCTAAATACAAAAGTTAAGGTAGCTGCGTTAACAGCAAAAGTTTTAGCAAACGGAGGTGCAGAAATTCCTGTGAGTACTCCCGAAAAAATTGACGCCGAAGAACTATTTAAAGTTTTTACCGACCCGGAACAAAAAGGAATGGTAAACGCCGCAGTAAATAAATCTTTATCAACCCCTGCAACTGTGAAGCATTTGTATGCTATGCTTAGCGACTATGATCACCAGGTTGTACAGGAAGCAGTGCAGCTTAGACGCTTCGTTACAAATAAATTAATTGAGGATACTGGTCTTAATGACCCACGCCATAGGCTGAAGGCGTTAGAATTACTAGGAAAAATCTCAGATGTGGGACTATTTTCTGAAAAAACAGAAGTTATTGTTAAACACGCAAGTACAGAAGAATTAGAGCGACAAATAAGAAGTAAACTGGCTAAAATTATAAGCCACGAAAAAACGATTGACACATCTTTTGAAGTAATAGATAACGAAATGGGGACATTAGGGACAGAATCAGAAGGAGAAAAGTAAAATGCCAACTGTTCCATCACCGTGGCTCTCGCTGCTTTCAGTTTTATTGCCAATAATTATCAGTGCCTTTATGTGCATGGTGTTGTTGGTAGCCTGGAAGAGGTCTAACAGAGCTGACGGCAACCCCGAATTAAAATCATCGAGTATTTTTCTCAACATGTTGTGTACTGGAGCTGTATTTGGCTCACTTACTCAATGGAGTATGGGTACTTTGATGTACACGCTCACCAATGTAATGACTAATGAGATTAAGATGGTGGTGTTAGCTTCGTTATTTACCGGACCCCTGTCTTTAGCTATGTATCATGGGCTACGTGGTTGGTTTCGCACCCGTAATCCAGGAATGTACAAGTTTTTAACCGTCAAACACGGCTTAACAGCCGACGAATTAGGGTTATATGGCGGTGATGCGTCAGATATGACTGTACAGAGCAAAAGTCTGAACGATAATGATAAAAAGCAAGAGTAATAAAATAATATGAACGTTTGGATAATTATTATGGCTATATTTCTTAATTCAGATTTAGTGGACTTTGATGAACCTGTTCCTGTGCTACAAAAGCAACATATTGCTTCTAATGGTAGTGTGGGGATTTGTAGTCAAGCACCTTGTATTTGGAAATAGGAGAAATTAGGTTTATGAAGACAATAATTCATGTGAATCAGCATAAAATTAGGTCTAATACTAAAAATGGTACTAATGAACCAGTGTTAACAGTAAAAAACTACAAAGAAAACAGATATTGTCATGAAGCTACGATTCATGGTGAGTCAAAAGTAGTTCACAGCCCCCATAAACCCCTGTCTTGTGGAGCGAGAGTTTGGATCGAGACACAATCGGATGTATCTATAATATGAAATTTATATTCCTAGCAGTAATTGTTTTTATGCTATGCGGATGTTCCATGTTGCTACTTAGCACTTTATGAATATCCCAGGGTTTGATGCCGCTGATTTACAATTAGCGATTTCAAAGCTTAATACCCTGCCTAAAGGAGAACAGATAGAGTTTCTAGCTATGCTGGAGACTTACGAAAAGGAAGCACTGCAACAAAAAAGGCAGGATGACTTTTTAGCCTTTATAGACCACGTTTATACTGGGTATAAAGTAGGCCCCCACCATAGACAGCTAGCTAAAATATTTGAGGAAATAGCTAACGGAGTTAAAAAAAGGGTCATCGTTAATATCGCGCCACGACATGGCAAATCAGAGCTTATTTCTTACCTGGCGCCAGCTTGGTTTTTAGGCAAATACCCCCACAAGAAAGTCATTATGGCTTCGCATACAGCAGATCTCGCGGTTAACTTCGGCAGGCGCGTGAGGAACTTAGTTGGAAGCGATCCCTATCAGGAGATTTTTAAGAATGTAAAACTACAGTCTGACTCTAAATCAGCGTCCAGATGGGGTACTAATTATAACGGTGAGTATTTTGCTATTGGAGTAGGTGGCGCACTCGCAGGTCGTGGTGCGGACTTGTTCATTATTGATGATCCTCATTCAGAGCAGGATGCGAAACTAGGGAAATCGGATGTGTTCCTACCCGCGTGGGAGTGGTTCCAGGCAGGGCCGATTCAACGTTTGATGCCGGGTGGGGCGATTATTGTAGTAATGACCCGTTGGAGTAAGTTGGACTTGACAGGTCAGATTGTCAATCAGATGGTGAAAAATGATGAGGTTGATGAATGGGAGATAGTAGAGTTTCCAGCCATTATGGAGTCGAAAGAAGGTGAAGAGTTATCACTCTGGCCTGAGTTCTGGCCTTTGGAGGAATTACAATCCAAGAGAGCCACTCTTGATCCGCGTTATTGGCAGTCTCAATATATGCAGAACCCAACGAGTGAAGAAGGCGCGTTAATTAAAAGAGAGTGGTGGAAGACGTGGGAGCATGACGTTCCGCCGACTTGTGAGTTTATTATTATGAGTTTGGATGCGGCACAAGAGAAAAATACCCGTGCGGATTACAATGCGTTAACTACGTGGGGTGTTTTTTTCAATGAAGAAGTTGATAATTATAATATTATATTGTTAAATGCCATTAAGAAACGATTAGAGTTTCCTGAACTGAAAGAAATGGTGCTAGAGGAGTATGGCGAATGGGAGCCGGACTCATTTATTGTGGAGAAGAAGTCTAACGGAGCTGCGTTGTATCAAGAAATGCGACGTATGGGTATACCCGTAGGGGAGTTCACTCCAGGTAAAGGGCAAGATAAAATTAGCCGCGTTAACTCTGTAGCTGATTTATTCCATTCTGGTATAGTATGGGCTCCTGAAAAGAGATGGGCGCAAGAAGTTATTGAAGAATGTAATGACTTTCCAAGTGGTGCGAATGATGACTTAGTTGATTCCACTACATTAGCTCTTGCCAGGTTTAGACAAGGTGGGTTTATTAGATTACCAACTGATGAAAAAGAAGACCCGCTGTTTAGATATAAAAGTTCAGGGCAAAAACGATTATACGCAATTTAAGGATTAATTATGGCAGACGTAGATAAAAGTCTTTATTCACTTCCAACAAGTGTAGAAGAAGAAGCTGTTGACGAGCAAGCAATAGAAATTGAAATAGAAGATCCAGAAAGCGTAACTATTACCGCCGGTGATACCGAAATCACCATAGACCCCGATGCAGAAATAGATGATGAGTTTAATAATAATTTAGCCGACGAATTAGATGAACAAATCCTTGATGAATTATCGTCTGATTTGCTTGGAGAATTTGAGGGGGATGTTAATTCTCGTAGAGATTGGTTAGACACTTATGTAGACGGGCTCGAACTATTAGGTCTTAAAATGGAGGATCGTTCAGAACCTTGGGAAGGCGCGTGTAATGTCTTTCATCCTCTGATGACTGAAGCCTTAGTTAAATTTCAAGCCGAAACTATGATGGAGACTTTTCCAGGCGGAGGCCCCGTCAAATGTCAGATTATTGGTAAAGAAACGAAAGAAAATATAGACGCTTCTCAGCGCGTTAAAGAAAATATGAACTACCAACTAATGGAGTTGATGCCTGAGTATCGCCCAGAACATGAAAGAATGCTGTGGGGTTTAGGTCTTGCAGGTAATGCGTTTAAGAAAGTTTATTATGACTCCAACCTTGACAGACAGGTATCTATTTTTGTACCAGCTGAGGATATTGTAGTTCCTTATGGTGCTTCCAACTTAGAAACAGCTGAACGTGTAACCCACGTTATGCGTAAAACTAAGAACGAGATGAGAAAATTACAGGTGTCTGAGTTTTATAGGGACATAGATATTGGTGAGCCTACTTATGATTTAGAAGAAGTAGAAAAGAAAATAGCTGAAAAGATGGGGTTTGATGCTTCAAGCGACGATAGATATAAAATTCTTGAGATGCATGTAGACATAGATTTAAAAGAATATGAGGACAAAGATGATGATGGTAAAGAAACTGGAATCGCTATCCCTTATGTAGTTACTATTGAAAAGGGTTCAGGGTCTATTTTAGCTATTAGACGTAACTGGGATCCTGTTGATCCAGCTAAACTAAAACGTCAGCATTTTGTGCATTATGGTTACATTCCTGGTTTTGGGTTTTATTGCTTTGGTCTTATCCATTTGATAGGTGCTTTTGCTAAATCAGGTACTATGATACTGCGTCAATTAGTAGATGCTGGTACTTTATCTAACCTTCCAGGTGGGTTTAAATCTCGCGGTCTTAGGATTAGAGGAGATGATACTCCTATAGCTCCAGCTGAATGGCGTGATATAGATGTTCCCGCAGGTACTTTGAGAGATAATATCCTGCCACTTCCTTACAAAGAACCTAGTCAAGTATTAAATTCTTTGATGAATCAAATTATTGAAGAAGGACGTAGGTTTGCTAGCGCTGCTGATATGAAAGTTTCTGATATGTCTTCTCAGTCTCCTGTCGGTACTACATTGGCTATTTTAGAACGAACACTTAAAGTAATGTCAGCTGTTCAGGCGCGTATTCATTATGCTATGAAGACTGAATTTAAACTGTTAAAAAATATTATTAGGGATAATACTCCGCCAGAATATTCATACGAACCAGTTGATGGCGATAGGTCTGTTAAGCAATCTGATTATGATGCTGTGGAAATAATACCTGTTTCTAATCCTAATGCAGCTACCATGTCTCAAAAAGTAGTACAGTACCAAGCTGTAATGCAAATGGCCCAGGCTAATCCTGATATCTACGATATGGTGCAATTAAATAGGGAGATGTTAGAAGTATTAGGGATTAAAAATATAGATAAACTTGTTCCAGAAAAAGATGATATTAAGATACTAGACCCTGTAGCAGAAAACATGAACATACTAAACGGAAAACCAGTTAAAGCATTTTCAGAACAAGATCAGGAAGCGCATATAAAAGTTCATATGGCTTTTGCTCAAGACCCTAAGCTTAAACAGTTAGTGGGTCAAAGCCCCAACGCTGCTACATTCCAAGGAGCTATGGAAGCTCATGTAGCAGAACATATAGGTTTTGCATACCGTAAACAAATTGAAAAACAGTTAGGGGTTCCATTACCTCCTCCAGGAGAACCTTTACCACCAGATGTAGAGGCAGATATATCACGACTTTCTGCTAGAGCAGGCGAACAAGTACTGCAACAAAATACCGCTGAAGTACAACAACAGCAAACTCAACAGCAGGCTCAAGATCCTCTTATCCAAATGCAACAAGCTGAACTACAGATTAAGCAACAAGAAGCTCAGACTAAAGCTCAAAAAGTAATGGCTGATATTGAAATTGATAAAGAGCGATTAGCGATTGAATTACAAAAAGGACAATTAGATCGTATGGAAATGGAGTCTCGTGAACGTATAGAAGGAGCCAAATTAGGGGCTCAAGCAATGGAAAAAGATAAAGACTTGAAAGCTAAGCAGTTAATAGAAGGAGCCAAATTAGGCGTACAAGTAGTACAAGAAGATAAGGCTAGAAAAGATAAAACTCAGGATGTTAAATTAAAAGATAGGACAAACGAGAAAGACATTAAAACATAAACCTAAGGGTGATAATTATGCAAGAAGAAACGTTAAGACTTCTGTCTGAAAAAATAGAAGAGAGACGCAAAGAGATGTTAGAGAGTTTAGGAGATGGTATAGCTGATAATTATGGAGCTTACCAACATGCTTGTGGGGTGGTACGAGGTTATCTCATCGTGCAGTCAATGATTTCCGAAGGGCTTAAATCAATGCAGGAGGAGGACGAAGATGAGTGAAATCATAGCTCCTACGCATATTATAGATGAACAGAAAAAATTAGCTGAAAGAGACGCCCCTGCAAAAAAGGTAAAGAAAGTAAAAAAGGTTGAAGAAATACAGACTGCTGCACAATTACCAGAAGTTAAAGGGTTTAGGATTCTATGTGCCGTTCCTCAGGTAGAAGGTACTTATGATAGCGGTATTGTAAAAGCACAAAAAACTAAAAGTATTGAAGAAATTTCTACGGTTGTACTTTTTGTAATGAAGCTGGGAGATATGGCTTATATTGATGAGCAACGTTTTCCAACTGGACCGTGGTGTAAAGAAGGTGATTTTGTTATAACTAGGGCATATTCGGGCACTCGTATCAGAATACATGGTCGAGAGTTCCGCATTATTAACGATGATACTGTCGAGGCTGTTGTAGATGACCCTCGTGGGTATGAACGCGCATAGGAGATTAGTATGAGTGATGAAATTATCAATGAAATCCCATCTGAATTAGAAGGGGAAGAAGTAGAAGTAAAAATGGAAGAGTCTGAAATTGTAGAGGCTTCTCCTCCGAACTCTATTGAAAAAGTACCCCATGAAACTAAACCATTAGATATTGAACTAGATATAGAGGAAGAAGATGATACACCTTCGGCGGATAGAAATAGAGATCCACTCCCTGAAAAAGTAGTAGAAGAACTAGAAAATGACACATTGGAAGGATACTCAGATCGTGTTAAACAACGTATGGCTCAGCTTAAAAAAGTCTGGCACGATGAAAGACGCGCTAAAGAATCTGCGGATAGAGAAAGGAAAGAAGCTTTAAATTTTGCACGACAAGTTAATGGCGAAAATCACAATCTTAAAAAGACATTAAGTCTTGGGGAAAAAGATTACCTGGCTACACTAAAAGCTTCGTATGAAAGTGAATTAGAGGTAGCTAAACGTAATTATACTGATGCTTATGATACTGGAGAAACAGAACTCATAGTAGAAGCTCAAGCAGCAATGAATGATGTTCAGTATAAGTTAGCGAGAGCTAAAGGTTTAAAACCTAGATATTCTGGTGAAACAACTTTACAAGATGATAAAAACCGTGTACAAAATGAACCATTACAACCTAGAGTACCCGTACCTGATGCTAGAGCCCAATCATGGCAGGCAACAAATAAATGGTTCGGGAAAGATGAAGAGATGACTAGCTTAGCTTTAGGATTGCATGAAAAATTAGTCAGGTCAGGAATTGACCCTTCTTCGGATGTTTACTACCATCGTATTGATGAGACGATGCAAAAACGATTCCCTGAAAATTTTGGGAATGGTACGTTGGGACAGGATAAACCTAGCCAACGCAAACCTTCAACTGTAGTTGCTCCAGCAACGCGGAGTACCGCGCCAAAGAAAGTACGTTTATCAAAAACGCAAGTTGCTTTAGCTAAAAAGCTTAAGCTAACGCCGGAACAATATGCACGAGAAATGATTAAATTGGAGAATGCAAATGGATAAAGTTACAAAAAAAGAAGTTAAAGATGTTAAAAAAGAACGTGTAACCACGGAAAAAGTTAACAGAGAAGATCGTGAAGTTGAAAATCGCGAAGAAACGCTAAAAACTAAACAATGGTCCCCCTCGGCATTATTGCCAGAGTTTAAAGCTCAACCAGGATGGGCGTATAGATGGATTAGGGTTTCACTTCTAAATGTAGCGGATAACATAAATGTATCATCCAAAATGCGTGAGGGCTGGGAACCGGTTAAACATTCCGAATACCCAGAAATCAAGTTGGTAATAGATCCTAACTCGAATTTTAAAGATTCGGTTGAAATTGGTGGTCTGTTACTATGTAAAGCCCCCCAAGAGATGGTTGATCAGAGAAATGCTTATTATGAGCAGAGAACTGAAAATCAGACGGAAGCTATTGAAAACAACTACATGAATCAAAATGATCCACGTATGCCTAAGTTTTCAGACGGACGTCAAACTACCTCTTTTGGAAAGGGCAATAAATAAATAAATAAATTAAGGAGACACAATAATGGCTACTACAGCAACCCCTTATGGGTTCAAGCCTCTTAACCATGTTGGCGGTACCCCCTATGCGGGAGCCGTTCGACACATTAAAATTGCGTCTGGATTTGGAACAAATATCTTTAACGGCTCTATAGTTAATATAGTAGCAGCCGGGACTATTGAAGTAGTTACTACTTTAGGTACATCAGGTGGTGCAGTATTTCCAGCTGGTGTAATTGGTATTTTTGTAGGTTGTACTTATACTGATCCTACCAGTAAGAACAAAACATTCTCGAACCACTGGCCTACGGGCACAGTTGCTTCAGATGCGATGGCTTACGTGGTAGATGATCCTAATGCGCTATTTATGGCGCAAGCGGATGCCACAGTCGCGCAGGCGGGTTTAGGTGCTAACGCATCACTAACTGCTGTTCAAAGTACATCAACAGGTTCTACTACCACAGGTAATTCCACAACATCATTAAATGCAACTCTTACTCAAACTGTAACGAATGTATTTCGTGTTGTAGATTTTGTGGAAAGTCCAGACTCAACAGTGGGTGATGCCTTTACTGACTTAATCGTCAAGTTTAATGCAGGTATTCACTCTTATGAAAACACAACCGGTATTTAAGGAGATATAAGACATGGCAATTTCAAGAGCGCAATTACTAAAAGAATTGCTCCCTGGCCTTAATGCCTTATTCGGACTTGAATATGCGCGTTATGGTCAAGAGCACAAAGAGATCTTTGAGACAGAATCGTCTGATAGATCTTTTGAAGAAGAAACAAAACTGTCTGGTTTCGCATCAGCACCTACCAAAACGGAAGGTTCTGCTATTGCGTATGACAACGCACAAGAAGCTTGGACAGCTCGTTACAACCACGTAACAATCGCTTTGGGATTCAGTTTAACTGAAGAAGCGGTAGAAGATAATCTATACGATAGTCTTTCTGCTCGCTACACCAAAGCTTTAGCCAGGTCAATGGCTAATACTAAACAAGTAAGAGCAGCTAATATTCTTAATAACGGTTTCAGCGCAAGTTTTCTTGGCGGCGATGATCGTTCTTTGTTTGGTACTAATGCTGCGGCGGCTGTAACTAATCACCCGTTAGTTAGTGGAGGCACGAATAGTAATACTCAAGCAACTCCAGCTGATTTGAATGAAACCGCATTGGAAAATGCAGTTATTCAAATTGCAGCTTGGACAGATGAAAGAGGATTATTAATCGCTGCTAAACCAAGCAAACTGGTAATTCCACCAGGTTTACAATTTGTCGCGACTCGTTTATTAGACACGGCCCAACGTCCGGGTACTGCTGATAACGATATCAACGCACTTAAAAACAATGGTGCAATTCCAGGTGGGTATTCAGTAAATCATTTCTTAACTGATGCTGATGCTTACTTCCTAACTACTGACGTACCTAATGGTATGAAACACTTCGAGCGTACATCGTTGACAACATCTATGGATGGTGACTTCGATACTGGTAACGTACGTTACAAAGCTCGCGAGCGTTATTCCTTTGGGTGGTCGGATCCACTAGGAATGTTTGGATCACCAGGTGCTTAATTTTCCATTCACCTTTTTTTAAGTGACTGGATCCTAAACATAGCCCCACTTCGGTGGGGCTTTTTTTGCGTTGTGTAAAAGTCTTAAATTTGTGTAGCATTAAGCAAACCGGGATAACCGGCTTATCTGACTGCCCCGGCAGACGCATACGAGACTGATAAGCTTAACTTTGTATGAAGGAAATATAATTATGGCTAATACAACATTCAGTGGTCCAGTTAGATCTGAAAACGGTTTTCAATGGGTCACAAAAGATTCCGAAGGTGCTATTACAGTAACTAATTATTTAGGTAATAGGTTTAGTTTTACAGGTATGACTACTGCAGCTGTAGCAACAGGAACAGGTGTTTCATTACCAGCTAACCAAGTTTCTACAATAAACGCTACCGGAGGCGGCGCTGCTTCTTTTATTCTCCCAGCAGCAACACCAGGTGTTCGAGTGGCATATGTTCAAAGCGTTGATACTACAGGCGGCGGAGCCACCATAACGTTCGATGCTCTAACAACCGATGCATGGGTTACTGGTTCATTTATAGAGAGTAGAAATAGTGACGCTGTTATTTATGACATATCAGCAGCGACAGAAGGCCAATTAGTTTATACATGCGGCGGTTCTGTTACTACTAACTTCTTTACGATTGGAAGTGTTGTGTATTTTAGTTGCACATCTGAAGGCTTCTGGAATATTGCGTTAGATTCATCTAAAGATCCTTTAGCAGTTAAAGGCGCTTTTGCGTTTGGCGCGTAATTAACAACCTAGGTAGGGCGTAAAAACCCTACCTTAATATCAAGGAGAACGCGATGAGCATAAGTGATGTTTGGGCAATTACGCCCTCAGTCGATGATGATAGATATTTTGCAGATGCAACTTTAGGTGCTGGTGGGGCACTTACTCTTATAACTAA
>Ga0209089_10005556_pt1 | contig 10330 bp, 6 predicted proteins | sample ArcticOcean_MG_C_FD_187431 | JGI IMG/M metagenome (GOLD analysis project Ga0209089, IMG submission 187431) | Marine microbial communities from western Arctic Ocean - ArcticOcean_MG_CB2_150 (SPAdes) (version 2) | ecosystem: Environmental > Aquatic > Marine > Oceanic | place: Arctic Ocean: Canada...
ACATGAAAATAAAAACAATACTATTATTAAATACTTATACATTTATTAATCTAGAATAGGTGAGTTAAAACTCCATATTAAAAAATCCACATCCGCTTTTGCAAAACCAGATTCAGGATTTGCCAATAGAAGAGTTCTAACTTTAAATATCTTACTAGGTTCTTTTACCCCATCACCTGCATTACTTGATGGTGGAATTAAGTCATTATAACAGATTGAAATCATTCTCCATCCAGTCCAATCTACATCAAATTCATAATCATATCTATCTTCAGAACTTGCATCATAATAATCATCTCCATTCTCATCTTCATAAAACTCTAACTTAAACAGGGAATTAGGTAAATTGGAAACATCTGAAATAGTACTAGCTCCATTAATCATAATATTAAAATAAAGCTTAGTTGGATCATTTACAAGATCCTCTTGATCATACCAATAATCAGAGAAGTAATCAACATAACCTATTAACCAATCCCAATCACATGTCCCGTATTGCGCTAAGTACTTATTACCTTCTCCTGCCCCATTAGTAACTAAAGATTTCGTGCAGCCTGCCTGGAAAAAACCAGTGAAGTTAGGATTAAAACCATTCTCAAAGTCAGTAATTAATACTGTATTCTCAGTATTATACAATTTAGGAGATTCTATATTTAACTTATCCAAAATAGTATCATCATGAATCTCAAACATAAGTTCTAAATCACAATCCTCAGCTATAAAAAATGGGAGTTGAGTAGAGCTACCATTCCATAAAGAATTAGTTTGATTAATTGCATTTGATTTGCCAGTAATAATTTTAACAGAACCAGAATTGATTCCTTTTATTCTGATTATCCAATCTACTTGCTTTGAGAAAGATGCGGTAAAATAAATACTTTCCCCAATACTAAAGTCAGCACTGTCTCCTACTATACTTAAAGATTCAAGTATATTTAATTCTCCATACAAATCATTTAAGCTAGGTCCTTCTATCTTTTCTTTCTCACAAGATGCAAAAAAGAAGGGTGCTAGTAGTAAAAGAAATTTTAATTTTTTCATAATTTTATAAATTCATATTAAACATAAAGATTAATCTTCCTAATGAAAATTCATCATAAGTATTTGTTTTGTCCAAAACATTAAACTGATTGTATTGCATTGTAAAATAAATATCATCTGTAAAATGATGTTGTAATCCTCCAATTAATATAGTCTCTTTACTATCATAAATATTATTTAAATAATCATTGATCTGATCATACATATCTCTTTCAGCTATAAACTCATTACCCTCAACATAAAATACTTTAGCTCCAGCAATGATTTTCAGATTCTTGATTAACTCATATGAGATTGAGCCACTATATAATATGCTGTTAAAATCAATCTTTTCAAAATCATCACCATCTCTTTTTACAGTTTCAAGATTTATACTCCCTTCAAGAGAAAGATGTTTATTAAGGGATAGCAATTTATCTAAAAAGAGTAAAGAATGTAAAGCAGATTTATTAAAACTTCTCTTATGAATTGTTCCTTGGCCAATAATCTCTGAAAAATATTGTGTTTGAATTTTAGCACTTAAAAAGTCCGTTAAATCCAAATTATCAATCTCAGCTGTTAGGCCAATTCTATTAGGAGTAGCATCTCCATATGGTGAAACGGAGCTATACATTGGATTGTATGTCATTAATGAAGTTGACAGATTCTGATTATATACATTAGGGTCAGACATCATATCTAATACACTTACTTTCCTTTGCGTATAATCATTAGAATAATAAGGATATGTAGTAGTGATGTTATTATTGTCTATTCTTCTTGTTTGAGATCCTATACTTCTAAAATCAGTATCAACATATCTGAATCCAAGATTAATCTCTCCTTTTTTTCCTTTTGCGTTTATTGTCACTTTCGTAAAATATCCTTTTATCTCAGGAGCTAATGAATCTCCATCCCAACCTCTTTTTGAAAATCCTCCCTCTAATAACATTTTATATGGAATATCTTTTAATGAACCAGAATACGATAGTTGTGTATTAAAAACCGGATTATAATAAGCAACTGTTCCGTTACTAGAAGATAATACTTCAAAGGTATTTACATAATGAGATCCTAAATTTATCTTATTGCTTAATGTAACAACTGCAGAACCACCAAGCATTAATAATTCTGGTTTCCCTAACCACTCTAGGCCTCTAATTCGTGTGGCAAAAGCATCAAAATCAAGTTGCTCAATAAAATTATACATATTATAAGAGAAATTAGTTTGAACCCCTTGCAATCTCCAATAATTAGACTGATAATAATTCTCATAATTTACAAAATCTCTGTAAAATTTAAAAACTGAAGGTTCGTATTCTGATAATTCCTGCTCATAGTTATATAAAGTAAACTTAGTTTGTTTTAGATATATATCTCCAACACTAAATGCAATCTTATTATTGACAACTCCTTTTGCAGACAATCTTCTTAATTCCACATAACTCTTATTTCCCCACATACCTCCAAAATCATTTTTTAATCTTATTTCAGAGGAAATTTCAATATCATCTACTGGTGTAAAATGAAATCCTAAATCTAGAATGGTAAAACCTTCTCCATTACTTCTAGTTGATACAGTGTCTGTTTCTTTTAGAGTGCCTTCAAGTGCATCCCTATTATACATAACCCTAGCATTACCATCATACCATAGTTTTGATTTAACTTGCGATTGAGCAAGTATTGGAAATAACATAAAGCATGATAAATAGTATAAATATTTTTTTTTCATCAGAAATTAATTTTTAGTTCTAAAGTAGATTCACTACCTTTAATATTGGTTGCCGAAAAGTTCTTGTCATAATAATGGAAAGCAGCATGCCTTAAAAACAAATATGCGCCTTCATTTAATTTAATATCAAATCCAAATCCAACAACATTACCAAATTGATCTCTTGGTTTGAAAGAGGGAATATATTCTTCAGTAACTCCCCATGTATTGTCGGTAGGATACGGATCCGTATCATCAATATCTGTAAATTCATTTCCTAAAACTCTTTCAATACCATATTTAAATACAAATGTTGTTGTCTTATTTAGCTCATAACATAAATCAAATTGTTGATTAAAATGCCGAATAAATGCTGATGAATTTGTAACTGGTAAAATACTAAAGAAATCTTGTGCTGTATTGTAATTTGTAAGAGAAAATAAATATAAATTCTTTCCAAACACTCTAGTTTTATATTTTAAATGTAAATCTGAAGAGCAGTAGAATTTATCAAAAAGAGGTAATCCATTTTTATCAAGATATGCTTTTGTAATAAGCGTGCTATCATTTACATAAACACTATCAGAAATAGTTACATTTTCAAAAACTCCTCTATAATATGAGTTGAACTGTTTATAAGGTCCATATCCTGAATTAAAATAAGCTATTCTAGATAACATGAGTCCATTTGTATTATGACTATAAGAAAACTTATCATTTATTCTCTCTATTTCAGAATAAAACCCAAACCCCCCAGAAACAACTAAATCTCCAATTTTAAACTCAGTGTTCAAACTAAAGCCCTCTCTATTATTAGCTAAATATCCTAAATTATTTATCGGTCCTCCAAATGAAGTCATTTTTGTTTCATCTGCACCTTCTTCTACTATAGCAGAATGTACAAGTTCAACAACTGATGTGTTTTTAAATGATGAATTTACATTTACCGCCTCAGGAGCAATTCTAGAATATTGTAACTTAAAAGGAATCCAAGAGTATTCTTTTGGTATATCTACATTTATTACAAATACCTCTCCTGATTCTTTTTCATTAATATGACTTTCATAACTTCCTATTCCACCTTCCCCTGTAAATCTTAATTTTCTTAGTTTAAAGTTAAACTCCAATGATTGAATAGAAAATTGTCTGAAATTATTTTTTACAGAGTCTGTTGCGGTTATAGAAGTAAAATAGTTAAGTGCAAAATTTGAACCCTTACTTAAATCATTATTTATTCTTAATCCTGCGCAATAATCATCTTTTCCATAAGAAATTATCTCTCCTATATTATGTTGTGTTTTCCCTATTATTGATTGAAACGAGAATGTAGAAGAGGAAGGTCCGTCTATTGCAGAACCCGTAAGTGTAACTCCTTGAAAAGCAACATTCCCAAATCGAATATCTTGTGATATAGATCCTTTATCGTAATATTTACTATATCTTTCAACCACTTCCTTACTTAGTGGATCATATGGAGCTCGTTCAAAAAGACTATATCTTAAATAGCCTTCTTCTGCCCATACAGTTAATTTACTTTGTCTGTACCATTTTATTCCTCCTGCATGCACACCAAATTTACCAAAATCAGTATTTATAGTCGAATATAAATTTGTTCCAAGATACATGGCTATACTATTATTCTCGAATTTTCCATTAAAAGGACTATTTAGCATTAAGTCTGTACCTAAGCTAACATTCTTATTGGCTTTACCTGAAATTGAAAGCATCATCATTGGTTCACGGTATCCAGTACCTATACCAATTGTTGTGGGTTGTGGGTATTCTCCGGAATAATAATTAGGAACATCAAAATCATACATTTCTTGAAAATTACGTACATATCCTAAAAACCTAAAGTATCCACCCATCCTTATATTTGAAATAGGATCTTTAATGGTCATTGGTGTGCTCTGAAAATTAGTATTAGTGGAATCACTTTGAGAAAAAGACAGAAAAGGTATAGATGTAATGAAAAATATCATCAAGAAAATTATTTTATATAATCCCGCCGATTCCATTATCTTTTAAAATTAAAATCTTTGGAAAGATTACTAATTGTAATACTGAACTTTCCTTCCTCTACTATCCATTTATTCTGCTTCCCATAAAATTTTAAATCATCAATACCAATCGTGAATTCTACAGTTCTTTTTTCTGATGGAGCTAATTCCATCTTTAAAAATCTTTTTAATTTTTTTAATGAAGGAGAAATGCTAGCAAAATGATCTCTAACATATAACTGTACAACTTCTTTTCCTTTCACCTTTCCAGTATTTGTTACATCAACTGAAATTACTAATTTGTTTTCTGAGGATAATGTCTTACTACTTATTTGCATATTAGAATATTCAAATGTGGTGTAGCTCAATCCAAAACCAAAGTCCCATTGAGGATTGTAAAAATCGTTTTGCCAAGTATTTGCATTTAATAGTTCCGATTGTTTATGATCATAATGCATAATAACCCCATTATATCTAGGATATGTATAAGGTAATTTACCAGATGGATTTATGTCTCCACACAATATATCAACAATAGCAGAAGCTCCTTGATCTCCTGGAAGATATGCCTGCACTATAGCATCTGATAATGGCTCAATCTCTCTGATAATCTTAGGCCTTCCTTCAATAAGAACTAATATAATAGGTATTCCTGTTTTACTTAATTCTTCAACAATTAATTCCTGCTCTTTTGGCAAGTCTAATGTATAAATATCACCTGGTCTTTCAGTGGAAGGAAGTTCTCCTAAACAAATAATTGCAACATCTGAAGACTTTGCAGCATGTACAGCTTTTTGAAGATCTGAAGATTGAATATCCGTCTCATCCCCATCTTTCATTACCATTTTTGATCCTTCAAAGTAATTTACCCTATTGAATCTTTCTTCAATAACATCTTTAATTGTTGGGTATTTGTTGTTATAAGTTTCATCCAAACCTTGCCATGTATGTGTCCATGCACCATTTAAACAGTTTAAATTATTTGCTGTTGGCCCTATAAGTAGAATTGAATTATTAGTAGATAATGGCAGTATGTTTTTTTTGTTTTTTAATAAAGTTATAGATTCTGATGCGGCATTGTAAGCAGCTACTTTATGTTCTTCTGATCCAAAATTTGGATAATCATCAGCTTTTGGAATTTGAACTTCATTAAATAATCCTAAATGATGTTTTACTCTAAGAATTCTTCTGACTGCATCATCTAAACGATTCTCACTAACTCTTTCCTCTTTTACTAATTCAATTAATAATTTACAGTAGTTCTTATATTCTGGATTATTAGGAACCATGCTCATGTCGACACCAGCATTAATAGCTGTTGCAATAGCATCTTTTAATGTAGAATCTGTTTGTGCTACTTTATGTAAATTGATAAAATCTTCCCAATCTGAAACAGTAAATCCAGAAAAACTCCATTTATCTTTTAGTACATCAGTAAGTAAATATTTATTTGCATGACCAGGAATTCCATTTACCTCACCGCTATTAATCATAACTGTTAAAGCTCCAGCATCAATAGCTTCTTTAAAAGGGGGGAGATAATATTCTTCCATTATTCTTTCTGGGATAAGAGCAGGAGTTCTGTCTCTACCGCTTGATGGATAACTATAACCCACATAGTGTTTTAAACATGCGGCAACATGATATTTGTCAATCATTCCACTTCCTTGATACCCATTAATTATGGATTTACCAATTGTCTTCGCTAGATATACATCTTCACCTAATGTTTCAAAAAACCTTGACCAAATTGGAGTTCTTCCTAAATCCAAAACAGGAGAAAAATTCCAAGGTACTCCAGAAGCTCTTGTTTCATAAGCAGTAATTTCCCCCATCAGCCTAGCATGAGAAGTGTCCCAAGTAGCAGCTAAACCTATTTCTTGTGGAAATAATGTGCTGTTTTGAATATAAGTAGCACCATGAATAGCATCTACACCATATATAATTGGGACTTTATGGTTTGTTTTTAATGCGGTAGTTTGAATATCATCAATTATACTATGCCATTTTTCCAAACTAAAAGTATGGTTTGATACATTCAATATAGATCCTATATTATATTCTAATATTGCCTTATTTAATTTAGCTTGATCTATTTGATGAGGTTCAAACAATATTCCTAATGAGTCTTTCTTTAATATTGCATCTAAAGTAATTTGACAAGTTTGACCAACCTTCTCTTCAATTGTCATATCAATTAACAAACTATTAATTGAATCTTCAATCATTGAGTGAAGTAAAAATGATGACTTAGAATTATCATTAGTGCATGAAAAGAAACAAAGTAGCGATATAATAAAAAGATAAATTTTATACATTTCTAATAGTTAGATTTATTGAAAGAATGAATAAAGAAACACAGTAATTAGCAAAACAACGAAAGCAGAAATATTAAAAGTAGTAGAAGTTTTAAATAATTCTTTTGACAAATGAATAGCTTTTGGATTATCTTTATTTCCTTCAAGAAAGCTAATAACATATATGATTAGTATAGTTCCAATACATGTAATAAGCATTTGATGCATAAATGGAATATTCACAAACATCCAACTCTCTGGTGCAATTTTAAAATACATAGCAATAGGTATTGATATTAGAACCCCTAAAATTGCTGCATTATTTGTTGCTTTTTTATAAAACAAACCCATTAAGAAAACAGCTAAAATACCAGGGCTAACTACACCTGTATACTCTTGAATAAACTGAAATACTTGGCCTAAACTACCTAATTGCGGAGCAATTACTAAAGCAATCATTAAAGCAACAAACCCAGATATCCTTCCAACCTTAACCATTTGGTCATCAGTTGCCTGCTTATTAAGCAATGATTTATAGATATCCATTGTAAAAATTGTTGAAGTAGAATTAATCATAGATGCTAAAGAAGAAACAATAGCGGCTGCAAGTGATGCTAAAATCAAGCCTTTAAGTCCAATTGGTATGATCGTTTTGATTAACCAAGGAGAAGCATTATCATTAGCAATACTACCATCTAATGCTAAAAAACTTGATGGTAATGACTCTTTAATAAAATTTCCAGTTGCTGGGTCTAAGACCATAACATAAGCAATAATTCCAGGTAGAACTACAAATATTGGAATTAGTAATTTCAAAAATGCAGCAAAAACTAATCCTTTTTGGCCTTCCTTAAGATTCTTTGCAGCAAGTGTTCTTTGTATAATATACTGATTAAAACCCCAGTAATATAGATTAGCAACCCAAATACCCCCCACTAAAACAGCAAGACCAGGTAAGTCCCACCAAGCATCTTTTCCATTTGGTGTAAATATTTCTCCTTTTGATAATATCATTGAAAATCTTTCAGGAACAGTATTATACACATCTTTTAATCCTGCCAGCCAAGAATTTGCATCACCACTAACAAAAATCAATGCATAATAAGTCATCATAAAACCTCCAAATATCAAAACAACAACCTGAATTACATCTGTCCAAGCTACAGCCGCTAAGCCACCCCACAATGAATATGCTGCAGCAAATAAAGCTAATCCAATAATACTAGCTATTAATATACTACCATCTCCAGTACCAATAACTGTATCTAATGCTTTTCCTCCTAAAAATAATACAGTAGTTAAATTAACAAAAATAAATAATGCAATCCAGAAGACTGCTAAAATTGTTTTTAGATTAGTACTATACCTCTTCTCAATAAACTCTGGAATAGTATACAGCCCTTTCTGAATAAAGATTGGGAGAAAATATTTTGCAACTACTAATAATGTTATTGCAGCCATCCATTCATAAGAAGCAATGGCCAAACCAAGTGCAAATCCGGATCCAGACATGCCAATAAATTGTTCTGCAGAAATATTTGCAGCAATAAGTGAAGCTCCAACTGCCCACCATGGTAAAGATTTTCCCGCTAAGAAATAATCCTCTGCTGTTTTTTTCTTACCATCTTTATTTCTTGAAACATATAATCCTATTGCTAAAATCAAAACACAATAAGAAACAAATACAATAATATCTATTGTTGCGATATCCATATTATTTTAATTAATTATTATTTTTTTATTAGTTGTAATACCAAATAAATCTTCTAACTCAATTAAATACATCCCACTATCAAGATGTCTGACATCAATTCTGTTGTTATTACTAAATATCTCATCTAAGATCAATCTTCCCTCTGCATTAAATATTCTAATACATTTTAGATTTTCTCCTTTTAATACTAAATAATTATTTGAAGGATTAGGATAAATTACATTTTCATTCTTACTAGTATTGACAATACCAGTAACATTCTCTTGATAGATTCTAACATAATCAATCTCCATTTGATTTGGAAAAACTGTATTAGCGTTTGGTCCAGCTTGGGTAATAGCTAAATTAATCATTAGATACCATTCATTAGAGTTAAAAGGCCAAGCACTTTGGGATGGTATAGACCAGTAACTTGATGGGTTTAAAGAAAAGATTTCGCTCTGATCAACATACCAGCTAATAGTATCCTCTTTCCAAATAATTGAATAAGTATGAAAATTATCAGCATATGAGCCAGATGAAATATAACTAGAAGAACTCTCATAAAAATGTGTAGATTGTGAATACGGACATGTCCCAATATGTGCAGCACCAGTTGTACTATTTGTAAAATAATTATTGCCCCACTGTTCCATAATATCTATTTCTCCATCACAAGGCCAACTACCACCAGTTGGTAGCATCCAAAAAGCTGGCCAAAATCCTTGACCATCTATTGTTTTAATCCTTGCTTCAACTTTACCATATCTAAAATCAAACCTTCCTTTTGTAGTAATTTTAGAAGATGAATAATAAGATGTATTGCCCCAACTATCTACTAAACCATTAGGTTCTTCTTTTACAGTTATTGTAGCGATTCCACTATCTATTGTAGTATTTTGTGATTGATAAAATTGCAACTCTCCGTTTCCCCATCCCCACATACCGTATTGGGAACCAGTGCCAATATCATGACTCCATTTAGTACTATCCAATGCATTTCCATTAAAATCATCTTCCCAAACTAATTGCCAATTCTGTGCATAAGATGAATTAATACAAAAAAAGAAAAACACATATAAGATCCTTATTTTCATTATTTAGTAATCACTATTTTTTCCCTAATTATTTTATCATTTATATATATCTCAAGGAATAAAATATTAGCATCTATATCAGTAAGATTAATCTTTTGTAATAACGCTGGGCTATGCTTTTCAAATAGCTTTTTATGCAGAATATCATATATAACTATCTTGTCTAGCAAATCATTACTTTTGATATAAAACAAACCATTTGATGGATTGGGATATATCCTAAAGGAATCACCTTGAATATTTAACACTAAACTTGGTATAGTAGAGCAGGTATCGCATTCATTCCAACAAACAACATCTAAGACAGTATCCGAATAGATATTTAAATATCTATTTACAAAAACATTACCTAATGAATCAATTGTTGTAAGTACACAAGATAAATTTGAATCTAAAGTTTCCTGAATATTCCAGTTATCTGCAGAATATTTGTATTCCTGCAAAGAAGTATCTATTAAGGTAGTTAATTCCCATATATTATCTCCATCAATATCTGTCATAGGCCAACAGTT
>Ga0209089_10005562_pt1 | contig 10327 bp, 7 predicted proteins | sample ArcticOcean_MG_C_FD_187431 | JGI IMG/M metagenome (GOLD analysis project Ga0209089, IMG submission 187431) | Marine microbial communities from western Arctic Ocean - ArcticOcean_MG_CB2_150 (SPAdes) (version 2) | ecosystem: Environmental > Aquatic > Marine > Oceanic | place: Arctic Ocean: Canada...
ATTCACATCTCTGCGAGATAATACAATGGCTCAAGTAAAGCTCGAAAACGTTCGCAAGGTTTATCCCGGCAACATCGAGGCAGTCAAAAATTTTACGTTGGATATCGATAACAACGAGTTCATCGTCCTCGTCGGTCCGTCCGGTTGCGGTAAGTCCACAACTTTGCGGATGATCGCTGGACTCGAGGAGATTAGTGCGGGGAAAATTTCGATAGGTGACCGTGTCGTCAACGATCTGCCGCCGAAGGATCGTGATATCGCCATGGTGTTTCAGAATTATGCACTGTATCCGCACATGACGGTCTACAACAATATGGCGTTTTCTCTGAAGTTGCGGAAAATGCCGCGGGCAGAGATCAAGCAGCGCGTCCAGGAAGCTGCCGACCTTCTTGGCATCAACGAGCTGCTCGCTCGTCGTCCCAAGGAGCTCTCGGGTGGCCAGCGCCAGCGCGTGGCCGTCGGACGGGCGATCGTCCGACACCCGGCGGTCTTCCTGTTTGACGAACCGCTTTCGAACCTCGACGCCAAGCTGCGTGTCCAGATGCGTGTCGAGATCAGTCGCCTCCACAACAGCCTTGATGCGACGATGATCTACGTCACCCATGATCAGGTGGAAGCGATGACCATGGGCGATCGTATCGTTGTGATGCGCGATGGCGATGTGCAGCAGGTGGCCTCCCCGACCGATCTCTACGACAATCCCGCGAATCAGTTTGTCGCCTCGTTTATCGGTACGCCGCCAATGAATTTTCTCTATGGCCGCGTTGCCAAGCAGGATGATGGATTGACCTTCGAAGAAGGTTCCTGCACGATTGCGATTCCGGCTAACTTCCAGGATGCTTTGGAACCATTCACCGACAAGCCGCTGGTTTTCGGTATCCGTCCAGAGGACGTCGGATCGGAGACGGCGGAAAATGATTCACCGGTCTTCATTCGTGCAAGTGTTGATGTCGTGGAGCCGATGGGCTCAGAAACGATGCTTTACATGCGCACTGCAGACAACACCTTCATCTCACGGATCGATCCGCACCGGACCTGTCATGCCGGGGATGAAATGCAACTGGCGCTGAATATGGACAAAGCCCATTTCTTCGAACCGGAGACGGAAGAAGTCGTGGCATAAGTCTGGCTGCCGATTACACCACGAGCGTACGATTCGGATCCAGGTCACGGCCCGGTCGGTCCTGCCTCCAGTCTTTTTTCCAGAAACCACTCTTCGAGTTGGCTCGGCTTGAGGTTGACTCCGATTATTTTATGGTCGGCGTCCAGGACATAGAGCTCGGGTGTGATGTCGACATTGTATTTCAGATGGTGCCGACTTTCGTAGCGTGGGTCGATGACATTGTGCCAGGTCAGTCCTTCACTCTCGATATAGTCGAACCAGGGATCGACATCGATATTGAGGCATAAGGCGTAGACCTCCAATCCCCGATCTTTCCACCTCAGATAGATGTCGTTCAGTTCCGGCGTTATTTCCTGACAATGTTCGCAGTCGACGTTGTACATATACAGCGCGACAATGGGAGACTTCAGATCGTATAGGGCCAGGTCGTTGCCGTCCGGATCGATGCATTTGATGTTCTGCGCAGTCTTGCCCAGCAAACTCGGTCGCAATTTGTTGGCGCGCTGGCGTAATTTCCGCAATTCTTCACGGGGAACCGAAGCGGCGAGCTCGTTCGTCATATACTTGTCGACGACGTGTACGTAAACGGATTCGCCACCCATCATCGTCGATTTGCTGTAACCGAGGCACAGATAACTCGTCACGTAGCTGAACAATTCGTCGTTCCTTTTTACTTTCGCCATGACCTTGTCGACCGACTCGATAACTGCCTCGACGTTGCGCGGCGTTAACTTTTTGATGTACCGGTCAAGCTTATTGTGGAACACCGGTGTCCGCAAAAGGCGAGCATCCGTGAAATCGAAGTTGCCCCAATACCCCTCAAGGTAACGCCGTGTCTGCTCTTCGATATCGAGTTCGCCGTTCGCCAGCTTTGGGTACTCCAGCAGCGGATTTTGGCCACTAAGTTTGTATACCGAAAAGAAGGATTCAGGATGCTGGGCGCAGAACTGGTAAATGTGGGAGTGCCGTTTGGCGACCAGGGTATTGCGTTGTGCTTGGAGCTCACTTACGTCGGCGTCGGTGTCTGCCTTTCTCAGTTCGTTGATTTTTTTGATCACCGGGTCAACTGTCTCTTGGTAGGAGGTTTCGTATGCCAGGTTTTCGTAGAGTAATTTGTTGTCGAGCGAACCGGTGATTGTCGCGGCGCCTGTGAGATCGTCAAGACTGGTGTGAATACTGAACTGCTGATCCACATCGAGCAGGATTTGCAGCCCCTGTCCCTCGGGCAGCACCAGGGAATACAGACCGCTGGGGAAAGCTTCGTCCTTCGTAACGACGATCGTTGGCCCGGAGACAGTGAATGCTGGCAGTGCCATAAAGCTTTGGTCGCCGGATACCCCGATAAATTTGCACTTGCCGCCCTGAAACCCGTCTATCGTAACTTCGATGTGGCAAGGTGGCGTGTCCGTTTGTGCCAGGGCCAGACCGGCAATGAAACAGCTCAATAGGATGGATTGTTTTATCATTCGATGCTTGCTCCTTTGATCCCGTCCCATATCATAGCGTTTGGACGGCCGATCAGCCAATGGTTTTGGGCAGTAGTATGCACCCAATGTTTGATCATTTGCGGCATGTTGCTATGTTTGACGCCGAGCAAGCCGAATCTGTTCACTCACTTTCATTGATTTGCCGGGAACCGGAGATGATTTCATGAAAATCAGCAGCGTGACAGCCATCGTACTGGCGCTTCCCGAAGTTACTGCAGCCTGTGACGGGACGCAGGATACCTGCCTGATCCGTATCGATACCGATGCCGGCATCACCGGTTGGGGTGAAGTCGACTCGTGTCCGACAGTGATCAAGGCGATTGTCGACGCACCGTTGTCCCACCAAATCTGCAACGGCATCCGCAATACCCTGGTAGGCGCCGATCCGCTGGGCATCGATGTCTGCATGCAGCGCATGGACGAGACCATGAATTATTACGGGCGTACGGCCGCTGGCGCCCATGCTCAGGCCGGTGTCAATATCGCGCTTTGGGACATCCTGGGAAAGGCCTGTGATCGCCCGGTGTATCAGTTGCTTGGTGGGCCGTTCAAGAAGAAGTTCAGAGCCTACTGTTCCATTCTTTTCGGTGATACCCCGGCCGAGACCGGCGAGCTTGCCCGCAGGTTCGCCGACAAAGGTTTCACCGCCATCAAGTTCGGCTGGGGACCGATGGGCCAAAGTGAAGAGAAGGATATCGCCCTGGTTCGCGAAGCCCGTAAAGGCGCCGGGGACGACATCGATATTCTCGTTGATGCCGGCCAGGTGTGGGACTGGAAGACCGCTTTGGTGCGGGCTCGGCAATTCCAGGAGTTCGGCATTTTCTGGCTCGAGGAACCGTTGCACCCGCAGGACGTCGACGGCTATCGTCGTCTGTCCGATGAGAGTCCTGTGCCGATCGCTGCCGCCGAGGCCGAGGCGAACTTCGAAGAATTTGAGCGCATGGTTGTCGACGGCGGGCTCGATTGGATCCAGCCGGACCCGGGGCGCTGCGGCATTTCCACCTTTGTCGAAGCCGGTAAGATGGCTGTGCGCAATCGACGCAAAGTCGTCAACCACAGTTTCAAGAGCGGCGTTACGCTCTCTGCTTCGTTGCAGGCGTTGTCGGCTATTCCGGGAACGACTGTCTGCGAATTCTGCATGGCCGACTCACCGTTGCGTCACGAACTGACCAACGAGGTTTTCGATATCGACGACGACGGCTTCGCAACACTGCCGGAAGGTCCCGGGCTTGGTGTGACGATCAACGAAAAGATCATCGAGAAGTACCGGGTTGCGTAAAAAAAGTCAGGCGGAAAGTTTACTCGCCGTTGCTATGTGGGCTTCGCCAGAGACTCTGACAGTTGACCTCTTTTTCCCTATCCCACCACAGCGTCGAGCTGGGAGAACACCTTCTCAAACGCACGCACTGCGTACTGCACCTCGTCGGGGGTGTGAGGCCAGTGATACATGTTGATCAGCCAGGTCGTTTGGTCGGCAACTGACAGGCCGACCGGATAATCTTCGACGTTATAGGTGACGCAGCCTTTGTAGTGGCCGTCCGACCAGGGAGAACCTTTGCCGTAGCCGACCTTGTCGTGGATGACGCTTTGGGCCGGCAGAATCTTGCGCTGCCAGGAACAGATATTCAGACCCTCGGCACCAAGCGCATCGGTGACAGCATCGCGAAACGCTGCTTCCGGCATGTCGTACCCGGCCGCCTGCGCTGACAGCATCAGCGGGAAGAACCAGTAGACACAGGTGCGGTCATCCCGGTACTGCGGCAATGTTACGAACTCATACTGGCCCAGTGCATCCCGGAGGATCTGTGCATTGGCCATGCGGCAGGCATTCATTTCGTCGAGTCGCTGCAGTTGACTGCGTACGAAGGCTGCGACGAACTCGGTGGTGCGGTACATCCAACCCATGGCGTGGCTTTCATACTGTCGTTTCTCGTCCTTGTATACGCGCTCGCCAAATGCGCGCACCATCAGGGCTCGTTCCTTCAGTTCGTCGTCGTCGGTGACGAAGAAGCCGCCGTCACCGCCGCACAGGTTCTTGTACTTGTTGAGGCTGAAGGCGCCGACCGCTGCCAGCGAGCCAGTCTTCTTGCCGTGGTATTCGGCGCCGTGCGACTGGCAGGCATCTTCGATCACTGCCAGGTCGTGTTTTGCCGCGACCGCATTGATCTCGTCCATGTCGGCCGGGTAACCGTTCAGGTGTACTGGAAGGATTGCCTTTGTGTACGGCGTGATTGCGGCCTCGAGTTTCGTCGGATCGAGATTCCAGGTTTCCGGCTCAACATCGACGAAGACGGGGATGGCGTTGTGATGCAGCACTGCCGTTGCCGTGGCAATAAAACTGTAAGACGGCACGATCACTTCGTCTCCGGGGCCGGCGCCCGTTGCTGCCACGGACATATGCAGGGCTGCAGTGCCGCTGTTCGTTGCCAGGCAGTGCTTCACTCCGACGTACGCCGCCCACTCCTCCTGCAGAGCGTCGATCTCCGGGGTGTCGTCGCTGTTGATGCCGTAGTCCATGGCCCGCATGACTGCCTGCTTGTCGGCATCGGTGATGCATGGCCAGCGTCTGGGAATGTCTGTCGGGACTGCCTTCGGTCCGCCGTTGATTGCCAATGCTTCACCCATGTCTAAAGCTCCATGATAAGATTAGCGATTGCTTCCCGTGCCGCTGCCAATTCGGCCGGATCCCGTGTGTAACTTTCCCAGTCCGCGGCGACGCCGTGAACGATTGCGTCCATTTTCTTCTGCGCGCTGTCCGCGATACTTTCATCGGCCTTATCGATGGCATCCTGCAGCACACTGAGCAGGCCGAAGTCCTCGATGCCTTCGCGCAGTTGCTCCCAGCGGATCGAGCCGACAACGTCGTCGATGACCGGCAAGCGGTCGGGCAGGGGTGCTTCGTCTTCCTTCACGCTCGGGCACCCGTCCTGGATGGCGATGAAATTTTCGATCAGCCGCGGCGTCAAAATGTGCGGGTCCTGCGATTGCGGATCGCGTGGCGGATAGACGTAGCCCCATGAACCCGGCGGACAGCGCCAGGAGGCATGCTGTGCCGGGTCGAGCCACGGGTTATAGACATCTATATGTTCGCGAGCTTCACCGGTGTATGGATCGAATGCATGGCGCTCGATCGTATGCTGCCGTTCCCAATAGCCCATCGCGTAGTAAAGGTAGCCGGTAACGCCGTAGCGCCAGCAGATCCACGGCAGGATACGCACCTTGATCAACGGTACGTCGAGAAAGGTTGCCGGATATCCGCCGCGTGGGTGGTTGCAGTTGTAGCACCAGAAGGTTTTTTCGGCTGCGGCATATTCACGCACGCGATCGAAGGCCTCGGCGTTGCGGATCAATGGGACCAGGACATCGAGCGTTTCCAACAGCACCGGGTTGTCGTCCGAAGCCTCGATCAACCTGATGTCCGGCCAGATGTCGCGAACGAATCGGGCGAGCTCCAGATAGTTGTCGACCATCTCATTCATCGGTTCGTCGTAAATATGCTGGAAGTAGCGATCGGCCCAACCGCGTGCGGTCAGGTGGTCACGGAGTGCCGGCAGCAGCTGCGCCAGCAATTCGATGTATTTGTCGCCGGCTTCGAAATCGGTCGGCTTGCCGCTCTTCGGCAGCCGGATTGTCTCGCCTGTAGGCTCGTCGTGAATTTCGAAGAAGTGGTAGCCGTTGTCGTAGAGGTGCCCGCCTTCGATATATTCGAAGCCCGCGTCAAGGAACATATTGACCCAGCGGTCGAATTTGGTGAAATCGAACCGATAGCGGCCCGGTGCTTCCTGAATCGGATCGATCAGCGTGTCGGGCCCGACAATCTGCGTCAGAATCGTGTCCTGCCGATGTGCTGCCATCGCGGCGGCATAACGAGCAAGCACACCCCAGAACGGCTCGGAATAGAGTTCGACCGCATGATATTTTGCCAGGACAAACGGCCACACCCACAGCGTCGATGAAAACGGGATATGTTCGGGCAGGCGAATCGGCCAGACCGTCAACTGCAGGGGCACATGCGTCTTGCCAGCGTCTGTCGATACGGCTATCCGGCCACTGTAGGTGCCCGGAGCGGCGTCTTGCGGAATCTGCAATTGCACCCAGATAGAGCGGCACTGGCCGAGCGGCACCTGCATACGATCCTCAAGGCACAGCGGGTCCGGGAAATACCCCGGCGCATACCGCTCCAGTTCTTCCTGCGCCAGTCCCTGACTCGGAAACCGCACCGGCACCAGTTCGACAAATCGGCACCGGATGTTGGTCACGTCGATCGCGGCATCCTCGGATCGCAGACTGTCGATCACAGGCGTGTGCAGCATGACCGTTGCCTCATCCGCCTGGACTACGATCTGTCCGACCTCACATTCGCCGGCGGCCCCGGTCAAAACAATTGCGGCATCGGCATTTTCCGGCATCGCGGCGTCTGCAAAAACTTTTTCGAGGCCGTGCGTTGTCCATATTTTCATCGTAATTTCTTCCTGGCGCTCTTGGGTTCTTGTCCAAGGCAGGTTTTGACTCCGCGGGCGCTTTGATCATCCCGTCGCTCGCCCTCGTCGTCGATGCCGCCGTGTCGGCTGGAGGGCTTTTCGGAAGCGTCAATCATCCGTGTATCCCGGGATCGAGTGGTTGGCCCATTGGTGATGGTAGACCCGCTGGCCGACGATCGGGCTGGTTGGCGGCTGCCAGCCCGGGTAGCGCCGCCAGTCGTTGCCATCGGCGGCCGTCGTTTCGCCGCACTCGTTCAAATGGCGCAGCAGCACGGCCTTCATTTCTTCCTGGATGGCGTTGGTCATCGGCATGTCGGCAACGTTGTTGTTCTCCTGCGGATCCTGTCGGCGATCGAAGAGGAACGCCTTGTCGTCGCCGGCGCTGTAGGCGTATTTCCAGCGGTCGTTGACGACTGCATAGATACCGCGCTCGGCGTGCTGGAACTGGATGAACACTTCGTTGCGGTCGATTTTCCCATTGGCAAGCTCGTTCAGGTCGATGCCGTCCATGCCGGGCATGGTGCCGGCTCCGGTACGATTCAGAATGGTCGGGGCGATGTCGATCAGGCTGGCGGGCTGGTCGCAGCGGTGTCCGGCCTCGAAGGTGCCGGGCAGCCGGACGAGGAGCGGGATGTGGGCGGCGCCCTCGTGCATTGAGCCGAGATGGAAGGTCAGCAGGTCGCCGAGCATGTCGCCGTGATCGGACATGAACAGGACCAGGGTGTTGTCCAGCTGGCCGCGGCGCTCCAGGGTCTCCAGCATGCGGCCGATCTGAAAATCGACAAAGGAGATACAACCGTAGTAGTACGCCCGGACGGCGCGCATGAGTTGCCAGTCGACGCCCTGGTCCTTGAATGTGGCGCGACGCTCGTCGCGGTTGACCCAGGTCCACAGTTCTTCAAAATTCGGCGGCACGTTCGGCAGCGGCATGAACTGCGGCCGGTACAGCTTGTGCCAAGGTGCCGGCGGCGTCCACGGCGGGTGCGGATGGACAAAGCTGGTGTACAAGTAGAAGGGCTGCCCGGCATCGGCATCCTCGATGAAGGCGACAGCGCGGTCGCCGACCCAGTTGGTCGGGTGATGGCTGGCCGGCATTTGGGCGTTTTGCGGCATCGACATGGTTTCGCCGCGGCAGCCATGCGGGTCGGTGATGTGGCTGTAACCATTGGCCAGCAGCCACGGCACGTAGTCGTCCTCCGCCGGGTGCGGCACCGTCTCCTCCTGGCGGTCGCGCGTCTGGAAGCCGTTCAGCGCCTGCATGTCCGGTGTGAAATGGCATTTGCCGACAGCGTGCGTGCGGTACCCTGCGTTGGTCAGGCAGTCGACAAATCCGCGGTTGCCGGAGGGCAGGGTGGGGTAGCTGTTGTCGTAGCAGCCGGTATTCGGCATGTACTGGCCGTTGAGCATGCAGCTGCGGGCGGCGACGCAGATCGGTGCCGGTGTGTAGGCGCTGGTGAATGCCGTGCCCTGGTGCACCAGGCGGTCGAGTGCCGGCGTGCGGATGATCGGATTGCCCAGGGCGCCGATGGTGTCGAAACGCTGGCTGTCGGTGATGATGTGCAGGACGTTGAGGGGATTAGCCATAGGATGGGGGCGGGACGAGAATCAAGCGATTTTTAATGGATTTAGGAAAAGCAATAAATGAGAAAATGCGATGCAGAGTTAACAGCAAAAGTTGAAGTGCGGCCGTTCGGACAGTTTCTGGCTGCCCGCCGACGGGTTGTGCTGGTTGCTGGTGAACGGCGCGGGGGCACGTCACCTGACAACTTTCATCGCACTTTGCGGCAGCGAGCGAGTCGATCCTGCCCAAATCGTCATTTCAGGGAAGCTGATGTTGCCGACATGACCGTCCACATACAGAATGTTGACTGCATTGCGCGGGTGATCATCGCCGTCGTATCTGTCCGAAGTAATATCGTTCCGCAGCGCGCTGTCGGTCATCACTACCCAGATAGTACCCTGTGACTCCGACGCCAGACACACGCTCGAGGGATTGCTGACGGAATTTATTTTCCTGGATTCCGGTGATCCCGCGGCCGCCATATAGTTATATAGCCCGTAACCGTCGGCGAACTTAAAGCCGCTATTTTGGTAAGCTGCGTTGATGCCGTACGAAAGAAATTCATTCATCGCGGATCGATCTGATCCCCAACCGCAGGAGTCCGTATAATGTTCGGCATAGCCGCAACCACAGAGTTCATGAAGGTCCCGATTGTGCTCGAACGGACACACGAAAATGGTATTGTCGCTGGAGCCGGGATTGTCCGGATCAATCTCGACAATCACCGAATACGGTCCCAGCTGGTCCGTGGGAGCCGAAAACCGCAGCTGCTGTGTGTCGCCACACCCGAGAGTGGCGTTGTTGTTCGGGTAGCCGTTGAACGTATCGTCGTTATCGTTCAGGTACGAAACCTGGGCGATCCCGAACTGCTTCATGTTACTGGTGCAAAGCACTACTTTGGCGGTGCTTTTTGCCTGGTTCAGCGCTGGAAGCAGCATGGCCGCGAGGATTGCTATGATAGCAATGACGACGAGCAGTTCGATCAAAGTGAATTTTTTACGCTTGCTCTGTTGCACGGTGGCTGGGGCTATCTGTTTGATTCGCAGAAAGACGGAAAGTTAACTGACTGATTATAATATTCTTACGAGCGTCGTTGTGCAAGTTTGGTCAGCTGGTCTCGGCGCGACTCTCTGCTCATGGAGGCGCTTCGTTCGCCTTCACATTTGGGCAAACGTCCCGCATGCGGGTTGATCGTCCGTTCGATTGGATGTCGGGCGTTTGGACATTATAGTCGGACGTGGCAGCAGATTAACAGCATCTGCCAAGGCTCGGGACAATGGATGAAGGCAATCGAACAACTCTGGAGAATTTGATGCGGAGATTATGTGGATTTATATACACGCTGCTTGGCGTTTTGATGCTCTCAGCGATGTGCACCAGTGCCCAGGACGATCTTGATGCCCTGAAGGCGGCGATGCAGGCGGGTAATCTCGCTGGACTCGAGGGGTTGCTCCAGGGCGCTGCACCCGGGAATGACGATATCATGAAACAGCTCGCGAAAGACGATGGCGTCGAAAATATCCAGATTGGTGCGGTCGAATCGGCGGGTAATAAAGCGACAGTCACCGCCACTGCCACACGGCACGGACGCCGGGTCCGGGCCATGGTGAAGGCGGAATACGGCCCTGACGGCTGGAAGTTCGAAACGTCCGAGTGGACGGATATCGGTGGCGCG
>Ga0209089_10005564_pt1 | contig 10324 bp, 10 predicted proteins | sample ArcticOcean_MG_C_FD_187431 | JGI IMG/M metagenome (GOLD analysis project Ga0209089, IMG submission 187431) | Marine microbial communities from western Arctic Ocean - ArcticOcean_MG_CB2_150 (SPAdes) (version 2) | ecosystem: Environmental > Aquatic > Marine > Oceanic | place: Arctic Ocean: Canada...
TTTTTTTATCCTTAACTTTATTTAAAAGTACTGCACAGGCTAACAAATGTTTGGTTGAGTTTTCTTGAGTTTTTATAGTTGAAATGGTCTTTGTTTCTATTTGTGAAAAATTAAAATCAGTTTTAGAAAACTCAAATTGAGAAATACTTTCATTTTGTTTTGTTATTGTTTTTCCATCATATAAAACTAAAATTTTTTTACCATTTCTAGTCTGGAGCTCTCCATTTTTGGCATATATAATTTGGAAATCATTATTTTTATCATCTTTTAGAAAAATATTTACAAAAACTCCTTCTGGTGTTTTTTTGTCAAAATATATAGTTAAATTTTTTACAACATCTATGAATTTTTTAGGCTTTAAAACTGACTCAAAAAAATCTAAATCTGAAGTTCTGATGAAGGATCTTCCTTTATCTAGTGCTGTAGGGACCACAATAGAACTTAAGAGTAAATTCAAAATTATAAAGAGAAGTGATATTTTTATAAAATAATTTATAAATGTTTTTTTATGAATTCCAAAGTTCCAAAATATAACAAGTTCATTTTTTTCTTCGTAGCTTAATAATGTGTATGTAAAAGAAAAAAAAAGAGTAAATGGCAGAATCTTATCAAATATTTTAGGAAAACTTAGTAGGGTGTATTTTAAATAAACTATAAAACCATGACCATCTTCTATTACGATATCTAGATAACTAACAGCCTGCAACACCCAGATTATCAATGATATAGTGAACGTAGAAAGTAGGAAAAATTTGAAACAATCTAATCCTATTTTATTTAAAATAATTTTTTTCATTGAAATATGATAATTTTGATCATATATAGCACTCAACTCGTAGAGAGTGTATTTAAAATTTATGTCTATTAAAATTAATTATTCAAATAAATTAACTAGCAAATCTTCAGCTAATCTTGTCTTATTTGTTGATCAAAATTTCAATATTAGTGATTTAAAAAAAATAATTTCAAGTACTGAATTTTCTTACATATCCGATCTATTAAAAACTAGTGATTTAAAAAAAAACTTACTTTTTTTTGAAATTAATTCAAAAAAAACAATATTTTTAGTGTCCATTAAAAAAGATTTAAAAACTTCTGAAATAGAAAGTTTAGGAGCTAAATTTCATGGTTATATAAATTATGATAAGAAAAATGATTATTTTGTAAACTCTGATACTATAAATAATAAAATAGAAAATTTTATAGGATATTTCCTGCATGGATTAAAACTAAAATCTTATGAATTTAATATTTATAAATCAAAAAAAGATAAAAGACTTATTTCTATAAATGTCTTTGGAGATAAGAATAAAATATCTGCTCAAAATCAATTAAGATTTAAAGCTTTAGAGGAAGGAACTTTTTTTGCAAGAGACCTCGTGTCAGAACCGGGAAACATTTTACATCCAGACGAGTATGCAAAAAGATTAAGTTCTCTAAAAAAACATGGTTTAAAAATAAATATCTATGATGAGAAAAAGTTAAAAAAATTAGGCATGAATGCATTGTTAGGGGTTGGCCAGGGCAGCATCAGAGGCACATATTTAGTAACAATGGAATGGAATGGATTAAAAGATAATTCTAAACCTTTAGCATTTGTTGGTAAGGGAGTTTGTTTTGATACTGGAGGTATTTCACTAAAACCAGCAAAATTTATGGAGGATATGACTTATGATATGGCTGGTTCTGCTACAGTAGTTGGTTTAATGAAAAATTTAGCATTAAGAAAAGCAAAAATAAATGCCGTTGGTGTTGTAGGGCTTGTAGAGAATATGCCTGGAGGTAATGCTCAAAGACCAGGGGATATTGTTAAATCTTATAGTGGTAAAACAATAGAAATATTAAATACAGACGCAGAAGGTAGATTAGTTTTAGCTGACGCTCTAACTTTTACTGAGAAAAAATTTAAACCAAAATTTATGGTTGATTTAGCAACTTTAACAGGAGCTATAATAGTTTCATTAGGTTCTGAGTATGCCGGGTTGTTTTCAAATGATGACAAATTATCAAAACAATTATTGGATGTAGGTGAAAAAGTTGATGAGAAATTATGGAGAATGCCCCTGCATAAAAACTTTGACAAACTTATAGACTCAAAGAATGCTGACATGCAAAATATAAATTATGTTGGTGGAGCAGGATCAACAACTGCTGCACAATTTTTACAAAGATTTATTCTAAACAAGACACCATGGGCCCATCTAGATATAGCCGGTATGGCTTTTTCAAAATATGGTGGTGCTTTAAATTCAGGTGGAGCAACTGGTTATGGAGTAAGATTATTAAATCAACTAATAGAGGAACATTATGAGTAATATAGAACAAACACTATCAATTATTAAGCCAGATGCTGTTGAAAGAAATTTAGACAATGAAATAAAAGATATGTTTAAGAATAAAGGATTTAATATTATTAAAGATAAAAAAATCCAAATAGCAAAATCTGAAGCAGAACAGTTTTATAAGGTTCATGAAACAAAGCCTTTTTACAATGATTTATGTACATATTTATCATCAGGACCAATAGTTGTAATGGTGCTTGAAAAAGAAAATGCAGTATTAGGAAATAGAGAGTTAATGGGCGTAACAAAGCCAGAGGATGCTGCAGAAGGAACTATAAGAAAAAAATATGGAATCTCCATTGATAAAAACTCTGTTCATGGTTCTGACAGTGTTGAAAATGCTAAAATAGAAATTGATTTTTTTTTTAATGATTAATTAAAAATTTTCATAATAGCAGCTGGGTACAATTTGTGCTCTTGTTTCAAAATCTTTTTTGATAATGAGATGGAGTTATCGCTAGCTGCTATTTTAATTTTCTTTTGCATAATTACTTTTCCAGAATCCAATTTTTCTGTTACGTAGTGAACTGTACATCCTGCGAAATTATCTTTGTTTTTAATTGCCCTACTGTGTGTGTTAAGACCTTTGTATTTAGGAAGTAAAGAGGGATGAATATTAATTATTTTTCCATCAAATTTTTTTATAAATTCTTTGGATAAAATTTTCATAAAACCTGCCAGGCAAATAAATTTTATTTTTCCTTTCCTTAGTAATATCAATATATTTTTTTCAGCTTCTATAAAATTTTTAAAATTAAATATTTTTTTTTTAATCTTAAATTGATTTGCATACTTTAAACCTTTTGCAAGATTAGTATTTGAAACTATCAGATCTATTGAGATAGGAGATTGTTTTAATTTAGAAAATTTTATTATATTTTTTAAATTACTTCCTGCTCCCGAAATAAAAACTGCAGTTTTTATTTTTTTAAGACCAGTCAATTTTTCCATTAAGTTTAACTTTATTTTTTCCGGGGGTAATTTTACCTATAACATAAGGCTTAAATTCTTTAGTAAAGAATTTTGTTACTCTACTCAAATTATTTGGATTAACTATTAAACAAAAACCTACCCCACAATTAAATGTTTTTAGCATTTCTTTGTCCTCTATATTATTTTGTTTTAACCATTTAAAAATTTTTTTAGTTTTAACTTTATTTAAATCAATATCAGCGATTAGACCATCTGGAATTACTCTTTTAATGTTATCCGCTAGTCCACCACCTGTGATATTAGCACATCCATTTAAAAGATTATTTTGGATTAGACTTAAAACTTCTTTTACATAAATTTTTGTAGGTCTAAGTAATTCTTTTTTTAAAAATGAATTATTTTTTAAATTAATTTTTTCTTTTTTCAAAACATGTCTCACTAAAGAATAACCATTAGAGTGAACGCCACTTGAGGGTATAGCTAGCACTAAATCATTTTTCTTAATTTTTTTTGTGTGTAGGATTTTTTTTTCATCAACCAAGCCTACAGCAAATCCAGCTATATCAAATTTACCTTTTTCATAGGTCCCAGGCATTTCTGCGGTTTCTCCACCAACTAATTCACAGTTAGAAATTTTGCAACCTTTTATTATTCCTTTAAGGATGGATTTCAATTTTTTTAAATCAATTTTATTAATTGAAATATAATCTAAAAACAATAAAGGTTTCGCTCCTTGAACTATTAAGTCGTTTACGCTCATTGCAACTAAATCAATACCGATTGTATCATATTTATTAAGTACATTTGCTATCTCCACTTTTGTACCAACACCATCTGTGCAAGCTACAATTTTGGGACTTTTTAAACTTTTAGGAATACTAGAAATTGAACCAAAACCACCAATGTTATTAAACTTTTTTTTGCCTTTATTATTTGATGAGATAGAAGATATAAATTTAACAAAGTTGTCAGCAGCATTTATGTTTACACCACTTTTTTCATAGGTAAATTTTTCTTTTTTCATTAGTATAAAATATGCAAATTATTAATAAAATATTAAGGTTACAAAAAGTATATATATTTTTTATTTCATTCGTCCTATTTATAATAATTTTTTCCACAACTTATTTACATGCAAATGCTTTTAGAGTGTCTGATATTGAAATTTCATCCCCATTTAGACTTAATTTTAAGAAAAGTTTGGTAATAGACAAAGGGTTTCAGGTCTCTTTTTTAAATTTACTTTCAATGATTACAACCTCAGATGATAAAACACAAATTAAAGATATAACAATAAAAGAACTCAAAAGCATGATTGATTCTTTCACAATAAGTGATGAAAAATTTATTAATAATGAATATTTTGCAATACTTGAAACAACATTTAATAAAAAAAAGATTTTAAATTTTTTAGAAACAAAAAATATTTTTCCGTCAATTCCAATTAGAAATCAAGTTTTATTGATACCGATATTAGTAGATACAGAAACTGAGAATATTTATTTATTCAATAATAATATTTTTTATGAGAAGTGGAATGACAAAAAAAATAATTATCAATTGCTAGATTATTTGTTACCAAGTGAGGATCTTGATGATTTAATTAAACTTCAAGAGATGTCTAATTCTATTGAAACATATGATTTTATAAATTTAATAAAAAAGTATGATTTAAAAGATTATATAATTTCAATAATATACAAAAATAGAAATGAAGTTAAAATACTTTCAAAAATTAATTTAAAAAATTCTCTTAAAATAAATAATCAAAAATATTCCAAGATTAATTTAACCAATGAGCAAGATTTCAATATGATTTTAGATAATTTAAAAAATTTTTATGAAGACGCATGGAAAAAAAATAATGAGATAAATACATCTATAAAACTTCCTTTAACCATTTCTATAAAATCAACAGACTATAAAAAGATTATGTATTTGGAAGAGACACTCTCTAGCATTGATTTGATATCGAATTTCTATATATTAAATTTTAATAACAAATTTACTCAATATAGAATAATTTATAACGGCTCTCCAAAAACTTTTTTCAACAATATGAATAATAAATATTTTGACCTGGAGATTGAAAATAATGTTTGGACCGTTAAATGAAAAGTTTAAATCAATTATTACTAGATTTTGATTATGAGCAAAACTTTAGAGATGACGATTTTTATGTTGGAAAAAGTAACTTTTATCCTTTTGAATTAATCAATAATTGGCCTAACTGGGAAAAAAATTTTTTAAACATAAGTGGTGAAAAATTCTCTGGCAAAACTCATTTAACTAATATTTTTTTAAAAAAATTTAATGGGATTAAGTTTGAATCAAGTTTGCTAAATAATGAAAACTTAAAAACAATAAAACCTCATCAAAATGTTGTTTTAGAAAATTTAAATTTGGATGTGAGTGAGGAGCTTATCTACACTCTTTTTAATATAATTGATCAGGATAATAAATTTTTAATAATTACATCCTCAACACCAATTGCAGAAATTGATTTTATGCTTGAAGATCTTAAATCAAGAACTAAAAACTGTCTTTTAGCAAAAATTGAAAATCCTGACGATGAATTAATGTTTGCTTTAATTCTAAAAAATTTATCTGATAGACAGATTACTTTAGATAAAAAATTGATTGATTTTATCATTAAAAGAGTTGAGAGATCGTATGGCAAAATATTTGAATTCATATATAAAATTGACAAGATTAGTTTAAAAAAGAAAAAATCAATCGATTTTAAGATCATTAATGAGGCATTAGAGGAATAAGTGAATAAATATAGAACACATAATTGTAACGAATTAAATAAAGATAACAGTGGACAAGAAATTATATTATCTGGATGGGTTAATAAAAAAAGAGATCATGGAAATCTTTTATTTATTGATTTAAGAGATAATTATGGAATGACTCAATGCATTATTGATAAAAGCAATGAGAGCTTTAAATTATTAGAAAAAATTCAGTTAGAAAGTGTAATTAAGATAAATGGAAATGTTGTCAAGAGAAGTGAGGATAATATTAATTCTGAACTACAAACTGGTGAGATAGAAGTTAATATTGATAAATTTGAAGTGCTTGGAACATGTAAAGAACTTCCAATGCCTGTATTTAGTGATCAAGAATATGCAGAAGAGATTAGACTTAAATATAGATTTTTAGATTTAAGAAGAAAAAAAATTCATGACAATATTATATTAAGATCAAAAGTTATTTCATTTATCAGAAATGAAATGTTTAAATTGGGATTTTTAGAATTTCAAACTCCAATACTAACATCTTCAAGCCCAGAAGGGGCTAGAGATTTTTTAGTACCAAGCAGATTAAATCCAGGAAAATTTTATGCCCTACCACAGGCGCCTCAGCAATTTAAACAACTAATAATGGTATCTGGATTTGATAAATATTTTCAAATTGCACCATGTTTTAGAGATGAAGATGCTAGAGCAGATAGAAGTCCTGGTGAATTCTACCAGCTTGACTTAGAAATGTCATTTGTTGAACAAGAAGATGTTTTTCAAGTAGTGGAAAAATTAATAGTCAATGTATTCAAAAATTTTTCCTCTAAAAAATTAATGTATGAAAAATTCCCAAGAATACCTTATGAAGAATCTATGCTTAAGTATGGATCAGATAAACCTGACTTAAGAAACCCGTTAATAATCTCTGATTTGTCAGATATATTTACGCGTGATGATGTTACTTTTGAAATATTTAAAAAACTTGTAAAATCTGGCTCCAAAGTAAGATGTATAGTAACCAAGAATACAAAAGAAAAACCTAGAAGTTTTTTTGATAATATTGATAAATGGGCTAAAGAACAGGGAGCCTCTGGTCTTGCTTATTTTACAATTGAAAAAAATGAAAATATTTCAGCTAAGGGTCCTGTGGGAAAGTTTTTCTCTAAAGAAGCGCTAGAAGAAATCATGAAAATTACTGGAGCAGAAGTAGGTGACAGTATATTTTTTGCTTGTGGAAAAATAAATGATGTTGAAAAGATCACCTCCCAAGCTAGAGATAAAATTGCTAAAGATTTAGACTTAATTGACGAAAATACTTTCGCATTTTGTTGGATCGTTGATTACCCAATGTTTGAAAAAAATGAAGTAACTAATAAAATTGAATTTAGTCATAATCCATTTTCAATGCCTCAAGGTGATATAAAAGATATTGATTTTGATAATCCTCTTAATATTAAAGCTTATCAATATGACATTGTTTGTAATGGAATTGAGTTATCTTCTGGTGCAATTAGAAATCACGTACCTGAGCTAATGTATAAACTGTTCTCAATTGCAGGTTATCAAAAAGAGCAAGTTGATGAGAAATTTAGTGGTATGATTAATGCTCTTAGTTATGGTGCACCACCTCATGGGGGTATAGCACCAGGAATAGATAGAATCGTAATGCTTTTAGCTAATGAGAAGAATATTAGAGAGGTTACAATGTTCCCAATGAATCAAAACGCCCAGGACTTAATGATGAATGCGCCCTCAGAAGTTAATGAAGAGCAACTTAAAGAGCTTGGATTAGCCTTAAAACTTAAAAAATAATATTACTTTTTACCTTTTAAACTTATTTTAACATCAGATAAATCAACAAGATTTTTTTTATAATTATTTCTAACAAATCCTTTGCTAGTAACATCTTTTATAATCTTAAGTAATTGATTTTGATCTTCTGTATTTTCTTCTTCAGGTGAAGATATGTCAGATCCTCCAATAGCAGGTGTATGCGCAAGGTCTTCTCTATTTTGGTAAGAGATAGCCAATTCTCTAAATATATAATCCAGTATTGAAGAGGCACTCATTATTCTGTCATTACCATGAACTTTTCCAGACGGTTCAAATTTAGTATCAACATAAGCACTAATAAATTCATCTAAAGGCACGCCATATTGTAGGCCAAGTGATATCGCTATTGCAAAATTATTCATTAAAGCTTTTACTAACTCTCCTTCTTTGCTCGTATCAATAAAAATTTCACCTATTTTGCCATCCTCATATTCACCTGTATGTAAATAAACTTTATGGTCACCAATCGTTGCCTTTTGAATGTAGCCTTTTCTTCTATCCGGCATGCTAAATCTTTTACCCACACCTTCGTTTATTTTTTTAACAAATGTAGTGTTATTTTCTTTTGAAACAATTTTGGGCTGGCTTTGTTCAGATATAATATCTAATTTTTTAGACTCAATTACCTTATTATTTGGATCTAAACTTTTTGTTTTTCTCGTATCAAGCTTAACATCTAAAACTTCAAATTTTCCATCATCTCTTTTTTCAAGATTTGCTAATTCTGTTTCATTAATATCATCGAGATAATGATTAACTTTAAAGCTACAAGTGTAATAAGTTTCAACTAAGTATTTTGCCATTTTTTCCTATAATTAATTTTTTATTTTGAATCGTAAGATAATTAATTTATATACAAATCCTTACTTTAGTCTAATTTAAATAATACAATTTAGGATTGAAGAAAGAATAAAAAAATATGTTGACACTTTTAAAACAAATTTTCATTTGGTGGAATCAAGAAACACTTGGGACAAAATTAAAGACAGTTTTTTATGGTAAACTTGTTGGAAGTGATTCAACTGGCAATAAATACTACGAAAGTAAAGTTGGTAAGAGATGGGTAATTTATAGTGGTGAGATTGATGCTTCAAAAATACCTGGTGAGTGGTATTCGTGGATACATTTTACCAATAATAGAATTGAAAACAATCACGATTTAGAAAAATATAAATGGCAAAAGCCTCATCAACCAAATCAAACGGGTACTGAAAATGCCTATCATCCAAATAGAAATAATGAACAAATTAAAAAAAAATATACAAGTTGGAAAAGTTAATTTTATATTAATTTTATTCTATTTTTTTTTAATAAACATTCCATTATCTGTAAATGCCCTAGAAAGTTTAAATGGAAAATTTATTGAGATAAAAATCTTAGATAAAGTTAGCTCTAAAACAAACCTTTTAAAATTAGCTATAGGTGAGGAAAAAAAATTTCAGAATCTATTAATTAAAAGTTTAAAATGTAAAAATTCAGAGTTTGATGACAACCCAGAGATAACAGCTTACATTCAGGTGCAAGACTTAGTGAATAAAGATAATAATGAAGTCTTTATATTTAATGGATGGACTTTTTCATCAAGCCCAGCAATAAATCCTTTTGATCATCCAGTTTATGATATTTGGCTTACTAAATGTTATTAAATAACTTTTTCGTTATCTAACCAACCCACATTAAAATCTGACTCAATAAACTTTTTATGATTAAGTAGGATTTTATGAAGAGGTATTGTTGTGGTGATACCTTCAATTACAAACTCATCTAAAGAACGGTTCATTCTTTGAATGGCTTCAGTTCTATTTCTTCCATGTGTAATTACCTTACAAACCATGCTATCATAATATGGAGTAACTTTATAACCTTGAAAAATTGCACCATCTACTCTTGTTCTAAAACCAGATGGCTGATGACACATACCTATAGTCCCAGGAGATGGTTGAAAATTTTTACTAGCATCTTCTGCATTAATTCTACATTCAATAGCATGTCCTCTTGGATTTATATCACTTTGTTTTAAAGCAGTTTCACCATTGTAGGCTATCGAAATTTGTTCTTTAATTATATCAATACCAGTAACCATTTCTGTAACTGGATGTTCAACTTGAATCCGGGTATTCATTTCTAAAAAATAAAACTTTCCATCTTCATAAATAAACTCAACTGTTCCAGCACCTTCATAACCAATTTTACTGACCATATTTACAGTTCTTTCAAAAAGATCTTTTCTAATTTGATCTGTTAAAACTGGGCTAGGAGTTTCCTCTATTAATTTTTGATGTCTTCTTTGTACAGAGCAATCCCTTTCATGCAAATGAACAGTTCTATTTTTCCCAGATAGAACCTGAACTTCTATATGCCTTGGATTTTGAAAAAATTTTTCAATGTAAAGCTCATCATTACCAAAATATTTTTGAGCTTCAGATTTAGCCGTTGAAAACAATGTCTCAAATTCTTCTTCTTTATGAA
>Ga0209089_10005566_pt1 | contig 10320 bp, 7 predicted proteins | sample ArcticOcean_MG_C_FD_187431 | JGI IMG/M metagenome (GOLD analysis project Ga0209089, IMG submission 187431) | Marine microbial communities from western Arctic Ocean - ArcticOcean_MG_CB2_150 (SPAdes) (version 2) | ecosystem: Environmental > Aquatic > Marine > Oceanic | place: Arctic Ocean: Canada...
CCAAGTTGTATTACGTAGTTCAAGATGAGCAGAAGTTTCATATTATAAATACCCATTTACAGGCTGATTATAAAACAAAGTACAATAAAATCCGCACCCAGCAATATACAGAAATATATGAAAAACTTATTTTACCAAATGATAAGAGTGAAATACCTCTCATTTTATGTGGAGATTTGAATATTTCAAAACCGGGCAAATTAAAAATCATGCTGGAAAAACTGCATTTAATGAATGGTCCACTTTCTGGTGATTTACAGTTTTCTTCAACGGGTGAAAATGCAGAGCTATTGGACTATATTCTGGTAAAATCGGATAATTTTCAGTTTAATTCCATAGAACGGAAGATTGTTAATATGTCAAAAATACAACAAATAAATCCAGAATCTTTATCTGATCATTATCCCATAATGGGAATATTTACCTGGTAAAAAGGGGGCTCAGAGTTCTCTATTTACTAAGATTCTAAAATAATATTCACTATTTGAATAATATCCAGAATGTTTATGGTATCATCTTCATTAACATCGGCAGCCTGAAATTGCTCGGGGGAGAGCTCGATTTGCCCCAGGGCGGCATTGGCGGTTATGACCACATCCAAGATATTTACATCGCTGTCCAGATTGACATCGCCTGCCATTACCTGACTGCCTTCATCAACTAGTAAAGTAAAGTTGAATTCTTTTTGGTATTGAACATAATTATCTTCATTTGATGTCAGGGTGAGAGTAAATTCATATTCACCAGGCTCAATTGCAGGTGACAATTCCACTGAAAAAGGATTCCCATCATTCACAACCGGCATACCGGGCCATGCATCGTCAAAATTCATATTGGGATTGGTAATGCTAATTTGATTGCTTTCTGAGCTTAGAACAGTAGAAATATTGGTTGCAGCTCCCCAGCCTTCATCATTGAGTAGAATAACCATTACTTCCAAATTATCACCAGGTATTACCGTACCTCCTGGGTTTTCTGGGATAAAAATATCGGTGCCAACCATTTCAAATTTGGGGAATAAGGGAGTACTAACTGCCATGAGCGCTTCTACTCTCCCCCGTCCCAGTTTTCCCTGCAGATATGATTCAGGGTTTACATCATAAATAACCGGATCAGCCGTAGCGAGTATCATGGTTTCCAGCATTTCATTATTCCAATCCAAGTTGTAGGATCGCAGGAGTCCAATCGTCCCTGCCGCAATCGGGCTTGCCATAGATGACCCCGACCAGGATGTGTAGCCATTATTAATTCGGGTGCTGCGGATACTCTCTCCCGGTGAAGCTAAATCTACTGAAACATGGTATGTTGCCCAATGATTCCAGTTATCACCACTACCCATGGCACAGACAGAAATAACATGATTATAGCTTGATGGATAATGCGCAAATTCATCTGTTCCCAATCCAAAATCATCGCCATTTCCGGCGGCAGCAACAATAATAGCACCGTAGTCATCATAGACTATATCAATAACTGCCTGTTCATATTGGTTATATCCAATTCCGCCCCAGCTATTATTTATGATTGTGAAATTATTATTGTAGTAGCCTGCCTTGGCGGCATATAATATTCCTTCATATCCGTGAGTGATATAGGGATAACTCTGTTCACCCGTTGAAACTTTAACGCTCATGATACTGCAGTTAAACCCAACGGATGCGATGCCGGTGGAATTATTAGTAGTAGCTGATAGGAGACCTGCCACATGAGTACCATGCGCCCAGGTACCCGTATTGGAGACTCCGGAAGGAGGTGAAGGAATATTGTCCTGAAGACCAGAATATCCGGCCAAATCCCAGCCAATGAGGTCATCAACATAGCCATTTCCATCATCATCCACTCCATTTAAATCATCTGGATCATAAATCCAACTGCCGCTTTGATATAAAATTGTTACTCCGTTTCCATTGGCATCTTCACCGGGATTATTCCATATATTATTCACCAAATCTACATGGTCCCAATCTACACCCGTATCAACTGATGCCAAGAGTACATCTTTATCTCCCGGAAATTCTCCACCATCTGTATTCCATAAATTCCAGGCATCATTGGCATTAATCTGAGGTAAAAACCATTGCTGATTATACATGGGATCATTAGGGGTGAAAAGAGGGGTATGAATAGGTTCTTTTTCGGTAGAATGTACAACGGGTAAAGCTGTAAGATCATTTTTAATCTGATCCCGAATATCTGCTCGGGATTCTGATAATTGAATCCTGTAAATCCGATTCAGGTAAATATCACCGCTATGTTCTTCGGGTGTAGTTACCCGGAGCCAGGGTTCAATATTTACTACATTATTTAATTTAAGGATTTCATCTAGCTCAGATTTGCCGGTTCTAATATCTACACCATTACTGGTGATTTGAAGGGGAGTCTGATCAGAATTTAGACAAAAGAGGAGGGTGTTGGTTTTATATTCTGCTCCTAAGCTGGAAAAACCAACCCAGAATAATAAAATTATTAAACCAGAGGTTTTCATGAGAAATTTTAATTATCTAGGATAATATTTACTATAGAAATAATGTCCAGAATATTGAGAGTGCCGTCATCGTTTAAATCGGCATTATCTGCATACTCACCGGACAGTATCATATTAGCCAGTTGTATAATATCCAAAATATTTACTGCATCATCAGAATTTAGATCACCTGTGAGCCCGGTGACTTCCACATACGTACCATCAATAACTAAAGTCCCGGTATAATCGGGGTCCAGCCAGTCAATCATTCGGCGATTTGTTTCCATTTCCCAATTCCAACCATAATAAAACTTACCATATAGATCGGGCCAACCCTCACCACATTCACCAGCACCACCTGTTAATACACCAACGATCTGGAACCGTTCATTAAAAATAGGAGAACCTGAAGATCCACCTTCAGAACCGCCTTCATCCCAATTAACCTGCCAATGGGTTAGTCCATGACTTGCAGTATCCCACCAAGCACCATAGGCTGTATCATCATCATAGTTGATTTTTTTAGGGGTTCCACCAGGATGGTGAACTCCACAAGAAATAAGAGGATAATTTTCAGTGGCATCCCAGCCAGCATAAAATACTTCCCAGTCTTCTTCAATTTCATCATCAATAAGTAGAAGAGCCCAGTCTCCTCCTGGTGATTCAGATCCTGGTGGATGAGAAATTCCATCAGAATGGGCAACTAGATCAGAACTATATGCATAGGGGCCAGCACTTCCCCATGTATTTTCGCATGATGATGCTATTTTATCAAAGTAAAAACGGAATGTACTTGGATTATCACCATCTACGCAGTGCCAGGCAGTTAAAAAGTAAGGCGTGAGATCCTGCCGGACATTATTAACCATGGCGCCGGAGCAGATAAATCCGCCCATATCTAAAAATGCTGCAGAATTAATTGGACCTTGATATTGATCATCTGTTTCACAAATAACATTCACGCCACATTCCCAATCTCTTCCATTGCCTGAAAAACTCATTATATCTCGGTAATCATGAATGATTTCTGTAATGACTAAGGAAAGAATTCCTTGAGTTTCAGCAGGTTGATAATATTCAATAATGGCAGTATCCCCTTTTAAATGAGGGGTTGAAAAATGACCATAATTACCATTGTTTAAATGGGTATATGCACCTTGAATCATTTCATAACCGGGACTGAATACATATAATTCTCCCCCTTCAGGAATAAAAAAGTCATCATATTCAAAACTTAAAGCATAGGCATTTTCAGAAGTAACACTTATCTGCCAGAAAAGACCGCCATCAGCAGTTTCTTCCCAAACTCCAGAATCTTCCGTTGAAAAATCTACAATATGTTTATACCCGTATCGGTAAGGTTTGCCAGTAGCTCTAGTGTCATCTTCAGCCAATAACGCTTCTGTGTCAACAGAAGGAAGATCAATAACATGATAGTCAATCTCTAAACCCATCAATCGGCTATATGGGGATCCCTCTTGCACTTGTTGTGCCATCCCAATTTGTGTTAAAATTAATATTCCTATTATCCGCAACATCCTTAATTCCTCTTCCTTGTTAATTATATAAAATTATTCTATAAATATATAGACCGTAAAAATAGATGTTTTCACAGGGTAATTCCTAAAATAAGTTCTTTTCAGTTTGTAACAGGATATTAGGTTGTAAGTGTATGGAGCAAAATTCCCCCAGCCACAGAAACATTTAGACTTTCTATTCCATCAATTCCCGGTATGGATAAGGTTGTTGTAATGAAGGATTTTGATAGTGTACCGATACCATGAGCTTCGTTTCCTAAAATTAATATCCAACCCTTCAAAGCCTCTAATTTGAGTGTCTGAATGGGACTGCCATTCATATCCGATCCAAATATTTCCAAACCTGCATTTTTGTAACCTCCCAAAATTTTTTCTTCTGGTAATGCATCAAAATGGGAAAAATAAAAGTGGGCTCCCATGGCCGAGCGTACTACTTTTGAGTTAAAAGGATCTACACATTCTGGAGAGCGGAATATTGATTTAATTCCAAACCAGGCTGCAGTTCGTAAAATAGTTCCCATATTCCCAGGATCAGAAATTCCATCAAGATAAATTGCCCTGATGGGGGGATTATCATATTTTTTATATACTGGAATGGGTGTGAGTGCAATTATGCCCTGATCATTGAGGCTATCACTCATTTGTCTAATTATTTTATCAGGAGCAACACTGAAAGGTATCTTTTTTTCTTCAAATTTTTGGAGAATGTTTTTTCCAAAATCTGAGTCCATATTTTTCTGTGTTATCCACACTTCTATAATTTGCGCATTAGCAGATAATGCCTGATCTATGAGACGGTTTCCTTCTAACAGAAATTGATTTTCCATCCGGCGGTATTTCTTCTGATGAAGAGACTTAAGTTGTTTTATGCGGGCAGCGGACAGCATTTGAATTTATAAGTTTATTTCCAATGAAATGGGTGCATGGTCAGACCCCATTATTTCAGGAATAATACATGCATTTACTAATTTAGGCTTGAGACTTGGGGATGTGCAGATATAATCTATTCTCCAACCAATATTTCGCTCTCTGGCATTTGCACGGTAACTCCACCAACTGTAATTACCTCCTTCAGAATGAAACTCCCTGAAAGTATCAATAAATCCCCTGCCCAAAATATTGTCAAATCCTTCCCGCTCATTATCTGTGAATCCTGCATTGCCCGGATTGGACTTGGTGGTCTTATTGGTTTTCGGATTTGCCAAATCAATTTCAGTATGAGCAACATTCAAATCTCCACAGAAAATTACGGGTTTGGTTTTTTCAAGTGAACATACAAAATCCAAAAAATCAGGATCCCATTCCTCATAGCGGTACGGTAATCTGGTCAATTCTCGTTTTGAGTTTGGGGTGTACACATTTACCAAATAATAGTTGGGAAACTCAAGCGTTATAACTCTACCTTCAGAATCATGTTTAGAAATATCCAAGCCTTTAGCAGAATCAATGGGTTCAATTTTTGAAAATATTGCTGTCCCTGAATATCCCTTTTTTTCAGCCCAATTCCAGAATTTATAGGGATATTTTGGCAGGTCTAATTCTACTTGTTCAGGTTGGGCTTTGGTTTCCTGAAGGCAAATAATATCGGGATCATAATTTTCTACAAAATTTTGGAAACCCTTTTTAATGGCTGCCCTAATTCCATTTACATTCCATGATATAATTTTAATCACTAACTTTTTCCAAACTAATAATTGATTCCCTCACATAATCAGGATGCTCAAAAGTTTTAACCGCTGCATCATTTAAAGCAGTAGTAAACATATCACCAAAATCAATATTGGCTTCGGTTTGACGCACAACTTCCAGATTTGCTTTGGTCTCCGGGTGAATAGGTACAAAAAATGAGCAGCAGTCATCATAGGGTTCAATGGAAATTTCATAGGTACCTATTTTTTCAGCAATTCGAATAATATCTTCTTTATTTAATCCTGCTAATGGTCTCAAAATAGGACGGTCAGCAGCATCGCCAGTCGCACGAATATTGGATAATGTCTGAGATGCAACCTGCCCCACAGATTCACCGCTTATGAGTGCAGGAATATCTAATTGTTCAGCAATCAGGGATGCCAACTTAATCATTGCGCGGCGGAAAAGTATGACCCAAAGTTTATTGGGTGCTTCAGCCATTATTTTTTGCTGAATCTCTAAAAGAGGAACCATATAAACCCTGCATTGAATTTGGTATCCCGCTAAAACAGTTAATATTTCTTCTACATTTTGAATAGATTGCCTGCTGGTTGCTGGTGCACTGTGAAAGTGAACGTAAGTCAATTCCACACCTCTTTTTAACATCTCGAAAGAGGAAACTGGCGAATCAATCCCCGATGAAATCATGCTCACTGCTTGCTCACTGGTTTTAACCGGTAAACCGCCAAATCCATAAATACGTTCACGCCCAATATAAGCCATACCCTTAACCAGTTCAATGACAACGTCCACATCTGCATTTTTTAATTTTACAGGCTTTAAATAAATAGACTGCAAATGCTTTCCAACCATTATATTTATTTCCTGAGATGTAAGATGGAAATCTTTATATTGACGCCGTGCAGATATGCGAAATGATGAAAATTCTACTCCCTTTAATTGTAATGCTGCCACGGATTGGATTATGTCAATATCATCTTTAACCTGAGTCATCAGAATGGCATGTTTTATTCCCATCACTTTTCTTAATCGTTGTGCATAATCATTCCACATAGATTCATCAATTCCAAAACAGAATATGCGGGCAGCATTTAATTGGACAGTTGTAAATGGGAGTCCAGATAATTGCCGTTTTATATTTTTGATTAAACGACGTTCAAACCAGCTGCGGTTTTTACCTTTTAACGCTATTTCATGGTAATGAATAAGAATACAAAAGGCTTCTGTCATTCTCAGGAGTTATTGCTAATGAATTTACTTATTTCAGATATGGGCACTTCATTTTGATTTCCAGTGGACATATCTTTTACGATAAGTTTATTTTCCGCTAATTCTTTTTCACCCAAAATAATGGTTACTTTAGCACCGCATCTTCCAGCTTCGCGCATTTGAGATTTGAGACTTCTGCGAAGAGTTTCCATCACCACTATTTTCCCACATTTAAGCCGGAGATCATTGGCTATTTTAGATGCGGTTACCGTTGCTTCATCCCCTAAATGGATTAAATAAATATCCAGTGGAATTACAGCTTTATTTTGTTTATCAATGGCGAGAATTAATCGTTCTACTCCTGCTGCAAAGCCAACTGCAGGAGTAGATTTCCCACCCAATTGTTCAATTAATCCATTATATCTGCCACCACCACATAAGGCGTCCTGAGCTCCCAGAACAGATGAGGTTATCTCAAAAGTTGTGTGGCTGTAGTAGTCCAGACCACGCACTAGTTTTTTGTCATGAAAGTGAGGGATTTCCATTTCTTTCAATATACGAGTTACCATTTCAAAATGGTTGCGGTCATCATCTGAAATTGAGTCAAAAATAAAAGGTGCCTGCTGATCTAATAATTCCTGGCAATGAGGATTTTTACAATCGAATAGGCGAAGAGCATTTTTTTCAATTCGTGTCTGGCAGGTAGTACAGAGTTCTGGTTCAATTTGTTTTAATGCCGAACGGAGGGTCTCTAAATATAAAGGACGGATTTCTGCATTTCCGATGCTATTTAAGCGAATGGACATATCCCTAATATTGAATTTCTTATAAATATTGTAAGCCAAGGAAATTATTTCAGCATCCTGCTCTGGGTTGGGGGAGCCAATCGCCTCAGCACCAAATTGATGAAACTGTCTTTGTCTTCCCTTTTGGGGTCTCTCTCTTCTGAACAAGGCATCAAAATAATAGAGGCGATGGATGGGATTTTGATTGCCCATCTGATGTTGAAGATATGCCCGAGCTACAGGAGCAGTTAATTCAGGTTTCAGGGTAAGTGTATTGCCGCCTTGGTCCGTCCATGAGTACATTTCTTTGGTAACAATATCGGTGTCTGTGCCGATTCCCCGTACAAATAATTCGGTGTTTTCGAATGCAGGGGTTCGAATTTCTCCATAGCCATTTTGCTGCATAACGCTATGAATGAAGTCTTCTACTTCCCTCCAAATAACCAATTCATCCGGCAGAAGATCATGGGTACCTTTTATGGTTCGAAAATTTTGCATCAACTCAAATCGTCGGTCTTGGCTTCTTCTTCTTCCCAATTCTGAATTATATCCATAATTTCGCCGGCATGATTGGCTTCCAATAAACCAAATCGGACTTCCGGATTATCAAACATAATACGAAAACGGGTAATGAATTTTCGGTGTCCACTAGGGTCTTCTTCAGGACTCAAAGTTAAGAGAATTAAATGGCAAAGCTGTCCATCGGGTGAATTAAAATCCAATCCTTCTTTGGAAATTCCAAGTACACAAACGAGATCATCAATTTCAATTGAGGTAGAGTGGGGATAGGCAATTCCACGACCGGCTGCAGAAGGTAAAGTTTCTTCCTTTTCCATCATAACAGCATACAATTTGGCGGTAGCAGATAATTTGTCAAGAGATTGCAAATGAACCAAAAGTTCCTGAATTGCTTCTGACTGAGTTGACGCCTGCATGGGTAGGAGAATTGCGGTCTCCTTCAATTTATCCCGTAAATTCATGGGGTGAAAATTTCTTCCATTATGGCAATAGGGTCAAAGTATTAATAATTAAAATCCGCCAAAACCTCTTTTGCCATCTTTAGAGGTAAGCTTAATATCTTTCAACTCGGGATTTTTCACATTTATTTGCAAAGAAAATCCTGAACTATTACCCCGAGGCCAATAATTAAAACTGAATTCCCAACAATGTAGTGGTCTATAAATTCGAAAACTATGGTAGGTCATTTCCCTTTCCTTCAAATTAAAATCCGCCATGTAAGAAAGCGTCCAATTTTTTGAGAGGTTGATTGAATTTACCATCTTCATAGAAAATTTATAATCCCAATCATCATCTGTATGTTTCCAGTTTGCTGAATATTTAAATTGAAGTTTCGATTCCCAAATATTATTCCCCTTCTTTTTTGAATTTGACTTTTTCTCCATTGAATAAAATTCATCTTCAATATCTTCAGTTGAATCCGCTTCAGCATTTTGTAACTGGGAGCCAATTGCAGATCCAAACAATTTGAATTTCATATCGGTAGAAATACTCATGCGTGTTAATCGGGGAAGCTCTCCACCCCAAATATTGAGCATTTGATCAATAGGCTTTCTATCATCCTCTCCTTCATTTCCCCCTAATTCGTAAAAATTGTGATACATTCTCACCCGAAATAGTTCACTGCCTGATAAACTTTTCACGCGCACATTCGAAGTCATTTCAGATAATTTTAAAGAATCCTTCAATGTATTATATGAAATTGATGAATTCCAAGTGAGAAAGTTTGATTTATCGTAGCCGCCTTTTTCATCTTTAATTTTTGCCTGAAAAACATTGTCCACTGATAATCTATATGACTTTTTCTCCGTTTTAGAGGTACTACCCACATAAGACCCTTTGAAATAATCAAACGCCTCATCTGTGCCATTATTCTGGAAATATAAATCACCACCAAATTGGGGGTCTGAAAAATCAGGTTGATATTGGTAGCTAAGAGAAGGTGTAATTACATGGCGGATAGCATTTAATTTGCCAATCCTAAACGGAAATAATCCATATATCTTTGTTTTTACAGAAAGAGAGTAATTCCATGTGAGTCGTCGCTTAAATTCATCCAGCACATCAATTTCTTCACCCTCATCATTTTCCATTTTATAATTAAATATCCAATCTTCACGAAAAGACACATTTGGATTTAGAGTAAGCCACTTGAAAAAAGTCTGGGGAGCGCTTACACTGGCAGAATGTTTTATTCCTCCATATTTCAATTTAGTAGTATCTCCAAATGCCCAGGTGGAATCACTTTCCTTGATAAGAGAATGATCCCGACGGCCCATGCTGGTTTTCATAGTATAGGAAGATGTTACACTATTATACCAACTGTCTCCAACTCCAAATATTTTGCGGCTGCCGAGCCTAAAATTAAATTTAGGACCATCTTCATATTTATATGATTTATAACGTCCATCGCTTAAATAACTAAAAGAATCTGGTGTCCTATTTTCAATGGAGAGATCCCTAAACTGATTGAACCCTAATGAAGCTGAGCTCGTTTTCCAATTTTTGCTGTAATTCAATGAGGATGATAAATTTTGTTTTAATCGATTTTGAAGATTTACCTCCTGATCATTTTGGTAAGCGTCCTTATTTGAGACATATTCATATTTTATGGCCAACCTCTGTGTGGGGTCAAATTTCTGACTATGGCTCCAAC
>Ga0209089_10005572_pt1 | contig 10312 bp, 9 predicted proteins | sample ArcticOcean_MG_C_FD_187431 | JGI IMG/M metagenome (GOLD analysis project Ga0209089, IMG submission 187431) | Marine microbial communities from western Arctic Ocean - ArcticOcean_MG_CB2_150 (SPAdes) (version 2) | ecosystem: Environmental > Aquatic > Marine > Oceanic | place: Arctic Ocean: Canada...
TCGAGAGCTTGGCGAGGTTGCCCTCGGCTCCGGTCCTGCTCCCGCCGGACTTGGCCCTGAGCATGTTGAGGCGGTTCACCTCACCCAGGATGTGCAGTTTGACGATCTCCTGCCGGACGATCAGGTCGTCGGCGTTGCCTGCGGCCCGGGCCAGGTCGATCATGGCTTCGGTGCCCATGCCCCGACCGCCCTCCCCGTCGGGGCCGCGGTTGGCCCGCTCGATGAAGTCCCCGACCCGCTTCTCGAGGCGGCCGGCTGTCGGGCCCGGTGGCACCGAGACCGGGTGCTTTCCTCCGCCTCCCAGGCTGGCGCGTTCCACGGTGAGCGTGGTGTTGGCGACCGCCCAGCCGACGCCCAGGCCGCCGATCACCGCGTCGTGCGGGACCCTGGCCTCGTCCAGGAACACCTCGTTGAAGAGGGCCTGACCGGTCATCTCCCGCAGCGGTCGGACCTCGATCCCGGGCTGGTCCATGTCGATGGCGAAGTAGGTGATGCCCTGGTGCTTCGGGGCTTCGGGGTCGGTCCGGGCGATGAGCATGCCCTTCTGGGCCATGTGCCCGCCGGACGTCCAGACCTTCTGGCCGGTGATGATCCACTCGTCACCGTCCCGGACCGCCTTGGCCTGCAGTCCGGCCAGGTCCGAGCCGGCTCCCGGCTCGGAGAAGAGCTGGCACCAGGCGACGGTGCCGTCCAGGATCTCCGGGACGTAGCGGTCGACCTGCTCGGGCGTTCCGTGTACGGCGATGGTCGGCGCTGCCAGCATCAGGCCGAGGCCGGTTGGTGGCCCGACGACGTTCGCCTCGGCCATCCCGGTCGTGACCTCTGAGGCGAGGTTGCGTCCATAGCCCCTGCCACCGGCCTCCACCGGCATGGCCGGCGAGCTCCACCGGGCCTCGTAGAGACGCTTCCACCACTCGACGACCGTGAGGTCGGGATCCCAGTTCTCCTCGAGCCAGGCATCCAGCTCTGCACGTACGTCAGCGGTGGTGATGTCACTCATTCGCGGAGTCTGCCACGGACGTCGCGATCACGCCGAAGCGGTCAGATGCGGCATCCGTCACCTCGGGACCCGACTTGACCGGCCCTGATCGGTAGGGTGTCGACACACCGCCACCGAGGAGGACCGACCGGTGCGCTGGTCATTGCTGTTCATCCCAACCCTGCGCGACGCCCCGGCCGAGGCCGATGCGGTCAGCCATCGCCTCCTGGTACGCGGCGGCTTCATGCGCCAACTGCAGTCCGGACACTATTCGATGCTGCCCCTGGGTTGGAAGGTCCACCAGAAGGTCGGCGAGGTGATCCGCCAGGAGATGGACGGCATCGGCGCCCAGGAGTTCCTGCTGCCGGCGATGCACCCGGCCTCGGTGTGGCAGGCCTCGGGTCGTTGGGAGTCGATGGGCGACGAGATGTTCCGCCTCACGGATCGAAAGGGAGCCGACCTGGCCCTCGGAATGACCCACGAGGAGGTCTTCGCCGGGATCGCCGGCGAGCTGAACTCCTACCGTGACCTCCCTCAGCTCTGGTACCAGATCCAGTGGAAGTTCCGGGACGAGCCGCGACCCAAGTCGGGCCTGTTGCGGGTACGGGAATTCGCCATGAAGGACTCCTACTCCTTCGACCTGGACGACGCCGGCCTGGACCGCTCCTTCGACCTCCACCACGACGCCTACCTGAGGATCTTCAGGCGACTGGACCTGGACGCCCTACCCGTGGAGGCCTCATCCGGCGCCATGGGCGGCAGCGCCTCGATCGAGTTCATGGTCGAGTCGTCCGCCGGCGAGGACGACGTGGCGATCTGTGGCGACTGTGGCTACTCGGCGAACGTGGAGCGGGCGACCTCTGCCCTACCCGAGGTGGAGAACCGCTCGGGTGGAGACGCACCGGAGCGCTTCGCCACCCCCGGCATCCGCACCATCGCCGCCCTGGCAGAGGCGGGACACCCACCCGAGCACCAGGTCAAGACGCTCGTCTACCGCGTGGACGGGGCACTCACCCTGATCCTGTTGAGGGGCGACCACCCGTTCCTGGAACAGAAGTTCGTGGACGCCACGGGAGCGGTCGAGGTGGTGCCGGCAGATGGCGACGAGATCCGGGCCGCCCTCGGCGCATCGCCCGGCAGCCTCGGCGCCGTGGGCGTCACCGATCTAACCATCTACGCCGACGAGGCCCTCCGCTCCCGCTCCGGCATGACCACCGGAGCCAACGAGGACGACGTCCACCTCGAGGGCGTGGACGTCGAGCGGGACGTGGCCGTCGACAACTGGTTGGACCTGCGCTCGATCCTGGACGGCGAGGCCTGCGCCTCCTGCGGGGCAGCGTTGCGCATTGCCCGCTGCATCGAGGCCGGGCACATCTTCAAGCTGGGTCGCAGGTACTCAGAGGCCATGGGCGTGACGGTCCTGGACGCCGATGGCGTGAACCGGGTTCCGACCATGGGCTCCTACGGAATCGGGGTGGGCCGGGCGATGGCAGCCGTGGCGGAGACCCACCACGACGAGAACGGCCTGGTCTGGCCGATGAGCATCGCCCCGTACGAGGTGATCCTGACCGTCGTGAAGGTGGACCACGAGGAGTCGATGGGATGCGCCGAGCGTCTCTACGACGAGCTCCGGGCCGCCGGCGTAGACGTCCTCCTGGACGATCGGGATGGTCGACCGGGTGTGAAGTTCGCCGATGCCGAGCTGATCGGCATCCCACTGCGGGTGACGATCGGACCCCGGGGCCTCGAGAACTCGATCGTGGAGCTCACCGCCCGGGCCGACGGAGAACGCCACGACGTGCCCGTCGACGACGTCGTGGCACGCCTCGTGGACCTGGTCGTCACCGGCCGGTCGGCGGGCCGGTAACGTTCGACCTTCCACGTACGGCCCACCCAGCCGAGGATCCCACATGCCCAGGACGATCGATCGAACCCTTCCGATCAAGCGCTACAAGAAGGTGGTCGCCACCGTGGAGCTTCCCGGCGTCCCGGAGGGCACCGTGGGCAAGGTCCGGGTGGCCAACGGGTTCGCCTGGTACCGCTACTGGGTCGACTTCGACAACGGCGTCCGCATGGGACAGGTCAGCCACGACCACCTCTGCCACGAGGACGACTGGGGCCGGTACCAGTTCGACCGGGCCGAAGCCGAGCGCAGGGCACTCGAGGCCCCCGAGGATTCGGTCGACGCCGATGGAGGAGACGAGGGCGCAGCGGGTGCCGTCGGAAACCAGTTCGGTGTGCCCGACCACCTGCTCAAACGCAGTCTCGACGCCCGCACACGCGTTGGCGCCTGATCTCCCCGGCGTCCCGCCCGGGCGCCATCGGTCACAGCGGATCGACACCCATCCACGAGATATCCTGCCCCGTCACGTTTCAGCCCCGGAGGCCCCCAGATGTTCAAGCCCGGCGACAAGGTCGTCTACCCACACCACGGTGCCGCTGTCGTCGAGAAGCGGGAGAAGCGCAAGGACCCGACCGGCCAGACCACGGAGTACCTGGTGCTCCGGATGGCCCATGGCGACATGACGCTGGCGGTGCCGGTGGCCAACGCCGAGGACGTGGGCATGCGCTGGCCCATCTCCAAGGAGGACGTCGAGGACCTCTTCGAGGTCCTCCAGAAGCGGGACATCCGGGAGCCAGCCAACTGGTCGCGGCGATTCAAGAACCACCAGGAGAAGCTGAAGAGCGGCGACGTCTACCAGGTCGCCGAGGTGGTCCGGAACCTGGCCCTGCGGGACCAGGCCAAGGGCCTCTCAGCCGGCGAGAAGATGTTGTACACCAAGGCCCTCGACGTCCTGGTATCCGAGCTGGCGTTCGCCCTGAACACCACTGAGGAAAAGGCCATGGCCACGGTCCAGGACGCCCTCTCCTAGAGATTCCCGACCTGTCCTATGCTCTGGTCGGGGCCCAGCACCCAGCTGGTCCGGTGAGCAGGAAGGACTGCCCATGACCGACGGAGCGGAGAGACGGATCGTCGTAGGCGTGGAGGGTTCGGGTTATGCGCGCGCCGCCCTCATATGGGCCCTGGAGGAGGCACACCACCGGGACGCGATAGTCGAGGTGGTCACCTGCTACTCGCCTACGTACGTTCCGGCTGCGCCGGACCTCGGCTACGTGCCACTCGACTCCTTCGACCTGGCGGCCGAGGTCGAGAAGATGCAGGGCGAGGTGATCGACTCGGCGGTGGCGGCCTCGGATTTCGGTGACGAGGTGGAGATCCGCCGGACCCTCCAGAAGGGTCGGCCCGCCGACACGCTCATGAGGGCCTCCGAGGGCGCCGTCATGCTGGTAGTCGGCAATCGGGGCAGGGGCGGCTTCGCCGGACTGAGGCTGGGCTCTGTCAGCCAGGCGATCGCCCATCACAGCCCGTGCCCACTCGTGATCGTGCGCACCGGCCTGGCCGACGACTGACGGTCCTGCCCGCAGGCCTGCCTGCATTCCGGATCTGGCAGCACGGCAGGCCACGGTTCAGCGAGGCTTGGCGGCCAGCATCCCCGGCACCCGGATCTCGACCGGTTCAGCCCGTGTGAGATATTTTCGCCGGTGTGATGCACGCCACCGCATTTTGCGCGAGAGTTGTCGGCACACACCCACGACCTGTTGAGGGGGACCTGCATGAGCGGTACCGAGGAGGAGGTCGACGGGAAGTCCGTCGACCAGATCGCGAAGATCGCCGGACCGATCGGCGGCCTATGGGTGGCCTACAACGACCGTGGCATCTCTGGTGCGAGTTTCGCGAACCTGACCACCTTCGCCCGGTTCCGCGAGGAGCACCACGATCGGTCCGGCAGGCCATCAGCGCTCGCCGATGCCATGCCCGACGACCTGTTCGACGCAATCGAGCATTCCTTCAACACCGGCGATCGCAGCAGCCTGACCTTCGACCTGCGCGGTGCCACTCCCTTCCAGCAGTCCGTATGGGAGGCATGCCTCGCCATTCCTCCCGGTGAGACCCGCACCTACGCCGACCTGGCCAGGTCGATACACCGCCCGAACGCGGTGCGGGCCGTCGGCACGGCCCTCGGGGCCAACCCGATTCCGGTGCTGATCCCCTGCCACCGGGTGCTGCGGTCCGATGGGAGCCTGGGCGGCTACGCCTTCGGCCTCCCAATCAAGGAGCGCCTCCTGGACCGTGAGGCCGTGAGGGCAGCTGCCTGATTCGTCCTTCCGATGGTCGATCCGGCAGAGTTCCGGTATCGACCAGCAGTGAGGACACCATGAGCGACGAACGACCACTCGACCCCGCCGACGGCGGCGTGACGACAGAGGTCCGCGGTCGGATCCTCCTGATGGGCCTGGATCGGCCCGCCAAGATGAACGGCTACACGCCGCAGATGGCCCGGCAACTCGTCGCGGCCTTCGAACGCCTGGACGGGGACGACGACCTGTGGTGTGGGGTGCTGTTCGGCCACGGTGCGCACTTCACCGCCGGACTGGACCTGCCCAGGTTCCGAGACGCCATGAAGGAGGGTCGGCGCTCCACCCAGGGCGAGCGGGTGGACCCGATGGCCCTGGGGCGACGATGCAGCAAGCCGATCGTGACCGCCGTGCAGGGCGTCACCTACACGCTCGGCATCGAGATGATGCTGGCCGGCGACATCGTGGTGGCCGCCGACGACTGCCGCTTCTCACAGCTCGAACCGCTCAGGGGGATCCATGCGACGGGCGGTGCGACCATCCGCTTCGTGGACCGTGGCGGCTGGGGCAACGCCATGTACCACCTGCTCACCTCCGACGAGTTCGACGCTGAGGAGGCCCGACGCATCGGCCTCGTCCAGGAGGTGGTACCGGCCGGCACGCAGTTGGACCGGGCCATCGAGTTGGCTGAGAAGATCTGTGAGGGTGCTCCGAAGGCCGTCCAGGCCACGAAGGCCTCGTCTGCGATCTACCTCCGCGACGGGGAGGAGGCCTGCATTGCGGCACTTGGTCCGAAGCAGGCCGAGTTGGCGGCCATGGACGACGCCGAGGAGGGCGTGGCGGCCTTCCGGGAGCGTCGTCCCGGCAACTTCACCGGCAACTGACAGACCCCTCCGGCAGTCGGAACGGGAATACCGGCCTACGGCCAGGGAACCTCGGCCAGGGCCTCCTTCAGTTCGTACTTGAGGACCTTCAGCGTGGCGTTGCGCGGCATCGGCCCGTCGTGGACCACCAACTGCTCAGGCACCTTCTGGACCATCAGCTCCGCCTCGGCGCAGGCTGCGACCACATCGGCCATCGTGAGGTCCTCGGCGCCGTCGGCTATCTCGACCACCGCGCAGACCCGTTCTCCCCGCTCGACGTCAGGTAGGCCGATGACCGCCACAGCGGCCACCTTCGGGTGTGCGTAGAGGACGTCCTCGATCTCCCTGGCGGCGATGTTCTCGCCCTTGCGGATGATGATGTCCTTGACCCGACCGGTGAGGCTCACGTGGCCGTCGGGGCGCATGACCGCCAGATCGCCGCTACGGAACCGCCCCTGGTCGTCGAACGCCTCGGCGTCCAACGTCGGATCCCTGTAGCCCTTGAAGAGTTGCGGACCCGAGATGCGGACCTCTCCCTCTTCGCCCCGATCGCATTCGCTGCCGTCCGGGCGACAGATCGCCACCTCGGCACCGAACACCGGATGGCCCTCGGTGTGGGCGAGCTGGTCGTCACTGTCGTGCGGTGAGCCCTGGCAGATCATGGGACTCTCGGTCATGCCGTAGCCGTGGGCGACCGGAACGCCCATCTCGGCCTTCACCTCGAAGAACACCTCCGGGGGCTTGGGGGCGCCCCCACCGGAGAGCATCCGCAGCGTCGGGATGATCGGATCCTCGGGCTGTTGGCGCTGCACGCCCAGGAACATCGTGTAGAAGACGGTCGTGCCGCCGGCCATGGTCACGCCGTGCTGACGGAACTGCTCGATGGCGGTGGTCAGGTCGAACTTCTCGAGGAGCACCGCCGGGAACCCGTTGGCCAGAAGGCAGACCAGGTAGTCGGGGCCGCCGATGTGTGCGTAGGGGAAGGCGATCGAGCCGACGTCGTCGGGCCCCATGTCCAACGCCTTTGCGAGGCCGACGCCGCCGGCCATCAGGCTGGCGTCGGTGTGTAGGACGCCCTTCGGGTCCGACGTGGTGCCGGACGTGTAGTAGATCCAGCGGACCAGGTCCTCGCCGTCCGTCGGCACTGCGGGTGCCGCCGGCAGGGTCGCCGGATCGCCCTCGGGGAGGCCGGCCGACACGTCCAGGAGCGCCGGCGGACGGACCAGGTCGGCCGTGATCCGCTCGGCCATCGCCCGGTAGTCGAAGCCACCCCACTCCCCCGGGATGAGGACGAACTCGGCCCCGGTCTGTCGGATGCAGAAGCCGACCTCGCGGTCCCGGTAGATGTGGATGATCGGGTTCTGGACGGCGCCGAGGCGTGACAGGGCCAACGACGCCACGACGGTCTGGATCCGGGTGGGTAGCACCCATGTGACCGGGGTGCCCTCGCCGACGCCCATCGCCGCGAAGCCGGCGGCCACCCGTTCGGCCTGATCCTTCGCCTCGCCGAAGGTGATCGTGCTGTCGCCTTCGATCAGGAAGGCGCTGTCCGGGCTGGCAGCCACCCGCCGTTCGAGGAGTTCCCAGAAGGTCCGGGCGTCGTAGATCGGCTCGCTCATGGGTTTCGGGCCCCCGGTCGGTATCCGCTGGTGCGCCCCGAAAGGATCGCGCACCGCCGGCGGGCCGTCACCCTCGGACGACGCACGGCCGACCGGCCGGGCCGGAAGGCCGGCGGACCGCCGACCACGGACGACTCGTACACTGGCCGGCGATCCGGGATGTGGCGCAGCCAGGTAGCGCACCTGCTTTGGGAGCAGGGGGTCGGGAGTTCAAATCTCCCCATCCCGACATGGCATTCGTGTGGTGACCTGCGGAAACGCAGGTCACCTGCGGTTTTGTCATGTTGGTCGTTGCGCTGATGCTCGCCAGTTGCTCGCCAGTTGACCCCTCGGTTCGTTCCTTGTAGTCGGTTCCGTGACGGTTCTGATCTTACGGATGTCCGCCGAACCTTGTCGGCACAGGCTCGGTTGATCGGAAAGCGAACGGCTGACGGAGGACGAAACCGTTCGGTCTGCGGGTTGTTGTGGCGTTGGGGAAGACTGGGGGTATGCCGTCTACTGTTCCGAAGCCTGGTGAGTCGTTGGCTGATCTGTTTCCTGAGGTCGCTGCTGAGTGGCATCCGACCAAGAACGGTGAACAGTCCCCAGATCAAGTAAAGGCCTTCTCGCACAAGAAGGTCTGGTGGCAATGCCCAGTGGCTGAAGACCACGAATGGTCCGCATCCGTCACCAATCGCACACAGGGACGCAACTGTCCTTCCTGCTCAGGGAAACAACTTTCGGTGACGAACCGACTCGATCTGCAATCTCCTGAAGTCACCGCCCAATGGCATCCGACCAAGAACGAGCCTCTGACACCCGCCGACGTAGTCGCGGGTTCAGGAAAGAAAATCTGGTGGAAGTGCCCTAAGGGTGACGACCACGAATGGCAAGCACCGCCTTGGGCTCGAGTAACGAAAGGAGTCGGTTGCCCATTTTGTGCGCATCAGCGAGTCTCAGTGACCAACAGCCTTGCCTCGTTGTTCCCCAAGATCTCTGCTGAATGGCATCCAACCAGGAACGAAGAGTTGACGCCCGCGGACGTCATCGCAGGGTCGCACAAGAAAGTTTGGTGGAAATGCTCCGTCGCCGACGACCACGAATGGCCAGCGATTGTCGATAGTCGCACTCGCATCGGGAGCGGCTGCCCTTGTTGTGATGGCAGACGAGCGTCTGTCACCAACAGTCTTGAAACTCTGTTCCCCGAGATCGCTGCTGAATGGCATCCGACCAAGAACGGCGACCTGACACCCGCCGACGTGGTCGCCAAGTCGGGCAAACACTATTGGTTCAAGTGCTCCGTGGCCGATGACCACGAATGGTCCGTCATCATGGTCAACAGGACCATTCATGGCAACGACTGCCCATGTTGCGCTGGCTATCAAATCTCGGTCACCAATCGGCTTGATCTTCAGTACCCCGAAATCGCTGCCCAATGGCATCCGACCAAGAACGGCGACCTGAGACCCGCCGAAATGGTCGCAGGGTCACACAAGAAGATCTGGTGGCAGTGCCCCGTTGCCGACGACCACGAATGGCCAGCTGTAGTGAACAGTCGTACGCGCAATGGCAATGGCTGTTCATCTTGCACGCTGACACCCCGCTCCGCCCAAGAAATGCGCCTAGCCCACGAACTGTCCGCCCTCATCAACTTCGACCTGGAAGCCCACAAGATCCGATTCGCAGGACGGCTACGAGACGTCGACATCGTCCTCGACGACCTGAAGGTGGTCGTCGAGTTCGACGGGGCCTACTGGCATCGCAACAAGGTCGACAAGGACCGTGAGAAGACCGTGTTGATGGAAGAAGCGGGATGGCAGGTGATTCGCGTACGTGAGCGTCCGCTGGATTCGATCCACGTCAACGACGTGATGGTGGACACGATGGCTCCAGCGAAGACAGTCGCCGATCTTGTGTTGAACAAGATCGTCGAAGTCACAGGTACGGACGTCCCACAGTTGAATGAGTACCTGGCGTCTGAGGGGCCTTGGCGTGAAGCCCAGGCACTGAAGGCCATTCGGGCGTATCAGGCTGAGCGTGCAGCCAAGAAGGCTGCGCGAGCGAACAAATCTGAGTAGTTGGACAGGCCTGGAAAATGGACAGTCCTCTCCTGACTCAAGAAATCAACCGTTGCTGTCGGTGATCGGCCACGGAGTGGCCTCTCGGCTGTCCACCTACAGGGGTTAGTGGGCCGAGCCCGAATGAGGCTCGGCCCTTTCGTGTGCGTTTCGTCGCTGTAGGTAGCGCTCCTCAACGCGCAGTTCCCGAAGCACTATTTACTAGGTCAGCGGTGTCCCACTTCTCTGTTTCTGCAGGTCAGAGAGCTTTCCAAAAACCCTTATGTTGCAACTCAAACTGAGGGTGGGACACCGTCGCCTTATAGGTGATGGACGAATATCACGACATCTGGCACTTTCGCCGCGAAGCTAAATGGCGGCTCGACAACGCCACTGAGATCGCTGGTTGCAACCGCTTTGACCTGCTGGGCGCCAAGGCTCGCCGTCCGATCGTCAAGTCTCTGGCCACCATCTCGGTGGCTCGAGACTTGCTCGGGATGCGCCAGGCCAGCATGCAGAACCGTTGGCGCCTGCTCGTAGAACTCGCAGCCGACAAGCCGCTCGCCCTGGGCTTCGTCCAGGTCTTTGGAGCACTGCGGGGCCTCGGCGTCGACCTCGATGCCGACTACACCACCCTGTGCCGCAACCTGAACGCCTGGGAAGCCCACCAGCCACCGC
>Ga0209089_10005576_pt1 | contig 10310 bp, 1 predicted proteins | sample ArcticOcean_MG_C_FD_187431 | JGI IMG/M metagenome (GOLD analysis project Ga0209089, IMG submission 187431) | Marine microbial communities from western Arctic Ocean - ArcticOcean_MG_CB2_150 (SPAdes) (version 2) | ecosystem: Environmental > Aquatic > Marine > Oceanic | place: Arctic Ocean: Canada...
CCAACTCGTCGGCCTCATCGAATACGCCCTCGTCACCGAGACCGGCAAGGTGCACGAAAGTTTTCTCAGCACCAGGGTGCGCCCGAGCGACATTCACGCCGCCTTGCTCCTGCTCGGAGCCAAGCCGCCCGGGCAGCTGAGCGTCGAGGTCGGCTGGAAGGTCGGCGACAAATGGGTGCGCAAGCCAATTGCTGATTGTATCGGCCAATACCCGGTTGAAGCTGCCTCCGAGCGAGATGACAAAGTCACCGACAAGTCGTTTGACCTGAAATCCCGCGACTGGAAGTGGATCGGTATCCGCCTGCGCAATGGCAAGCCAACCGCCGACGTGAGCGGCTCCATCCTCAGCCTGCAGTCAGACACGGAGGCCTTGGCCCTGATCGAGCCAATGGTGGACACCGGCCGGTTCGGTTCCCACGTCTGGCCCAAGCGCGTCCCCAAGCTTGGGCACGCGGTGCAGGTGTTCCTTCGCATGAAAAAAACCGCACCAACCAAGCCAAGCGCCAACAAAAAGCCGCTCAGGATTCCGAAACCCTGCTTTTAAAGCCCAAAAGACGCCCTCCGTTCTCGTTCAATTCTCCCGGAGATACCCTCAACACCCTGCAACTCCGGATTTTGAGGCTATAAACAAATAAGGGCACATCTAAAAACCTTTATAAGATTTTTCAAAATAAGAAACGGCTTGGCAAGCAAGGGATGCAGGAATGTTTTGAATGTTTGACAAGGAGTTGAGGGAGGCGGGGTTGTTGGCAGGCAAGGGAAAGATCGTAGATGCGAGTTTTGTGGATGTGCCCTGAGTTTTTTTGTGTTTTGACTTTAGGGCTGTTTTTATGCAGAATTTCCTTCTCCGTTTTTTCTTGGAGCAACGACAATGATAAATAAAAAGAGGTTAGTTCTGTGCGGTTTTATGGTTTCAGTTTTATGTTTTAATCTTGGAGCGCTTTCCCAGGAATTGAACTTAACTGAGACCGATTCGGTTTTGGTAATCAATGGGGATGCCAATTCCGGATTGAGTACGCCTCTGGCTTTTGAAGAGGAGACACTCACGGGTAGTTATGGGTCGGTGAAGATTTTTCAAAACGGCACGTATGATTATGTATCGAATGCCGCCCACGATGTTCTCATAGAGGGGGCCAAGTACTCGGAGGTGTTCGCGTTTACTGCATTAGACAGTTCCAGCTGGAGTTTGACTGTAAATATCACCGGGTCAAATGACACACCCGCTATTTCGAAACTGCACTATGTCTTGGACGCAACGCAGAATTCAAATTTGGATCGTGCAAGCGGTGAGCTTCGGATAGCTGATAAGGATACCGGGCAATCTTATTTTGTTGAGCAAGTCGAAACTGACAATACATATGGATTATTTTCCCTTACATCAAATGGTGTTTGGAATTACACGACCAAGGCCAGCCATGAGTCTCTCCTGGTGGGGAAATCTGTTTCTGATTCCTTTACGATAACAGCCGCAGATGGATCGCAAGCCAGTGTTAGTTTTACAATACGAGGTTCAAAAAACATTGATGCGACAGTTGTTGCTGGAATAAGCCACTATGCGATCCCTGAAACAGGATCGCTAACACTCCGTAGAGAAGTGCTTAAGAACGGACCTAATTTCACAGAGTCCGATGGCTGGAATAATCACAGGGCCACTGTTGAGACCTTGTTTAAATTGGAATCTGGAAAACGCTACAGTTTCAAGGCTCAGGGAATTTCGATGGGGGACCCGATAATCGAGTTGGCAGGTCCAATTGCGGAAAACACAACTTATTCAGTTGCCTCTCAGCCGGAATATGGAACAGTCACGGTCGATCAATATACTGGCTCCTGGCTTTATGCCGTTAACGAAGGCGTGACTGCGTCTAGAGATTGGGATGGTTTTGAATTGGCTTTGACTACGGATCAAGTTGTTACGGTGCCTGCAAGTTCAACGCTCACTTCAAAAGAACGTACTAAAGTTGGAACAGTAAATTCTCCTTCTGAATATAAGATTGAGTTAGTAGGGAAAACTATAACTTTTAAAGGGAGTAGGGACGGGACTTTAACTGGTGACGGTTATTCTAATGACAGTACATTTGAACCTGATATGTCTTTCCAGGTGGTTTCGGATCTGTCGCCTGGTTCAGATCCTTCAGCAATCTACGATGCCAGTTATCCGCGTCTTTATATTCACGTTGAAACAGACGGGTCATCGACCATTAATCAAATTTTATTGGCGATAAATGAGTTGGATTTCTTTTTTGACGTAAAAGCTACAACATTATTGGAGAGTGGTGTCGTGGGTCTCAAGGATAAGGCTATTGCCGGTGGCAATGTTAATCGTTGGATTGCTCACAATGATTCTGGCGATTACATGGGCAAGGACGCGGAGATAATAATAACAGCAAAGGCTACAGGCTATTATTTGTTGAGATGTTTTGGGGGAGGGAGCAGTGGAAATTTTGATGTCGGGGATTTAGATTTAATAGTCAAAAAAATTGCAGCTGATGATTTTGGTGGGGATAGATCACTGTTGCTGGACGTGGAAAGCGGTGGGGATCTTGTGCAGCCTGTCAGTATTCGGGAAGAATGGGAGGATAAAACTGTTGCGGCAGGTGAAATAGACGGCTCTGCCCCTGCTGCATTGGATGTGAACACACACTTCAAGGGTACTTTGACAAATGGCGATGTGGATTATGTGAAAGTCAATCTAGAGATAGAGAGGTGGTATACTTTTGAGGTAGGCGGGGACTTATCTGATCCCAAAATAGATTTAGTTAATGCAGATGGTGGCTGGGTGGTAAATGGCGGTGAAGATGGGGGCGTCGGGCTGAACGGCAAAGTTGGGTTTGCTCTTTCGCCTGGTGGCTCAAATGCTGCGGGAGTTTACTACGTGGTAATACAATCTGGCTCGCCTTCTTATTGGCCTCATTCAGGAGCCAGGGCGCCTGGAGATGATTCTGGTGAGTATGTCGTAAAGTTTCTGGGAGGGGTAAGGGGGCAGTCTGGTCATTGGCTTGAGAATAAAGATTCAAATGTCCTTACAGGTACTGTTCCTGAGAATGATGTTCCGGTTGGGGTAGCCACCACAGCTACACCATCAATTGGATCCGCGTTTAGTGGTGCGATTGATTTGGACTCCGATAGGGATTGGTATAAGTACAGCCTTGTTAAGGATAAGATTTATCGATGGAATCTCCAAAGTATTAGTCTGGTTAATGGTTCAGTCGTGCTGAGGGATTCTACTGGTGAAACGATCATAGTTTATGACAAGTTGGGGGTTGGGGGAGATGGTGTTGTTGAAACGGAGGGGTCAATAGTTCACCGTGCCGAATATACCGGCGATTACTTCGTGGAAGTCTATAGTGATGCAGATATAGATCCAGAAAATGCTAACGCAGCGATTGGTAGTTTTAATCTCTCATCAACTGAATTAAGTGATGATTTTGGGGGTTATATTATTTCGGATGGGGACCCAAGTTTCACGCCAATAAGTTATAATTTAAATGATGCGGGCTACTTGCAGGCTGGAAGTCGGGTTTATAGCGATTTTTATTCTGGAATTGAATTGTGGCCAAACGATATTAAAGGAGAGCAGATTGACCTAAGCGGCAACCCGAGGGGGGATTTGGATTTTTTCGGGGTGGATCTGTTCAGTAGTAACACGTATTCGTTTGCCACTTATGAGACTGAAGCTGGTGAAAGCCTTGGGGATAACTCAGGAAATTATTCAGCAATAACCCTTTATGATAACGTAGGCAATAAGGTGGAAGGGGGAATATGGAAAGATGGCTTTAGCTATACGCCAGAAGCAGATGGTTATTATTATTTGCGTGCGACCAGTTATAACGGGCCCGGGGGGTACATGATAACCTCTAGCTTTTATGGTGATGATTATTCATCAAATGATAAAACGAGGGGTCGAGTCTTCTTGGGGGAATCAGTTACCGGAGAATTGGAAACCGAAGACGACGATGACTGGATTCGGGCGGATTTGACGGCGGGGCAAAGGTACAAGTTTGAGCCTGATCAATCGATTGGCAACAGGCAATTCGAATTGTACGGCCCGGGTGAGGTTTATAACGTTGATGTTCAGCGCGCATTGGACTGGGGTGGAACACTCGAGGACGGATATTCAAAACTAGATGCTGGCCAAGATGCAGCGACAGCAAGGGCGATACCAAATGCATACGGAGATGTAAATGGTGGGTTTAAGGCACAGATTCCCCCGGGTGATAAAGATTGGTATGCTGTGATGTTTGAGGAGGGGGGGGTATACCAGGTAAATCTTGTTGGAATGCCGGTTTACAAAAAACCCGCTTTACCAGACCCGATGCTCACTTTGTTTGGTCCGGATGGTCAATTCATCAAGCTTGGCAATAACAATGCCGGTGTGAATTCAGCTCATAGCGGAGTGCCCGGAAAGGATTCTGAACTGGTTTATACGGCAACAGAAACAGGAACCTTTTATGTGGAGGTAAAGGCGGAAACAAATAGGCCAATTGGAGACTTTACGGCAAATGGTCCAGCAGTTTCTGGGGCAACTACGATTGATCTTAATAAAATAGGAACGGTTTTATCTCCCGGCGATGTCCTTGTTTTTTCAAGTGATGCAATATTCACAATAGGGGTTGAGGCGACTGTCAATTCGACAGCTTTGACAGGGCAATTGGTGGGTGGTGTTGCGGATGGTGAAACGGCTTACTTGTGTGATTTGGTGATTGGCGAGAATGCGTCAAATGGTGCAGCAAGTATCTCAATCGTTAATCCAACGAAAAGTAAATTCGGAATTGGAGATGTCTTAGAGTTCACAAATAATGCCTCATTTACAGTGGGTGCAGTAACCGACAAGGGGGTAACCACTTTAACCGGAGTGTTGAGCGGTAATGTTGGAGCGGGTGATACAGGGTACTCGGTCGGGGTTGGTGGGTACGGTATAATATCCACTAAGCTTCCGGTAGATAAAATTGCAACTCAATACGTGGACATCATTGATTGGACCCCCCAATACTCCGCGCCATATTATCTGAATTTTGCCTCTTGGCATGGCGATACGGGGGAATATCAAATATCGATGGGTTCTCTTCCTGACGCATCAGGTGCGGATGTCGTGGGTTCATCGCGGGACAGTGCAGTTGCATTTGTCTTGGGGGAAACTGTCACAACAAAAATAGATTATGGAGGTGATCTTGATTGGTTTCAATTTGAGATGTTGGCAGGAGAGAGTTATGCGATAGAAATGCAGGGAGCCGGGGCAGGGACGTTCGCTAATATTAATGTGAGAGATCGTTTTGGTAAAGACGTGGGAGGTTGGGATTACGGTACTTACTGGGGGAGTAACGAAGAGCTGGGGATAGCTTCTGAAAATTCAAAAATATTCTATTACTCGACTCCATTGTATCATTTAGAGCCAGAGACTGTGCCTCTCACCTATTACTTACAAATCGGTGCAAATATCGCGGGCGATGTCACTTTCAAGGTCACGCATCTATTCGATGACCAAAAGGAGAGCCCCTTGACAACCGGTGTCCTGAATGTGGGCGACACTGCTTCTGGTACCTGGGAAAATGGAGTTGAAAACGGTGCCAATATAGAACTCATTCACGGAACAGGTGGAGGGGATGGAGATTGGTTTAAGATGAAGCTAATAGCTGGGAATACCTATAAAATAGACTTGTTTACAGATCCGTTAAACCGTCCCAGCATGTACATGTTTGCGGAGGATGGGACTTACCTTCACCCAGGGGATCGTGAAAAATGCTGGTACTGTGAGCCGATTGAGTTGGAAACAATCAAGGACGGCCATGCCCAGTTGACCTATACAGCTAATAGAACTGGCGTGTTTTTTGTCGATCCAATCAACACGAAATCCTGGGGGGGGAATAACATTTATGACTTAAGTTTGGTCCATATTCCTGATGATGTAGCAAGCTCGATTGCAACATCCGCTACATTGGAAGTAGGGGGGCAGGCAAATGGTAATCTAGAGAGAGTGAACGACAGGGACTGGTTTAAGGTCATTTTAAAGAGGGGGCATGTGTACAGGTTTGATTTGATCGGTGTTTCGCTAAAAGATCCCACACTCAGGATTCGTGATAGTCATGGCAATCAGCTGCTCTATAACGATCAAATAAATGGTTGGTGGAACCCGTCGATTACTTACACCGCCACAGAGGATGGTATTTACTATGTTGATACAGCTGGGATTGATTCCGGTCAATTTACAATGAAGTGCACAAATACATATAGCCCTCCATCTGGTGGTGACTTTTTCATAGGTAAGGACTTGGAGCTTAAGAATGACGACCAGTCGGACTCTGTTGATTCGGCGGTTTCACATACGATCGGAAACGTAGTGCAGGGCGAAATAACCCTCCCAAATGACCGAAAGTGGTATAAGATTAATTTATCTAAAGCCCGCGCCTATGAATTTCATCTTTTTGGTGATTCCATGCAATCTCCATCCCTTTATTTAAGGGATAACAAAGGTTCGCCGATATTCCCCTGTCCCAAATTAGACAAACTGAGGTCTACTGGTGAAAAGCTGGTTTTACAATACACTGCCCCAAAAGATGGGGAGTATATTTTGGATGCAGGTGGCTTTTGGTCTCATGCTTCAGGGGTTAGTACGTCCGGCGTTGCTACGGGCACTTTCTCGCTTCAGACTTTTGATCTAGGGCTTAATAGTTATCGCGCTGTTAAGTGGGATACGGGTTTTGCTGATGCAATTGCAGATGAGGCGCTTTCGGTTTTGGGGGTGGGTAATTCTGTGTCCGGCTCAATTGAGCATGCTGCCAATCGAGACTTGTACAAAGTCTCTCTAATCGAGGGGGCATCATACACATTTAGGATAGATGGCCAATTGGTCAACGCAGAGATAGATCTCGGGGTTCAATCAAGACTGTTTCTTCATTCAAGTGAAGGGGGACTGCTTGTTACAGAAACGAACGATTCCCTTGGCTATAAGGCAACGCAAACGGGTGTGTGCTATTTAGCGGTAGGAGCAACTACAGGGCAACCGAGTGGTGTTAATTTTAGGGAAAATTCGGTGGTGCCATATGCGTATGATCTCAAAGTGATACAGAGCCGCGCTCCTAAGACCGAGCCGTCCGTAAACTGGATTGCGACTCTCAACGACAGCGGGATTACCACACTAGTGGCTAATGGAATTTCAGATAATTCTTTGTCAAGGGCTGAAGTGATTGCGATTCTTGAGAGTGTCAAGGATGGTAGCCTGGTTGATGAGGGCGAATTGAACGATTTAAGAATTCTGGTCGCCAACCACAAGGAGGCGGGCTTAAGTAATTATATCGCGACGATATTAGACAACATTGCAAATGGTGATCCAGCCAATCAATTCTACACCGGTCGAGATCAAAACAATAACGGCCGGACTTCAAGGGTCGAAATCGGAAACTTGTATCCAGATAGCTCTACTGACCGCTTGGATAAGCTAATTTCAAAATGGTTTCTTGGCTCAGATAGTCCGGCTGATTCGTCACTGTATATAAGACTTGATCTTCCGCTCTACTTTAACGGGGCCGGTACTGATGATGTTAATCAGGGGAACGTAGGCGATTGTTATTTTATTTCAGCAATAAGCGCCATTGCAGATACAGTGGTCGGCTCAATTGATGGAACAGTTGCATCTGTTAATACAGGCGACATGGTTGTGGATAACAATGATGGTACTTATGGCGTCCGGTTTTATGATAATTCAGGGGCTGAGCGTTGGGTGACTGTTGATAAGTTTGTTCCGGGTTACCGGGAGGACAAGTTGAAGTTTGGGGATACAGATTCGGGCGAGAGTTGGGCGATGCTTGTTGAAAAGGCCTACGTCCAGTTGAATGAATCTGATAACATAGGACAGGATGGAACCAACCGCTATGGCATAGGGAATAACTTTGGTATCGCCGGAGGTGATCCAGGCCAAGCCCTTTCACACATCACAGGTCAAAAAGCTAGTTATGGCTTTATAGCTGAAGACAGCACCGATTGGACGGCGGATAAGCTGCGGGCATTGATCGAAGCAGATTTACCCATGGTCTTTAGTACGGGCGCTCCCTGTGGGCTAGCTTCATCTTATGGTGTCAAGCGTAGGCATGCTTACACATATGAGAGCTATGATCCTGTAACTCAGAAATTCTACCTCAGAAATGCATGGGGAGTTGCTCATGCAAACGTCACGTTTGAAGGCTTGCAGATAATGGGGAGCAATGTTGCTTATCTGGATGGTACGAGAACCAAAATGCAAAGAATTGATGCCAGTAGCACATTTTCAGCCGCTTATGGTTCGTTTGGAGATGATGAAGGGGGTGACACAGGGTTGACAGAAGTAGAATCTCTTGGCGCTGTTAAACTATACAAGGATGATCAGGATCGGCTTTATGCGGGAAGCACACCTCAGGGCAGCAAGCCTGTGAAAATTAATGGCAAATTAATTACCGTGTCACTTCATGGGCGCACTGCAATATCTGCTGAGACGGTGAGTGGCGCTAATCAAATTCTGTGGAGAAATAATGTGTCTGGAGCTTTGATGGCGATTAACTTTGATTCATCTTGGCAGTTTCTGCCGACAAACAATGATCCAATGAATGTTGGCAGTGCTGGTTTTTATGCGGCAGAAGCAGCATTTGGGGTTGACTCAGATGGTGACTCATATATTGGGCAACAAGGTGCGGCTAGTGACACTACTGCGCCGGTTATTACTCTTAATGGTGCCCAGTCTGTTACTCACGAAGGCGGGTTGGACTACACGGATCTTGGGGCAACCGCCAATGATGACATTAATGGTCAAGTCAACGTTTCGTCCAGTGGCACGGTCGATACTAGTTCGGTGGGTTCCTACACAATTACTTTTAGTGCAGCGGATGCGGTCGGTAACATAGCGACAAAAAATAGAACAATAACGGTTGTGGATACAACGGCCCCTGCTATTACGCTCACGGGTGGATCTGCCGTCAGTATTCAAAAGGGATCAGTGTATTCCGATGCAGGAGCCGCGGCTGCCGACACAATAGATGGTAATTTAAGTACAACGACCAGCGGGGTCGTGGATGAGTCTACCCCAGGTGGTTACACGCTCATTTACAGCGTGACGGATACTGCGGGTAATATTGCGACAGAAAACAGGATAGTTACTGTTCTTGAAGGGGAAACGTTTGGCGATGCGGTTGTTTATTCAAATAATTCTGCAACGTTAATTGCTTCTGTAAGTATAAATGGTGAGGTTTCCGGAGACGGTGATGTCCTTGCGACCTACGTAGGAGACGAGCTTAGGCAAAAAACTTCCGTGAATGTAAACGGTGGAAAAGCATGGGTTTTATCGCTGGTCAACGCCAAGGGGGGTAACGAGGCAATCAGCTTCAAGGTTTTTGATGCGAGCACGGGAGTTACGTTTGAGAGGAGTAAATTTAGTTCTGAGCTGACTGCGTCATTAATCATGAGCCCTGGTTCAAGTCTGGGTACTTACGCATCTCCCGTTGAGATCAAGATGGATAGTGTAGCCCCGGTGTTGACTCTATTAGGACAGTCGGAGGTTAGAATAGATCAAGGGTTGACCTACACTGACGATGGGGCGAGTGCAGTCGATAATGTTGATGGAGATATCACCAGTAAAATTGTTAAGACTGGAACCGTGGATACCTTAACGGCAGGAACTTACACGCTTAATTATAACGTGAGTGATGCGGCAGAAAATGCAGCTGCAACTGTGAGCCGAACTGTTATAGTGGAAAATGTAACGGAGACCCAAACCTTGAGCCTGAATGCGGGTTGGAACCTGGTGTCGTTCTATGTAGAGGCAAGTGACATGTCGGCTGCAACCGTGTTGGCGCCCATATCGAGCAGCTTGTTGCAGATAAAGAACCTGCAGAGTTCGTATGACCCGGGCATACCCTCCTTCCTGAACACGTTATCCAGCTTGAGTGTGAAGGATGGATACTGGTTAAAGGTAAGTGAAGACGTCAGCTTGGATGTGGATGGAACGGTACCTTCCGGGGCATCGATCAGTGTGAAGGAGGGCTGGAATTTGGTGGGGTATCCGAGGTTGAGCGGAGAGGGTGCAGCCGATGAGTTGACAAGTCTTGGGAGCACGGTTGTGCAGATCAAGAACCTGCAGAGTTCGTATGATCCGAGCATACCATCCTTCCTGAACACGTTGTCCACGATGGCGCCTGGGTCGGGTTACTGGCTGAAGGTGAGTGCTGACGGGACGTGGACGGTGGGAACTGTGAGTGAGAGCGGTGCAGGGCGTGGGCTTGGCAAGATGGGGCCGGGTGATGTAGACCCGGATTGGGGCCGTGTGGTGGTGTATCCGCATGTGAGTGCGA
>Ga0209089_10005582_pt1 | contig 10300 bp, 11 predicted proteins | sample ArcticOcean_MG_C_FD_187431 | JGI IMG/M metagenome (GOLD analysis project Ga0209089, IMG submission 187431) | Marine microbial communities from western Arctic Ocean - ArcticOcean_MG_CB2_150 (SPAdes) (version 2) | ecosystem: Environmental > Aquatic > Marine > Oceanic | place: Arctic Ocean: Canada...
GGTACTTCAAGTAATAATTCACAATTTGAAAAATCATCTAATAAATATTTTTTCAGCCATTCATGAGCTCTATCCCCAATATATCCACTACCACCATCTGGACCATTAGCTACATAGTGGTCACCATATTCTACCTCAAATAATAATTTATCAGTTGTAGAAGGAGTATAATTATAATGAATATTTGCATGTAAATATGGAGGAGCATTTACGTCATATTGCCCACTAAATATCAGGGTTGGTACAGAATGATTCAAATCATCAGGCTCTAGCACCCAATTATCCAGCCAAGGACATAATGCAATTACTGCTTTTAATGTTGGTTCCATAACTGCTGCAAGTTGAGCACCTCCTCCACCCATTGACCATCCACTTACAGCAAAACTATTTAAATCTATCTTCCCATATACAGGTGAATTTATTCTACCATCTTCTTGTTTTATTGTTTCGATAGCATCTAAAAGAGCTTCTGCCCTTTCTTCAGGAAAGTCATAAGGATTATTAGTTCCAATTGTCATTGCAATAATTCCCCATGAAGCAAAAAAGGGTCCCCAGTCTTGAATGGATGCTTCAACCATTCCATATCCTGGTACAATTACAATACTTGCCAAAGGCTCTGGAGCATTTATTGGATAATATAGAGTTGCTCCTGAATAATATGGACCATTACGTAGACCATCCGATTCATAAATCAACCAAAAATCATATGGACCATCCGCCAAAAGTAAGCTGAATATATTCACTGCAAATAGTATTGAAATAAGCACTTTTACCATGTTCTATTATATTACTTATCCATGAAATAGACAATCAAGGTTTCATCCTGTTACATCAGAATGAGCGTTGGATTATTAAACTGGGTTAGGAAAGAAGAATTGGAGAGGTGGGTTTAGAAACCCTACCCCAAAGCAGACTGGATTAATTAATCATCAATCAAAAATTTGCTGGAATGATAGTGATGAACTAGGGATGACATTCTCTAAATTAAGTGTGTAAGTTTGAAGAATATCATAAAAATTATCAACTGAGAATCCAAATGTATCTGCAAAGAAATTTTCCCAGTTAGAATTTTTAGCCCCTGTCAGCATAAACTCTTTAAAAATCATCTTAAATGCATCTTCCTCAGAGTGCCCTAATTCTATCAGTTCTTTTGCTAATGTGAGTATCATGAATACGGAGGAAGTATAATTAACATCTATGTTATTACTATTGTAGCTTTCAAAGATACTTGGGTTAGTATGTACAGAATTACTTATGTTAGCATATGCAAGGTCATTTGTAAAATAATTATAATCATAATAGTCTTGAATATAAATTGACTCAATTGTTGTTGCTGCACCCTCAATCAGCCACTTAATGCTGAATGTATTCGGATTGTATCCACCATTAGGTTCATTCATTGGCTGATTTATACTTAGTTGATAAACATGAAAGTACTCATGAGCTATAACTGAATACCGATGCATGTGATTCCATTCGAACTCCATTTCATTAATTTCAAGTACCATATAAAATCCATCTTCTGAACCACCAACGTAAGTGCCTCCTTGAATACCCAGATAAGGGTCTGCTACATTGCTATTCCATGCATAAATACTCAATTCATCAAAATAATTTTGGTTAGCAGGTATGATGTTAGTAAGATTATTCATTATAACATAAAACTCTGTCACCCAGTCTACAGGTAGACTTTGATGTATGTTGTAAAAAATATCAATTGGCGGGACACAGGGATTATTTTCATATAATATTATATTTATAACACCAATTATATCTAAAATATTAATATTCCCATCATGATTTATATCAGCGGCATCATCATATATCTCATCATCATAAATAACAATGTTAACCATAATCACCACATCTTGAATGTCTACAACATAGTCATCATTCATATCTCCAAGGCATTGTGTATATACTGAAGATATCATAATAAATATTATTAATACTTTCTTCATTAGATATGAAAACTACAAAATAAGTTTAATACTGCCTATAAAATGTTTGTAACTTTATTTTACAAACATCCATCAGAATGAGTGTCAGATTATTTACTTCCTATATTGTGCTATGTAGGTTGGAGGAAAGGGTATGAGAAATGATACTAATTTGTGGGTCTATTGGAGGAGAGTCACACAATCACTAGTATCAAGACGCTCAGTCTATCATACCCTTATTCATTTTAACTAATCCAAAATTTATTATTAAATGTGAATTATAATCTAATAATAAATAATTATAGTAATATTTTTTACAAGGTAGCAATGAGATACCGGGGAGTCCTTCTAAACGACCATTATTGTAAAACCATTAATACAATCATGTTCGCCAACCCTTCTAATACTCTCTTTAATTAAACTTATTGCATCATCTTGTTTAATCAATCTTCTGTTTTTTTTAGACTTATTAATTTTTCTCCCAACACCATAAATCCCACCCAGTCTAATAGTTATAACAGAAATATTTTTCAATTGATTAAGTACTGCTTCACAATCCAATAGTATTTCTGCTCTTATATTAGGAGGAATAAATTTATCGGTAGGTAAATAGAGTTTTGCATCTTTCGGATAAACTGAGCTTGAACTAGTAAAAACAACATGCTTAATACTAGAAAACTTTAAACTATCACAAACTCTTTTTATCTGATTTTTATAAATATTAGGATCAGAAAATGATTTCTTATATGGCAATGTTAATACCAAAATATCAGACTTAAAAAAATCTGACTCTACTAACTTATCAATATTTAATAAATAAGGTATTATTCCAGATTGTTTAAATTTATCAATTTTAGATGCAGTCGTTGTTGAACCTTTAACATAATATCCTCTATCTATAAGTTGAAGCCCTAGAGGCAATCCTAATTTCCCACATCCTAATAAACTAATTCTATTCATTTTTATATAATCACTAATCAATAATTAAAATAAAATTTGAAAACATCCATCAAGATGAGTGTTGAATTATTTATTTTAACTGGATTAGGAAGAAAGAAGTGGAGAGGTAGCATCATAACTCTAAATATCTCAAATTATCCTTTTCAAATTTTATAGGAGTGATAGAAAAAGAATTGAAATAATTATCACTAACTGAATTTCCTTCCATGAGCATAGTAAGTTGATCTCGAGTAACAGGGAACCATTCAAATCTATCTAACATTTTTGCTGCAATTTTTACTGCAAACACAGGCACAGGTATTTTCCATGTACGTTTCTTGCTTGCCAGGGCAATTTGGTGTATAATCTTCTTCCATGTTAGTGATTCAGGGCCACCTAAGTTATAAATTTTTTCATAACATACTTCTTGAGAGATAGCTTTAACAAAAAAATCTGATACATTATCTACATGTATTGGAGACATAGAAAATGATCCAGCATTAATGGGAAGTAGTCCTTCATAAAATAATGGCGCTGGTATTGGTAAGCTCAACATATCATCCCTTATTTGCGTACAAAACTCTGGCCTGCCTTGTCCTTCAGGATCGCCAAATATAAGTGAAGGTCTAAAAATAGTCCAATTCAGTCCTGAATTCTTTAGAACTTCATCTGCTTGCCACTTAGTTTTTTGATATGCTGTACCATCTGGATTTACCCCGTTTGCACTCATAAGAATAAATCTTTTGACACCGATACTTTTAGCTATTTCTATACAGCGATTTACTCCATCAAAATGTAATTCTTTAAATGTGAGATTTTTTTGGGGGAATTGTCTAATTATACCAATATTATATATCACTGCATCTGTTCCCTTAATAGTTTCTAACACGGAATTACTATCTTGGATATCTCCATATATCACTTCACTAATAGAGGTTATTTTAAATTTAGATTTTTTTCTTACTAATACTCTTGGTATAAAACCTTCACTAATAAGTTTTTTTACAATATAACTTCCTACAAAACCGGTACTTCCAAAAAGAGCTACTTTCATACTGACAGCCACTTATTACTATTATTCATTAATATCCTTTCTAAATACTTTTTTAATAGTTTTCGATCTATATTCAAATATCTTTTCTAAATCTTTTTTTATCCAAATTGAATGGGTAATACGTCCTAACAATCCAAAGGGCATACTATATTCTATTTGATCATCTATTTTTGTACCCCCATTTTCTTTAGTGAACGTATGCGTATGATGCCATTTAGTATATGGTCCACGTATCTGTTCATCAATAAACCTATATGGTGGATCATATGATGAAATTAAGCTACGCCAACGTACTGGAAATCCTTTAATCTTTATATGATAATCAATAACTTGTCCCGTTTCCATACGAATAGGAGAAAGAGTTTTAATTGAAAATTTTAGATTTTTTGGTGTAATACATTCTAAATTTTCAGGTCTTGCAAAAAAGGCAAATACTTTATCAATAGGCTGAGGAATAAACTGACTAAATTTAATATTATACATTTTATACTAAGCTCATTTTTAATTTCATTATTATTATAAAATAATAGACTTTGTTACTTTACAGTATTAAAGAACTTTTTGTAATCTGAATATCCTCTAATATCTAAATCTTGATATTTAATAAATTCTAATGATGCTGAATTAACACAATATCTAAGTCCTGTTGGATGTGGACCATCATTAAATAGATGACCTAAATGTCCATTAGAAGATAATGACTTTATTTCAATTCTTTTATATCCTAAATCAAAATCTGAATTATATTGAATTTGCGAGGTATCTATTAAATCATAAAAAGAAGGCCAACCAGTACCAGAGTTATATTTATGTAAAGAAGAAAATAAAGGCACTCCCGTAATAATATCGATATAAATACCATCTTCTTTATTATTCCAATATTCATTTTTAAATGGAGGTTCTGTACCGCAATTCTGAGTTACTTCATATTGGATATCTGTTAAAATATATTTTAAACTATCCTTTTCTAATCCCAGAAGCAGACATAATAATGTAAATAAAATAATAGTATTCTTCAATCTTTCTTTCATTTTCTATTAATGGTAAACAGTTTATTAAATTGAAATAATAATTTCATTTCTTCTAAAAGGAGGAATTACCCATGGTGAATTATACTGTGCAACTAAATAATCTGAAGAAGTTTGAATATTATTTTCAGATAGATATTTTTCCAGCTTACCTTGCATTTTCATAATGCGTTTAGGAGTTGCCCACATTCCAAATTTAATAACAGCCACTTTGCCAAGTATTAGTTCTTTAAATAATATGTCATCCGAGCGAGGTTTTGGAAGATTATCTAAAGAATAATCATCAGACATAATGAAAGTAATTTCAATAGATTCATTAGTAGGCATAGTAGTTATCACTGGTGCAGTCATTGGAATTTTAACTTCCTTATCATTATTCCCGAAAATATAATTTGCCAAAGTTCTAAATCCAGAATAAGTTGCATCCTTGTATGAAGATTTTTTAATAGTTGTAGCAACAATTATCTTTTTATATTGTCTAATTTCAATTGATTCAAACTTATTAATAAGTTCATAACTAGGCTCATCAACTTTCTCTGCTTTTAAAAAATTAGCCATTATTAAAGTTAAAAAAGTAACTCCAAATAATATTAAAACAAGTATTTTCATTTGATATCCTTTATTATTAGTTAAATATTTCTTGAATCATATGCCCAGTGTAACAATGCCTGTCTTTGTTTTATCCTACAGTCTAATTGCAGTGGAGTACAATTTTTTTCAATTGCACTAATATGACGTTTCATTGCTTTCCATCTTTTTATTTGTCTAGCATCTTCGATCCCCAGCCTTCTTCCATAATAATAACGACAATACCATTGAAACCAGCCCCTTGGATCAGCAGGATGTATCCAACCTTTTAATCTCCATTGAGATAATGGAAGAGATGCATTAATTTTAAAATAATTTAAATTAGAATTTCTTCCACCATTTGCAAGCTTTGCATTTTTATACCATTTTTTTGGAAACTCATTTATACAATCTGTCATATACTTTCCTCCAAATATTCCAAGGGCCAACATTTCTTGTGGAGTTAATTCGGGTTTAAATTCAGAATCAAAATTTTCACCTATATGCTCTGTAAGGTAATAATACCCTTTTTGCATTTTATCATTTATAATTATTTTTTTATTCAACACTGTACTATTTCATTCTAGATTCTTTATTAACAATCAATCGTTCTGGAAATGGATTAAAATAACTCTGATTTAATAAATATTCATTTTCAAAACGCACATTCCAAGAATTCATCACACTATTAATAGTTGATAATGGTATGAGTTTTTCTCGATATTCATTCAATAAATCTAAAAAATATACTTTTTCTTTCGATTTTAAATATTTTTTATAATATCCAAATGCATGCATATGTGTATTGATATTGGATAAATACCTAGGCCTCTTTTTAAATAATAATAATAGATCTGTAAAATAGCTATCTAATATATTTTTAAAAGAATCTTCATTTTGGTTGGCTGCTATTTTACCTAATACTTTCATCTTTGATTGATTATAGGCCATAAATAATAATTTATGTTTAGATTGAAAATCATATAGTGACTTAAAATTATATACATTCCTAAACTCACAGATGGTAAATATTGCTGTATAAAAATGTTCCCTCAAAAATATATCATTTAGCCTTTTATCTTCTTCTTTTGGATGATTCGGATATTTTTCCATTATTCTTGATGTGAATAATCCAGACCCATGGCCCATTGGACTTTTATTTTCTTTATTAGAATACTGTTTGGCTGTACTTATCGCACACGATGGTGAACGTGATTTTAATATAAAACCATCTACTTCACTTAAATCATTTACAAATTTATTAGAGAATTTATCCATTAACTTCCCTAAATCACGTTTACTTGTTGGCTGATATAAGGACATTTTATTTTTTTTATTTATAAGGTGGATAGGATCTCGCGGTATCCCAAGGCCAATTTCTACTTCTGGACATACAGTTAAGAAGTCTACATATTCTTTAAGTGAATCAATATATTTATTAGTAATCATTTGACCATCATATCGACAAGGCTCAAACTCTAAACATTTACTAATTACAATCTTGGGTTTATTGATTTTCATTATTCTCTACCCTTTCACCTATAGTTTTAATTAAACCGCTGAAAATTATTTTGTGAATGGGATACAATAGGTACCAATAGGCTAATCCTCCTAATCCCCTAGGTGCAAAGTAAGCTGACTGTATAAGTTCACACTTATCATTATTAATAGAAATTATTTCATATTGCAGCCATGCACTTCCAGGGAGTTTCATTTCAGCCTTAAGTCTTATTAGCTTATTTAAGATTAATTTTTCAACTCGCCAAAAATCAAGTGCATCCCCTTGTTTCAATTCAGCGGGATTTCTCCGCCCTCTTCTTAGGCCCACTCCACCTACAAGCAAATCTATATACCCTCTAATTACCCATAAAATATTGGCATATAACCAACCATTTTCACCCCCTAAACTCAATAGGTAAGAAAAAATATTCTTTTTGCTATTATTAATTATTCTACTTCTTTTTTCTACAATCAATCCTTCTATAGATATAATATCTACAATCAAATCTTTTCCTTCACTTGAACTGAGTGAATCTGACCATGAAGTTTCTACTATTTCTTTATTTAAATTTTCTAATGCGATATTCACAGCCTGCTTGTAAGAGATTAACTTAATATTTGAAAAGTAATTACCGGCTAATTTATTATTAACAATACTCTCATTCTTTAAACTTTCTACTAATGGCCGCGTAATATTGGCAGATAGGGGTGTTGTCCAATGTACCCAATAAGATGAAAGTGCTGGTGTTAATACAGGTACTGGTATCAAATATCTTTTTAAATTTCTAATTTTTGAGTATTCCTTAATCATATCACCATATGTTAAAACATCTTTTCCTCCAATTTCAAAAATTTGATTTATTGGTAAATCCAGCGTAATTGTACCAATAAGGTATTCTATTATATTACTAATAGCAATTGGTTGAGTTTTTGTATAAATCCATTTAGGGCAAATCATAACAGGAATTCTTTCAGAAAGATTTCGTATCATTTCAAAAGACAAACTACCCGAACCAACAATCACCCCTGCACGAAATTCAGTTATATCAATTCCAGATTCTCTTAGTGCATTGCCCGTATTTTGTCTAGATTTCAAATGCTTAGATAAAACTGTATCACTATCACCCAACCCACCTAAGTAAATTATTTTCTTAAGATTACTCCCTTTTGCTGATTTACAAAAATTATTTGCAGCGTCTAGATCGGTTTCATCAAAATTTTTGGAATGTGACATACTGTGAATCAGGTAATAGGCTATATCAATATCATCAAAAAGGCTTGTTAAGGAATCTGATTTTAAAACATCACCTTGATATATATCCACCTTATCGTACCACGCTCTATTCTTTAATCTTTCGGGGTTTCTTACCAGTACTCTAACTTTATATCCTGATTCTAAAAGTTTGGGTACTAAACGACCTCCAACATATCCTGTAGAACCGGTAACTAATATTTTTTTAACATTCATTATATTCATACTAAAATTTATTTTTTATAAAGGGGAGAAGAACTGGTGTATTAGATTTATAATCTCTATAAGATAATAAGGAATTCCATTTTTCATCAGCCTGCTCTTCTAACATTTTTACACCACTTACTCTCGTTAATAAAATATAAACAAATATTGGTGAAATTAGACTAGAAAACTGCCATCCATAAAGTGTTGGAATTGAGATTATTGCCATTCCAAACCAAATCATTATCTCACCAAAATAATTAGGGTGCCGTGAGATAGACCATAGCCCTGTAGTAATAAATTGATTTTTATTTATTTTTTTCTCTATTCTAAATAGACGTTTCTGATTATCCGCAACTACTTCAAATAAAAAGCCAAAAATCCAAATAGAAATCCCAATATAAAAATAAAAATCATTTATACTTTGTGCATTATTTAAAATTGTAGTTATAGCATTTAAAGTGGTTAAAAATACCCATAATGCTGAAAGACTAAACCACATCATAAATTTAAAAAAAGATTTTTTAGCTTCACTAAAACGCCTATCCTCTCCAACTTGAAAAACTCTTATTAATAAAAAAATACCCAGCCTTAAAGACCATATAATTACTAAAATGATAACAATTTTACTCCTTAGAGATAACTCATCATTAATATTTACAATATATCCAGCAAGGCATAACATTATTAAATATGCAAGAGTACCCGTAATATCAAAAAGCTTTTCAGTTTTTACTAAATAAGAAGGGATGAATATAAGCCAGTGAATTACGAAGCTAATAATAGCTATTACTACTAATGCTGGAAGACCAAAAACTACAGGACCTCCCTGTTGTATCCCAGCCCAAGCAAAAAATGCTGCTAAAAAAACTGATATAATTGAACCTGAGATATCTCTCATATTTTATTAACCTTATTTAATTGAATGATATTTAATTTTTGCAATAGCAATGCTATTAGATAACCCAAATCTATTTCAAACCATTTATGTGCAAAATTGATTTTTTTGGGCGCTTTATGATGATTGTTTTGGTATAGCTCCCCCATCATTAATAAATCTATAGGTAATGTATTTTTAGACTCATCTTTAAGTTCATTGAAATTGCGGTAACCGGTTAGATGGCCAAACCAATTTACAATAAATCCATGTATTGGTCCCATAAAAACATGTAAAGGAATTAAAGCAAAATACCAAATAGATGGAGATAGTATACTATAAATCATAATATACATTAAAATAAAAACTATCCTAGTAGAGTAAAAGTCACCTATTGTTTCTAGAAATCGCCAGCGAGGTATATCTTTGATAGTTATTTCATCATTATGAAACTGATTCACTATTTTACGGTATTCTATAAACGTTTTTCTATTGAATTCAAAAATACTCTTTACTGATTTTGGAGAATGAGGATCTTTAATTGTATCGGCATAGGCATGATGTTTTCTATGCATAAGGGCATAAGCTCCTGGATGTAAAAATGAGGAACCTTGAAAAATAAATATCAAGAAAAAAAATATTTTTTCCCAAATAAAACTCATTTTAAACAAGTTATGAGAAGCATAGCGATGTAGAAAAAAGGTTTGTAAGAATAACGATATATACCAATGGATAACTATTATAGTGAAGATAATCATAATAAAATGAAGTTTTCTATTTTCAATCTAAGTGTCCCAGAAAAATTAGAATTACTATTATTTATCAAAAATTTCAACATTTCATTAGTACCTTATTTGAATATCACGTACACCAGATTTAGCGAATATTACCTGATAATCACCAATATTTCTTTCTATAAATCCGGCTTCACAATAAATG
>Ga0209089_10005588_pt1 | contig 10291 bp, 7 predicted proteins | sample ArcticOcean_MG_C_FD_187431 | JGI IMG/M metagenome (GOLD analysis project Ga0209089, IMG submission 187431) | Marine microbial communities from western Arctic Ocean - ArcticOcean_MG_CB2_150 (SPAdes) (version 2) | ecosystem: Environmental > Aquatic > Marine > Oceanic | place: Arctic Ocean: Canada...
TGTCGGCGCCCGCGGAGAATGCCCTTTCTCCGGCACCGGTAATGACAATGGCGCCAATACCGTCATCTTCCTCAGCCTCGGTCACAAACTCATCCAACTCCTGTACCAGTTGCAGGTTCAGAGCGTTTAGAACCTCAGGCCGGTTCAACGTCACGATGGCCACCCTATCCACTTGGTCGATCTTTATCATCTCGAAACTCATAGCGTCAGTTGCTCCCTAATCGTTAACAAATTATTGCCCTGAACCGTTATGAACCACCGGAAAACCACCAGCTCTATCGGACAGTCGTTCGTACTCTAATAAACCATACCAGGCCCGCAAAGTAAACTTATCCGACCGCCCCCAGGCTCATTATCGTCACTTCCCACACAGAAGACGGCTGTCCGAAAACAGCCCGGAATTATGGCTAGGCTCACATAACACCTGTTTCCATCGTCATGGTCTCAACTCTGTCATGAGCGTTAACTAGTAGATGCAACAGTGAAACAAGGAACCGGTCACTCCGGTGGTCAAAGAGGGGTGAAAAAATGTTTCAGCATTCAAGGGATGCGAAAAATGCGGGGGCGATCTGACACTGAGCTATGATGCATTGGGTTGCTTCCAGTGTGGCAATGTCGATATTACCCAAAAATATCGGCATTGGGCTTACGGATTGAACCGGTGGAGATTCGACGGCCTGTAACTGACGGCAGCTCGGCCTAGGAGCTGAAACCGCCCAAAGTCAGACGGTCGGCCAACCATCTAAACCCTGTTCTTGCTGACACCAAAGACTGCAAAAATAGCTGGCCGTGGCCCAAGACAGATACGCGTAATATGGGAGCGGTTGCGTGACCTAAGTTCGGCTGTAACAGAACCCATACCGGAACTGGTAGCCACAGATTAGCGGCAACTAAACAAGAAATTAAACGGCTTGTACCCGTCATCTCCTTCCCCACTGCCTTCACTTCCTGTAACCTTGCCCACAAATCCCCAGGGCGTCTGCGCCTGGGAGTTACCTGATAATTAACCTGAAAACTCAATGGAGACCAACATGAAGGCGATACGCGCATATGAGATCGGCGGGCCCGAAGTTCTAAAACTAGAAGAGGTTCCAGAGCCAACAGCAGGACCCGGCCAAGCAGTAGTTGACCTCAAGTCCATCGGCGTTAATTACACCGACGTCTCCAGTCGCAAGGGCACCAATCCACCAGCCAATTTCCCATGGACTCCGGGCCGTGAGGCCTGCGGCGTTGTCACCGCTATTGGTGAAGGCGTCACCGAGGTGGTAGTTGGCGACCGCGTGGCCTATGCCATGCACACCGGCTCCTATGCCGAACGCCAAGCCGTGCCGTCATGGTTGTTGGTTCGCATACCGAATGCCATGGACTTTGCCACCGGCTCAGCATCACTGCTCCAAGGCATGACCGCCCACTTTTTGGTCTTTGGCATTACCCGACTCAACCCTGGCGACCAGGTTTTAGTCCACGCCGGGGCAGGTGGGATGGGACTGCTCCTAATCCAGATGCTAAAGCGCCTGGGCGTTTATGTTTTCACCACGGTCTCAACGGAAGCCAAAGCCGAGTTGGCAGCCAACGCTGGTGCCGACCAAACGATCCTCTACACCCAGCAGGATTTTGAAGAGGAAATCAGAAAGGCTACCGACGGCCAGGGCGTGCACATGGTATTGGACGCCGTGGGCCAGACCACTTTCGAGAAGGGTTTCAAGTGCCTGGGCCGTCGAGGTTACATGGTCCTTTACGGGCAAGCTGGCGGCGCGGTGACCGACACTAATACCCGGTCCCTGCAGAATGGCTCGCTGTACCTAACTCGTCCCAGCTTGGGCGATTACACAGCCACTCGCGACGAGTTACTCCAGCGGGCCCAAGAGGTCTTAGGCTGGGTGCAGTCGGGCGAGCTGAAATTACACATTGGCCTGACTCTGCCCTTGTCCGAAGCCGTAGAAGCCCACCGCCAACTAGAAGGCCGAGAAACAACCGGCAAAATCCTCCTAACTCCCTAGCCCCAGGCTGATCCTGGACCCGAATACCTTCAGTGGACAAGCTTTATTGCTTTGTTGGGAAGCGGTGGTCAAGTAGTTTTTAGGAGATTCCTTGGACATGCCTTTTTTAGATGCTACGGCTAGATTGCAGGAGTTGATTCATCGGCGTGGGCAGGTTGCTACGGTGTTGCATCCTCCTTCCGCTTCTTTGGCCCGGGTGATGGAGTCTGCGGGTGCGGAGGTGGGGTTCGTTGGGACTAGTGGCGTGGTTGGCTCTTATACCGGGATGGAAGATGTGGGCACTGCCACATTGAATGAGTGCGTTCAGATCGCCGGGTGGATCGCCCGCTCCGTCGAATTTCCGGTGATCTTGGACGGAGACACTGGCCACGGCGGCATCATGGCCGTCCGCCGGATGATTGAAGACTGCATCAAAGAAGGTATCGCTGGTGTCCGCATCGATGACCAGCCCATCGAGGGCAAACGCGGCACCGGAACCGCCGGTATGGAAGTCCAGTCGTTAGACGTGGTCTTGACCAGATACCGGGCTGCTGTGGACTTCAAGCGTGAACTGGACCCTAATTTCGTGGTGATGGCCCAATGCTACGTCGCCGAGGCCGCCAACGGCGGATTTGAAGAAGCTTTAATTAGGATGAAGGCCTACAAAGCAGAATCCGAGGTTGATTGGGTACAACTCACAGCACCACGCTCCGTGGACGAAGTGAAAAGAGCTCGCGACGCCGTGGACGGACCATTCTCAATAATGCAGGGGTACATGAATCCAGCTCTTTCCAATGATGAATTGCTGGCATTAGGCATCAACCTAGCGTGGATGCCTAGGCCAACCCATGACGTTACCTACGTTGCCCTATATGACTTCATCAAAGATTTCATGGCCCGCGGTACTAGCGCCTGGGACGACTTTCGAGAACAGCATTCTGGAAACCCATATCTCAACGGCGAATTAAAGATCGGCGGCACCCAGGTCGCCAAACAACGCGAGTTGGAAGAAAAATATCTGTCCCAAGATTCTCTGGATAAATACGACCGCTCAACGGGCCGTGACCGTTCCTAGGCGACTGGCTTGTTCCAAAACCGAAGAATGCTCTCCTATCCTTGCCTCAGTTAGCAAAGAATAGAGGAGCATCTACTTTCTGGAATTGTTCAGGACGTTACGCCATCGCTGATACGGCCTCGTCAGTTGTCAGCACTGCGTTGGCCATGTATCCAAAATTGACCAGCGCCGCTTGGTAGCCGTCGCCCAAGTCCGGATACTTAGCGCCGGCAGTTGCGTCTTTCACCACTGCAACCTCAAAACCTTGCTCCAGCAGTGTTCGCATGTGAGCCTCCACATAAAGGTTGGCTGACATGCCCGCCAGAATAACTTTGCTTATATTGCGCTTCCGCAGTTGCAGGACGATGTCATTGTTCTCTGGGCCGTAGACCTTGTGAGGGTTCGCCACAATGGTTTTGCCGTCGTTGATCAGAAGTTTGTAGCGCTCCAGACAGTCTGGGCCCGATCCAGAGAGCCCATTCATAGTCAAAGCGCCGTCACGATCGAACATATTGATCTCATGCATTAATCTCTCAACCGTGCCGCCGATTTGAGCTTGGGAGAGGTAGCAAAAAAGTTAGGGTATCAGTCTGATGATGCCTTTAAACGTGCCTTTCGAAGAGAGGTTGGGTCTGCTCCCAAGTCTTATCGAGTCAAAGCCCAGACCGAGGCTACATCCGCTTAGCTGGAACGGTCTAACAGCGTGTAGAATATTCCCGGCTGATATTAGGTTCCTGAACAATTCAAATTGAGGTTTTGTATGGCTGAGAAGTTTTCCGGGGTCCATTGGATGCTGGCCACCCCATTCCACGAAGATGAGAGCATTGACCTGCCCGGCCTGGGCAATCTGGTCGACAAGGCCGTCTCCTCAGGCTGCGCAGGCATGGTCTGCTTGGGCGTCACTGGCGAGGCTGCCCGACTGACCGACGGCGAGCGTTACCAACTTGCCGAGCAGGTGATCCAGCATTCTGAAGGTCTCCCAGTAACCGTTGGCACCACCTCCGGCAGCACTATCGCCGCCATCGAACGCAGCAAGGAAGCGCAGACATTGGGCGCTGCTGCCGTGATGGTCTCACCACCACCCATGGGCAAGCCCAATTCGGAAGCAGTAATCGGTCATTACTCCAGGCTGGCAGATGCCATCGATATACCAATCGTGGTGCAGGACTATCCGTCCACATCCGGCGTGCACATGTCCCCGGAGTTCATCGCCGACCTGAACAACCGCGTCCCCGCCGCCCAGTATTTGAAACTGGAAGACCCGCCCACTCCGCCCAAAATCTCGGCCATACGCAAGCTGGTGGGAGATAGTATGCCCATTTTTGGTGGGCTGGGAGGCGTGTTCTTGCTGGAGGAACTAGCCCGTGGTTCAGCCGGAGCCATGACTGGTTTTGCCTATCCCGAGGTCTTGGTGGATATCTGCCGGCTAATGGCTGAAGGCGATAACAAAAAAGCTGAAGAGCTGTTTTCCCGAGTTCTGCCATTGATGCTATTCGAGTTCCAAGAGGGCATCGGCGTGGGCATCCGCAAGTACGCACTGAAGAGCCGTGGATTCATAGAGTGTTCCAAAGTCCGCCATCCCGGCCCCAACCCCAATGAAGAAACGCAGGGGGAGTTCCATCGTCTAGTGGAAGCCGTAGGCCTGGGCTCTCTCTAAGCAACCCCGCGCATACCGCTCATGGTGATCTTTAAGAGGTGTTATGTACTGCTAACCCGTTCTTTCTTGGGCGGTTTCCATTGACGGGAAAATGGCGGCATTTCTAGCGTGAACCGAAGCGGAGTAATTGCGTACACGTCGTCACCATGAACAGGTTTTTGCACTTGCTTGACCTACTGGGCCGTCCAACCACCGTCGATGACCAGTTCGCTTCCGGTGACGAAAGATGACTCGTCTGACGCCAGATACAGAACTCCATAGGCCACGTCTGCAGACTCGCCGTACCGGCCCAACGGTATTCGGGAGATCATCATTTTCTGCACCTCGGCATCAGATCGCCTCGCCTCGGTCATGGGCGTGATCACTGGGCCTGGATGTACTGAGTTGGCGCGGATGCCCTCGGCGGCATACTGAATGGCCGTCGACTTGGTAAAAATACGGACCGCGCCTTTGGACGCCTGATACTGGGGACTGCTTTCGCCCATGCCCACCAGCCCCAACTGGGACGAGATGTTGATGATGGAACCGCCGCCGGCCTTCCGCATCTCTGGGATGGCGGTGCGAGTGCCCAGAAACACGCCTTTGGCGTTGATATCCATGACCCGGTCCCAATCCTCCACCGAGGTCTCTTCAATGCTGCCCCGGGCGCTGACTCCGGCGTTATTCACCAGCACATCCAGCTTGCCGTAGCGGGTTACTGCTTCCTGCACCGCGGCCGCCCAATCAGTCTCGCTAGTCACGTCCAGACGCACAAAGACTGCGTCCCCTCCTCCTTCGGCGATCTTCTCTACCAACGCGCGGCCCTCATCTTCGCGCACATCTCCAACCACGACCTTGGCGCCTTCCTGGATGAACAACTCTGCTTCATAAGCACCCATCCCCCGGCTACCGCCGCTGATGAGCACTACTTTTCCTTCTAGACGCATGGTGTGGCTCCTTAGTTGGTTGATGTTTAGGTTAGTGGCGGGCAGAAACTTGTTTGCGTGTGAACATCCCCCTATCTCCGACTACGTCGAGAGTCTCGACTCCGTCGGACCCAACCTTCTCCCTTTAGGTGGAAGGGGCAAACGCCCCAGCGTGGCAGAAAAGCTCCCTCTCCCGCGTCGGGAGAGGGTTGGGGTGAGAGCCCATACTCCGACTAATACCGTGTTTGTTGATTCATTGGTGTATAGGTACCAGGGTGAACGGAGCTTAGGCCGGCGTCGACTGGCAGGCAGATTCCGGTAATCCAGCGGGCCTCTTCGCTGGCCAAGAACAGCGCGGCGTAGCCAACGTCCCAGGCGGTGCCTTCCGACTTCAACGGGGCGGCATCGGAACGGAACTGGCGCAGATCGTCATTCATTCTAGGAGCAACCATCGGTGTGTAGACCAATCCGGGAGCGATGACGTTGACCCTGATGTTGTCGGCGGCGTGGTCTGCGGCCATGGAGAACGTCAGCCCGATTACCCCAGCTTTGGAAGCGCTGTACGGCGTGCTGCTGTGGGCCCGGAGTCCGGCAATGGACGCAATATTAATGATCGCTCCGCCGTCGCCACTGGCGATGATGTGGGGAATGGTAGCCTTGCTAGCCAACATGATGGTCTTCAGGTTGACGGCCATCACCTTGTCCCAGTCCTCTTCACTGACCTCAACCACGGTCCCCCGCTGGGAGATACCAACGTTGTTGTCCAGTATGTCTATACGGCCGTATAGCTCCATGGCGGTGGCGGCCATGCGCTCGCAGTCTTCAAGGCTGGTCATGTCACCCCGGAGAGTGGACGCAACACCACCCTCTTTCTGGATGATTTCTAGGGTCTCCCTCGCCCGGTCTTCCTGGAAGTCCACCAATAAGACCTTGGCCCCCTCCCTGGCGAACAGGATGGACGCGGCTTTGCCGTTGCCCACTCCTTCGCCGCTGGATCCCGCGCCGGTCACGATTGCCACTTTGCCTTCTAGCCTGAGGGGTCGGTCTGCCATTGGTACACCTCTGAATCAAATGCTGGTTAAATTTATTGGCCAAGAGCCTGGCCCATTTTACACCGGGTTCGATTTTAAGAAACCCGCCTTCACTGACTCACGCTGACTCGCGCTGTTTTATGTTTTTGGTGACCCAGGCATTGCAGCCAGGCTAAAGTCGTCGTTTAACTCCAGGCCAGTCGTGATTTCTTGACTCCACCTTGGTGGCACTCTAAACTGGTAGGTGCACACTTGAGTGAGCCTAAAATAGGCCACCGGGACGTATTACTGCATGCAGAACAACCCCAACCATGGCTCGGACCTAGCCCTATTCATCGACTGGGAAAACTTCAAAATTAGCCTGGCCGTAGGCAATCGCACCCCAAATATTTCCGCTCTTAAAGAAGAAATTTCAAACCACGGTCGCGTAGTGATCGCCAAGGCCTACGCAGACTGGGTTACAAGAGCACCGGAACTCCGGGGTGCCAGTCAATTTTTGAATGACCCTCCTTCCCTTTATGCCGCCGGTATTGAACCGGTATTTGTGCCTACCAGGGCTCCTTCCCCGGGCGCGATGAATGCCAACGGCATGCGCACCGGTCGCATCAAGAACAGCGTCGACGTCAAGATGACCGCCGACTGTATTGAAGTTGCCCATACCTATCCAAACATCGGCACTTACGTGTTGGTATCTGGAGACTCAGACTTCATTCACGTGGTCAACGCCCTGAGGACCATGGGCAAACACGTGATGGTGGTCGGTGTTTCTTGGAGCACCTCACGCCGCCTGGCCGACCAGGTAGATGGACTCATACTCTATGACGTAGACGTTGATCCGCCTCCGTCCTCAGAGCCGATCACCCCCAGCGCACCGGCAGCAGATGTACCGCCGCCCAGCCCGTCTGGTGGCGACCTCCCAGACATCATCAATGCCATTGAAGGGATAATTCGGGACGAGCGAAAAGCCGGCGGCAACCCGCTTTTGACCTCGATAAAGCAACGCCTGGTGCGTCGCTTCCCCGAATTTGACGAAAAGAAGTTGGGCTACACCGGCTTCAAACGCCTGATGGCCCGAGTGGCCCAAAACGGCAACATCCGTCTGATCACTGCCGGTCTGGTTGACTGGGCAATCATGTCCGATGAAGAAATCCCAGATGGCGCCACAGAAGCTACTTTCTCTGGTGGTGGCTCCAATTCCCGGCAGGGACGCCGTCGTGGTCGTCTCCCTCGCTCCAGGCAGCAAGATGACAGACCCACGCAAGAACCCGTCGGCTCTGAGATTGATGACACGTCAATCGTCGAAGACACAGAGAATGACTACGAACCGGTTGCAGAACCGGAACCTGTCTCCGAAAATCAGACCAATGGTTGGCAAGACCGGAACGACCGACCTGAGCCGTCGTACCAATACAACGGCGGCCGGGATCGGGAAGAAAATTCGGTAGAACAACCGAGAGAACAACCGGAAGAACAATCAACAGAACAGCTAGAAGAAACTTTTGACTCTGGTGACCCCGTTTCTCCTTTCGGTGATAACCAGGACTTGGCCAAGGCGCTTCAGGAAGCAATCGACAACCTGGATATGCCCAAGGAACCGGACGACGGCCTGCTGGCAGACCGCGTCTCTGACCTGATTTTCATGGCCAACACCCTGGAGAATCAGGAAGGCATCAGCCACGTGGCTTTCAACTTCCTAGTCTCCGAGATTTGCGACGCATTGGGGCAAGGACTGGAAGCCGGGCACGCCGATATCACCCAACGTTGGGGCAAGGCCAGTTCCCGCACCTACGTGAGCAAGATTCTGCGCAGCCTCAGTGACGGCGAGTTCTTCCTGAAGGGCAACCATAGCTGGCGCGATGAGACCTCCGGTCAAAATCGCCGCCGCCGCACCTTCAACCTGAACCATGAACACCCGTTGGTGCAGCAGGCCATCGCCGTCCGATCGGGCGACATGGACGATGCTGTCAGCCAAGAAAGTTCAAACGACTCTGACCAGAACGACCCGCCGCAAAATTCAGGAGATTCATCGAGAAATTCGCCGCAAAATCCACTGCGAAATCCAAATGACTTCGCCAGCTCTGTTGCTGCCGACTATGCAGATCCCAGCGACAACAGGGAAGGTGAAGAAAGCAGCGGTCAACCTGGGAATGAAAATTTGCCTTTATTCACGGACGAAGAAGACGACGACTATGAGTCTGGTAAATCGGCGGCCGAAGCTCGGGCCGAAACCGGATTCATATCCAGGCTCTTCCGACCCCGTCGAAACTAACCCGGTATAACCAGGCAAACTAAAAAGCCCCTCGATAAACCGGGGGGCTTTTTGTTTAGCTTGCCACTCGCCTAGGCGCTCGGTGCCATGGCCAAAGGGCCGGAATCATAGAAACCAGGAGCGGCCCTAAGAATATGGAAAACGTGACCAGAGGTACCAACCCCACAAACAATATCAGCCACCCTATTGCTCGTGCCCACCACAGTAGAGAATAATCCCAGACCGACGTGCCCCAAGCAAAGATAGACAAAGCAGAAAGCTCTACGACCAAAACCACAGGCCCAAGTACCTTTTCCAGCCCACTGTGTTGCCCAAGATCATCAAACGACGAATCAATGTAAATCGCCAAAATCGATACCAACACAATGAAATAAAGGCCGCAAGCAACAAAACACCAACCCCTGATTATAGACTGTGTTCTAATCAAACCTGGCCTCTTTCCCTAGGTGATTAACTAATTACATATCCAATATCAACGTAGACCAACCAAAGTCCTGTGCGCCCAGGCCCTCTGCGGTGTAAGGGTGGTAATACTCCCTGAAGCCTGATTTTTCGATGCACTCAAGGCTCTTGGCGACAATGGTGTCGGCCAACTCATGGTATCCGTGGTTGCGTAGTGCGTGGGATAAAAACCAGTTGGTATTGATCCAAGAAGGGCCGCGCCAGATGAATCCTCTGGGGTTGCCGGGCATGAACTTGGGGTCTGATGCCGGTACAGACGGCAGCGGGTACGGCGTCCAAAAATGATCCGGTGACGCCAACCAATCGTTGACCAGCCGCTCCACAATCGACCTGGGAAGATCATCAAGTATTAACGGCATCAAGGAACTGATTGTCACAACGCGCACCGGTTTTTCAGCTACGCCGGACAGGTCAAAGAACGCCCCAGCCTCCTCGTCCCAGCATTTCTCCAGGAGTGCGTCTCTGGTCCGGTCGGCTTCTCGGTTGAACTCGGCAGCATCCGGAGAATCACCAAGCAATCGCGCCAAGGACCGCATCCCCATGGCATAAATCGAGTTAACCAGCACGTCTTCAACATGGAACAAATCAGCGGCAAGGATCTTCTGGTCGTCGCCCCGCAAAGGCTCGTAGGCCTGGTAAATCTCTTTGAGGGCGGCGATGAATCCCTGATTGGAGAGCTCCGTCAGCCCCAAGGCTTCATCGTATTTAGGTGAGCAGTCAGTCCCCGCTTCCTCTGGCTGAATCACCGCAATCAGGCCATCGTTATCCGGGTCTCGGGTGTCTCTGAGCCAACGATAGAAATTAACTAACACTGGTAGCGCCGCCGCCCTAAACGTCTCGTCACCCGTCGCCAGGTAAACCCGTTCCACCGCATAGGCGATGATCGGCGGCTGCATGGTGGAACTGTAGTGCGGATCGGTCTGGCCGACGATAT
>Ga0209089_10005589_pt1 | contig 10288 bp, 8 predicted proteins | sample ArcticOcean_MG_C_FD_187431 | JGI IMG/M metagenome (GOLD analysis project Ga0209089, IMG submission 187431) | Marine microbial communities from western Arctic Ocean - ArcticOcean_MG_CB2_150 (SPAdes) (version 2) | ecosystem: Environmental > Aquatic > Marine > Oceanic | place: Arctic Ocean: Canada...
AGCTGCGGGATCGCATGATGCGCTGCGCGATCGCGACAGACGACCCGCTCGAAAGAGGAATCTCCAAGTTCTTCGGACACTGGCGCCCGCCGGGCGAGCGCTCCGAACCGTCCATGTTCTGAGCTGTGAATCGAGTATGCTCCACGGTATATTGTTACTGATAGGAAATTGCTTTTTCCCGATACGGCGAAGATATGCTGACGGGGTGCTGTATTCAAGAACTGGTTTGTGGTTTGCGGGAACACGTCAGCGCAGGTTGCGAGAAAAAACGACCTGCCCAGGGATTCGTTTTTCAAACGGGGGGCGTGGCGCGGTTGCTTGCTAGCTTGTAGCGGTGATGCGGCAAGGAACCCTGCTTCAAGTCTCTCCCCTGTTACGAACTACCGCATTGGCTGAAAATCCCAGCAGATACCGTAGTGTGGGGGACATTTTTTCGGCTTGCTCCGGTGATATAAGGGGCCGAAAGTCGGAATACGGTTTGACCCACGAACGGCAGAAGTAGCAGAGCGCGGCGCGGCGCGGCGTGTCCGTGACGTTCTGACCCGGCTTATGCCACAAGCTCGAATACCAGATGGCCATCGATCCGGCCGGTCCAGTCACGGCGACTTCATCCTTCATTTCCCCGCGTTTCCACTTCGGTTTCTTGAGAGATTGGTGACTGCGCGGAACGACACGTGTGGCTCCGTTTTCAACGGTGAAATCGTCAACCATCCAGATGCACTGCAACGTCAAGGGGATTTCCGGTAACGGTTCTGGCAATTGTCCCAGTGGAACGTCGACGTGCCAGGCGCCATTGTCCGTGTGTGGACCAATGCTGTTGAGGCTCATGTCGGACAGCACACAATCGTCGCCCAGGACACTGCGAGCGAGCCGCAACAGCAGGGGGTCCTCCAGGAGCCTGGCAAAGATTGGTACGGTTGGAGCTGCCGAACTGACGTAAACGGTGCTGCCGTGTCCTTCAATTTCCGGCCGGGGAAGGAAATTCTTCAATACGCTTTCGACGGGCACGGGCCAGGGCGTGCCGTAGTTCTGTGCCCGGTTGTAGCGCATCAGTCGCATGACACGGTCCAACTCACTTGACGGAGCTGTCGAGTACATCTGGCGCAGGTACTTGTCAATTTGTGCGTCGTCAGGATGAGAGTCGCCGTCTCCCGGATCGTAGGGTGCGCTGCGTTGCCGCTGGAACTGCTTCTCCATCGCGGTTCGAAGCTCTTCTAACTCGTCGGGCGACAGCAACCCTTCGATCACGGTGTATCCGTCCAATCCCAGTTTTTCGATAGCTGAAGCGATGTCGATTGACCTGCCTGCCGTTGTCATCATCTACCTCCTTCTCGACGGTCGTTGTTTTTATCTTCGTTCGATGGCGTGCGTTTCGTTGGTAGTAAATTCCTGGGACGGAAAAGCGGTTACGAGGTCAGATGCACAGGAGGCTGAAGTGGACACGCAAAATCAAAACAGAATTTCGGAAAACTGATAGGAAATTGCTTTTTCCCGATACGGCGAAGATATGCTGACGGGGTGCTGTATTCAAGGAATTAGGGGAACGGCCGGAGACTGGCAGCGTGATCATGAGAGTATTGAGAGCAATGCCCGCCGGCCCCGTGCCGGCGGGCTGGGGCTTTTCTTTAGCTACGACTTGCCGGGGTTGATACCATCACCAGCCCCTAGGTCGAGTTCCCGCAAGATCTGGACGACCCTGTGCTCATGTGGCGGGATCTCGGGAGAGCGGAGCGCCGGGAATTCAGGAGCGGGTGAAGTCTCTGGCGGCGGCGGCGGCGCAGGTCAGATATTTAATCTGATCACCGTAATGGAATGAGGAGGAAAATTGAGACTGAAGCGACAATCTTGCGGCTCAAAATCTTCTGTTTGCGGCCTTACGCGATCTGGATTTTCGCCGTCGTTGTAGTCTCTTATTTCTTTTGCTGCAAGTAAAGTCAGGGTGCCCGACACAGGTTTGTTGGCGCCCTCGAGCGCTATTTGCGCCTCGATTTCGTCCGTCAGATGGCGGTTGGTAACACTGAGTATCACTTCACTTCCGGCGGCATTGACAGAGGCCGAGGAAGTGAGACAGGACAGTGGCTGGTCGCGGGCAACAGAAAGACTGCCGAAGAAATCAGAATTCCCTTCTTCCTGGCCTACTTCAATGCTTTCGCATTCCATCTCGATTTCCACTGCCTCGTTGTTGCGATGCGGCTTGTACATATTGAATAAATGATAGGTCGGCGTCACCCATACCTTGTCGGCATGTGTTTGCACCAGCGCCTGCCCACCCGTTAAATTATAGCTCAATGCCATATGGATGCGGTCTGCCCAGCGGTGAAAAGTATCCAGAATGCCCGCCGCTGCAATCGCATCTCGCATCGTGCAAATTCTGCTGGCCCAATTAACCGCCCATTCAGATATCACGATTTTCATTTCGCTGGCTTGCGGAGCCTGCTTGCTGTAGGGTTCCTGCAGCCAGTTGTGAGCCCACGGTTGTCGGCCCTGCGAATAGAACCGCAGCGTGGCGTCGTATTCGCGCAGGCGATCATCCAATCCCTCGGTGTTGCGCAAAAGCCGGTAGTAATCGTCATCCGTGAAATCGACATCTTTCATCAACACGCCGAAGTAGTGCATGTAGGCCATATGGTCGACCAGGCTTATCCCGCCCATCACAGGGGTAAACGCGCGGTCGAGCGTCTCGAAAAACGCTTTGACCCATTTCGATCCGCCCACCGCAGAGCCAATCATCTCGATACTTGGATCGATCAGGCGCGCAGCCGCTGCGAATTTCCTGAAATCCCGGGCGTGGGCATCCGGCTCCATGTCGCCCCAGGCGTAGACGTGCCAGTACTTGACCTTGTAAGGCTCTGGATGCCCGTGCTCGGCTCGCAGGCGGGCATATTTAGTCCCCCCATCATAATTGCAATACTCGACCCAGTTTTTCGACCCCAGCGGATCATTCTCGTTGGTATCTAAAAGCGGCTCAGCGCCGAGAAGACGGCAGAAGCGGATAAACTCATCCGTGCCTACATCGTTGGAAATTTCCACAGGCTCGTGTCCTCGCACCCGGCCCCAGGGCAACAGCAGCCGCGGTCTCTTCTCCCTGGGACCGACGCCATCTTCCCAGTTGTAGAAAGGCGATTGGGGGAAGAACTGAATCACCGGCAATGAAAGCTCTTTTAAGGCTGCAATTACGCCCGGGTGAAATCCGTCGATGTGAGGAATAGTGTCGTCATCTCCAACCCACATGCCCCCGTGCACGGAATCCCCGCGCACGGAATCCCGCCAGTCCCAAGTACACCCGTACAGGTTGGGGCTGATAACTCCCAACCGCCGATTCAGATCTACGGAAATTTTTGCTTTGTTAATAGACAATCTCAACCTCCTCTCATTTTCCATTTTTCTCAGCGGTACTAGACGGCAATGTGCAAATAAGCTTATGCCACCCGTGTATCAAGTTTGTCTGGCAAATCCATTCGAGGAGCGGCAATCCGCCCCAAAGAGACCCGCCGGTTCCGAGCCGTCACGGCCTCTCTTGTCCGCCGCAAGCAAGCGTGAGTCCCAAGTGCTGTGATAAAGCCAGCCCACAACCCAGCATACCCCGGCACTGTAACAGAAGCCGTGGACAGGCTCTATGCCGAATGGCCGGAGCAACTGTTGGCGAAGATCCGGGACACCGAAAAGGATGACCTGGACTTGTTCCACTTTTCTCTCGGCACCGAGATCCGGAACTCATTGGGGCTATGGGACAACAACTGGGATCTGCTGGAGGATGCCGAAGCAAAGGGACCAGACGAAGCGGCGGGAGAAGTGATCTATCAGTTGTGGAGGCGGTTGCACCGTGTATCCTCTGGGTGGACGAAATCGAGAAAGGGTTCAGCGGCGTCCGTCCTGGCACTGCAGCTGGTCTTGGGTCTGCCGCTTCAGCGAAGCATTGCCTTTCGTGACTTCGTAGTGGGATTGACGTAAAAAAGCGCGGAATCTTTCGATCCCGCGCTTTTTTGTAAATCGACGTCTGCTTGTGCCTACGGATTCAATTTCGTGTCGATGGCACTATTGATTTCAGCGGCGACATCGCAATTTTCCTCGCAGATATTGGCGCTGATCAGCAACGTATCAACAACGGACTGCGCAGTATCCTGAAGCTGCTGCAAACTGGTCGCCGGGCTGATACCCAGCGCCGTGCAGGCCAAGGAGACTGCTGCGTTGACCACGTCGGCACATGGGGTGCACGGGGCATCCGCACCGGTGGCACCAGCAGCACCAGCGGTGCCATCCGCACCAGCGTCGCCCTGCGGGCCTTGGCCTCCGGTGGCACCAGCCGCGCCGGCAGGTCCGGCAGGTCCGCCGCCGTCGTTGCGCTCTCCGACGGCATCAATGTGATCTTGCTTATTGTAAGGTGTGCCGACGCCCCTGAGTCGCACGCGAACCGTCACCTCGACGGCCTCGCCCGGCCAAAGTGAGGCACCGAGATGAGGAGTGGTGAAATTCCAGATCCCCTCGGCCGGGGTGACAGTCCCATCCATGTTGACCGTGTAGGGGTAATAATCGTATTGAGTGCTCTCGTTGATGAGGTTGCCGGTTGAGCCGCGGTCCGCCATGAAGAAGAAATGTTCCCAAGGCATCTCCTCGGCGCCCCCGGGTTTACTGTAGGTGTGGCCTGCAATATTAACGTAGAATCCATGGCCCAGGTTGGCCCCTTGCAGGGAATCGTAGTAGTCTGTTGGGCCGGGGACCACACGCTTGCCAAAACCATTTGGGTTATCTTCCATGACGTCCATCTGGACCGCTACCCAGACCGCGTCTGCTGCATGGTCGTTGTGGGCGAACATCTGGTTGGTCACGCCGAACACCGCGAGCGCTGTGATTGCTGCAAGTAGCTTTTTCATGGGGTTCCTCTTCGAGTTGCTTGGCAACTGTCCAGTTGCGCATTGCATTAAGTTATTACTTCGACCCAAAACCTATCCGTGTAGATGGTCTTGCCGCGAAAATCGCAGGAATCTCCGCCTGTGTGCTCAGACAGGTATAAGTATCTTCCGTCCGAATTCCAAGCAAAAAATTGGCACACCGGGGGGGGGAGGGGGGGACTCTGACTTCCCGAAATGCCGTGACCGACAAGGAAGTTGGCGGTGTTGTACGCGCGCTTCTGCGCATGGCTGTGGGTAAGGGCGACGATGAACTCCGTGCCGGGCTCACAGCGTTAAAACAGGAATATTCGGCGGTGGCGATAACGGATGCCGAGATTGACCACTGGGGCATGGCGTTGATGGGGACGTATCTGGAACCCGGCCGTCGCCCACTTTACGGTCGCATCAAGACCGCCAAGCTCGACTGGAGGCGGGCCGTGCATCTCTGAGCCGTTCCGCGCCAAAGCCACGATTGAACGATTCGTCGATTAGCCGCTGCCACGGAACGCCTGCGGTCGTTTTTTGGCGTTTCCACGGCATTTTCGGCGGATGTTCGACGAGCACAGACCGCCGTGGGTATAGCTCACTTCAAATCTGTCGGCCACTCCGCCAGGTACACGCCGTGCTTGGGGCCCGGCCAAGCGGCGTTGAAGATCACGCCGCTCTGATCGGGCAGCACGAAGGGGTAGGCAAACGGGCCCCTAAGGCTGCCGGTGTCGCTCGTTGTCGGGTATGAGGCGATGATCTGTTCGTTCCAGCCGTGCCGTAGTCCCTCGATTTCCACGGCGAGCAGGTGGTCGTACCCCGGTTCGCCGCCGCAGACGATGTAGCGCGAATCGGGCGTCACCTGCATGTGCCCTCCCCACCGGCCCGGCGGATACTTTGCCGCCAGGTCCTCACCGGTTTGCCAGTCCGTCGCTCCATCGAGCCTCCGACGAGAACAGGAATATCGAAAAGATGAAGAAAGGAGATGAAGAGTGAAGATGAAGAAAGGAGATGAAGAGTTGAGGATGAAGAGTTGGGGGATGACTAGCCAACCACCGGGAAATGACTGCCGATGATGGGTTCCCCGGGCGCGACCTCAAAGAGCGGGACAAGGGGATGATCCCAGGCCTGGGTGTTCGTGACACACATGCCCGCGGGCAGATAGATAATTACAAAGGCGCGACGATGTGAATCTGTGGTGTTCTTCGGAGTCGAATGGAAGTTCAGGCTGTGATGGAACATACATTCGCCCGACTTCAACTCGACCGGCACGCCGAAGCCGGCGTCGTGTTCGCCCATGATAACCCGCTCCGTTCGGGCGTCGGGATTTTGAGCCAATTCCTCTAATTCCTTCTTTCTGGCCGCCGGCAAGAAGCGCGGATCTCGATGGCTGCCGGGAACGACATGCATGCAGCCGTTGGCCACCGTCGCATCGTCCAGGGCGATCCAGCAGGTGAGTATGTTCGGATCGGCGAGGGGCCAGTTGTAGAAATCCTGGTGAAACTGGAAGCGGTCGTTTTCCCCCGGTGGTTTCGAGATGACATGATCGTGCCACAGCCGCAGTTCCGGACTCTTCAGCAGCTGCTTTGCAATGCCGGTGATCAACGGGTGGCGCACGGTTCTGTCGTACGCCGCATCCCGCTTCCAAAGATTGAGATGCTGCGTAATGGCCTCGCCATACGCACCGCCCTCGCCGCCGCGGTCGTGTCCGATACTGAACTCGATCGACGAATCATCACATTCTTCCGATTCGATTCGGACAATCCGGTCCAACCCAGCCAGGAGCTCGGCGACTTCACCTTGCTCGAGGACCTTGCCGAATTTCAAATAACCGTTCTCATCCCAGAATTGGATCTGTTCATCGGTAGTCATTTTGCTGGTCTTCTTCCGATTAAGGTTAGGACGTGCCTGTAAACAATTACCTGACAACAGCTCGACATCAAGGAGACGTCGTACGCCTTTTAGCTTTCAGCTCACGTTTGCTTGCTCAGTGCTCAGTGTTAACGTATGGTTAAAGACGTAGTCGGTCCTACTTCCTTGGTGGACCTTTAACGAAGTACGACGACCATGAAAAAAAACAACATTGCACGCCCCGCTTCATCTGCTGACAGGAACGCTCCCTTCACGCTTATAGAACTGCTTACGGTCATCGCGATCATCGCCATACTCTTTGCCATTCTGCTACCGGGATTGTCGCGAGCGAAGGCAACTGCTATATCAGTTGTATGTAAGTCGAACCTGAAACAACAGTTCATCGCGATATCGACTTACGCGATGGACATGGATAACATGATCCCACCGAGCGGCGAGCATTTCCGCCATGCCAGTGTCAACTATTACAGCGGCGCCTGGTGGGGCTGGATAGGTGTGAGCGGCTACATGGGTGCACCCGAACTGTGGGACGGCCCAATAACCGAAACGGGGGCCATGCGCCGGTACCCGATCATGGGTTGCCCGGGCGAACAAGGATCGTCTGGAAATGCCCCCGGTATAGGTCCGGGAATGAAATACTTCGACTCCGACAGGAATGTCTCAAGTTACCAAATCAACGCTTCCGTAGGTAACCGCGGCTGCGTCAATGCGCATAGCTGGTGGGTGGACGATCTTCCCAACGCTCCTGGTGGTATCGACTGGTGGCAAAAGGGGTTCAACGATCCCTTAGGTGAGCCGTACGAGCTCGATCAATATTTCCGCAAGGGGTTCCTGCAGGGGCCGGGGGATGACACCGCTTGTAATGAGGTGGTGGAGCCAATGGCTTCCGGGCCGAGTGATGCGATCTTCGTTATGGATTGCGGGGAGGAAGTCGGGAATTCTGTTTGGATTTGGACTATGCAGTATTTCACCAGTACCGAAATTGATTCCTACCAATTCGATCGGGACACTACGTACGCTTATCGCCATCCCAGCGACACGGCCAACGCCTATTATATGGATGGACACGTCGCTCAATTCCGTCCGTTCTGGTTGAGCGGAGAACGCAACTTCAGATTACTGTGGCGTGACACCGGCCCGTAAGCCTGGGCGCTACATGCAAGCCGGGGGGTGCGTACGTGTTTAGCGTTCCGATGGATCGGCCGCTGGAGGCGCGCCAAGCCTTTGGCGCCTTACAAATGTTCCAGTACCAATGGATGTTCGACGGTCCGCACGCACAAGCAACCTCACACCGGGGCGCAGGAACATTAGCAGTACGATACCGTCGATAGGCGCCAAAGGCTCGGCGCGCCTCCAGATTCGGTGAATCCGAACGACGCTAATCACGTACGGGGGTGCAACCGGGTACAACCCCCGGAACACTACAAATAATTGCGAGGACATGGAATGCGCATATACCTGACGTTGATCTTGTCGTTACTCACCTTAGCCGCGGCGCCGGTTGACGCCCAGGCCGAGCAATGGTGGCAGGGTGGCGAGCCTTCGACCCGGTCGGCTATTGACGAGCCTTCCACACCGCTTGAGACCGTTCTCGGAAGCGGCGCCGATCAAGCCTGGCAGGCCTTTCCTCAGCCCGGCGATGGTACGGTTTCGGTCACCGAGGACCCGCAGCTCGACGCGCCCGTCATTACCGTGCCGATGGGTCAGACGCTGACGCTCGACGGCCGCAGGCGTTATAAGAGCAACGTCGAGGTGCGGGCGCGCCTGCGCCTGCAAGCTGTAGCCGGCAGCCCGGCGATGGCTGTGCTGCATCTGGCCAGACCCAATGCGGCGGCGGCGGGATTGGCGGTGAATCTGTCCGCCAGCAACAATCAGATTCGCGCCACCGTGACCTATAACGGCAAGCCGCTGCATGACGCAAACGCCCTGACCGAAACGTCAGACTGGAAGACGCCACAGGTATTCAACGGCTGGACTAGGGACCTGCGGGCGTACACAAATATTCTGCCAGGCTGGCCGGAAGACTATCGCCGGCACATTGAACACGACATGGGGACGCTGCCCGGACAGAACGACAAGTGGCTGGACGTGCGCGTGCAGCTTGCTGATGGCGGCATTGCGGTCTGGCTGGACGATCACATGGTTGTTTGGGCTGAAGACCCGAATCTCGTCACCGAGGGGCTGGCGCAGATCGTTCTCAGCCAGGGCGTGCAACTGGCACAGTGGTCGGTCACATCCCTGGATGAAACCCCCGGCTACCTGCCGGTGCCGCTGGCCGGTTACGCCAACGCTACATCGTTCGTCGACGGCGCGGCGATCGATCGCACATCGCTGCCGCCGACCGGCGAAAGCGTGCGCGTGCGCGGCGTGCCGTTTGTGTTCAGCGACGTCAACACCGAGGGTAACGACCACATCGACGTCGGCCGCAGTCTCTACCGCCACGCTAATGACCACGGCTACCTATCGGCCAACACCTACCGCTGGAAAGGCAGCGCCCTGCGCGACCCGGCGCGGATTCAGCTGCGCCTGCCGAACAAGCAATACGACACGCTGTACGTGATCGCGGCGTCAGACGCCGAGCCGGACAGCGTGCCGCAGCTGTCAGCGATGTTCTACCGTCCGAACTCGGGGTTCGCGAAGACGTTCACTGAGGGCGTACCGCTGGCGACAGCCGAAGCCCGGACCGAAGCTCTGCCAGTCAAACTGACCAACGGCAAAAGCGCTAACCTGTGGCTGGTGAAGATTCCGTTGGATCCCGGGCAGCTGTCGACATTCGCGGACATCGACATCGTCGAGATCGAACTGACCAAACAGGTGGAGCTTTTTCGCTCTTACCCCGACCCGATCAGCTACAGCTACCACCAGGCCGGGCGGCCGTCAGCGGTGCACGTCTACGCACTCACCCTGGCCGAGGCGCCGGTCGGCTTTACGTTCGAGCCCACCGTATTCGGGCACACCTGGACGCAGCCGCAGGTTCCGGCGTACATCTCCACGTTGACGAATCACATGTCAGCGACCCAACAGGGCACGCTCGAGATCACCACGCGTAGCTACGACGGTGCGGAGACGACTACGCAGACGAGTCCGGTAACCGTCGAGCCGGGGCAGAGCACCGACATCGAGCTGCCCGTGAAGGTAAAGCTTTACGGCATCCACGAGATCACCGCAACGTTGAAGATCGCCGACCGCACCTGGGTCGAGCAGCGCAGCCTCTGCCATCTGGCGCCGGACGAGAGGCCGGAAAAATGGACCGAGGGCGAGGGGCCACTGTTCGGGTACTGGAGTTTCCACGGTGATCATTACACACCCAAAGCGGAACTGAGCGGACCACTGATGACGCTGGCCGGGGCGCGGACGACGTCCTGGATTCCCGACAGCATCCTCGACGCCGATTTCGTCAGGAAGCACTGGTCGGCGCCAACCGGCAGCGCCTGGCATCTCAGCTCTCAGCCATCCCCTACCGGACTCGGATACGAAGTCCCGCCGCAATGGACTGCAGAGGACGAGCTCGACGCCGCGAAGGTGCTGAAACTTCAGGACGA
>Ga0209089_10005593_pt1 | contig 10284 bp, 10 predicted proteins | sample ArcticOcean_MG_C_FD_187431 | JGI IMG/M metagenome (GOLD analysis project Ga0209089, IMG submission 187431) | Marine microbial communities from western Arctic Ocean - ArcticOcean_MG_CB2_150 (SPAdes) (version 2) | ecosystem: Environmental > Aquatic > Marine > Oceanic | place: Arctic Ocean: Canada...
GATTGCATTATAGACATGGAATTGAATATCAGAATCTATAGTTAAGCTTAAATCTTTACCCTCTTTAAATTCCCTGATTAATGCTGCATCATAGTAAATATTAGAATCACTTTTGTTGTCTGCCAATCTTTTAATGCCATTACTGCCTGCTAAATATTGATCGTATTCAGATTCAATGCCAAACACTCCAATATTTTCAATATCAGTTTTTCCAAGTAACGGAGCTATGGAGTCTTTTTTAGGATAGTAGCGAAAACTACTAGATTGGATTGCAACACCTGCAATTGATTGTGGGCTGCAATTCTCTACTTCTACTTTTTCTTTAATTGCTGGTTTTATACCAATAATTAATTTAGCTTTATCAAATAAGCTATTAGATGGAGATTTAAGTTCCTTAAAACAAATTTTAATCCGTTTCTTTTTGAGTGTGGCAATATTATTTAGAATGGCATCATTTACTCTTAAATTTTCTTTAACAATAAAGTACTTTCGCTTTTTTTTTCTTTTTTCACTTATTTTCTCCCTAAACTCATCAATAGGAATATTTAAAGCTTCAGCCAAAAAATCAATATATTCTTCTTGAAGAATCATTGGGTCAAGATTAATTTTTTTGTGAATAAGATTGATTGCAAGAAGATTATTATTTCTATCTAAAATACTGCCTCTTATGGATTTTTCGATAATTGTAAATTCAGAATTATTTGAAGCCTTAAGCTTTAAAGGCTTACCATTTGCATTAATGTCGGTAATTCCAAATGCCCTATAGATAAAAATGGATACAATAATAACAAAAATAATTTTAACTAATGCTTGTCTATTTCTATAGCCTTGTACGCGAGCTATCTTCATATAGAAACCTCATCAGATTCTATTGGGGAGAACATTAGTAACTCTTCTTTTGATTTTTGATAAACCGTTACACCGCTTTGAAGTTCTGAAGATTCCATCATTAATTGCCTATTTAGTGCATTAATTCGCTCATGATCAGATTTAACAATCTTCTCTTGTTTATGAAGTAAGTACATTTGATGATGCCAGTGAATGCTTAATAGTGAAATTGAAACTATCGAAATTATTAATAGAGTATTAATGATTATTTTTTTTTTGAGTAGCGCTAGCACTTTTCAACCAAGCGGAGGATTGCACTTCGTGATCTTCTATTTACTTTTACCTCTTCATCAGATGGCTTTATTTTTCCTAAATCTTTAAGTAAGCATTCGGATTCATCATTTGTGATGATTGGTAGACCTTTTGGGAGTTGCTTAGGACGGGAATATTTGCGAATAAATTGCTTTACTATTCGATCTTCAATTGAGTGAAAGGTAATAATTACAAGTCTTCCTTTGGGAGATAGTGCATCTATAGTCTGATCAAGAGCTTCTGAAAGTTTTTTTAATTCATCATTAATTGCAATTCTAATAGCTTGAAATGAGCGAGTGGCTGGATGCTTATTTTTGCCAGGCTTAACAACAGTAGCGATTAGATTTGCGAGCTCAAGCGTGGAGTTTAGGTCGTTATTTTTTTGATACTCTTTAATAGTCGATGCAATAATTCTACTTCTTTTTTCTTCACCATACTGATAAAGAGCGTTTGCAATTTCAGTTTCGTTACTATCCCTTAACCAGCTTGCTGCAGTAACAGTTTGCGTTTGATCCATCCTCATATCAAGTGCGCCATCTTTCATGAAGCTAAAGCCTCTCTCAGCATTATCAATTTGAGGTGAAGAAATGCCAAGATCCATTAATATGCCGTCCACTTTCCCTAATAAATTTAATTGGCTAAGATTGTCTTGAAGGCTTGAAAAATTACAATGAATTGAAGTTAATCGCGGATCTGGTAGATTTACTTGTGCATAGTTGATTGCGTCAAGATCTTGATCAAGGCCAATAACCTTTCCTGAATCTCCAAGATTTTTAAGTATTCCTATGGTGTGTCCGCATCTTCCTAGAGTGGCATCAACATAAATACCATTGGGCTTAATATTAAGACCCTTTATAGATTCATTGAAAAGAACTGATTCATGATGGTTTGATTCTATCATTGAGCCAACTCTCTTAAATGATTCATAATTTTAAAGTGAAAGTTTTAAAATTTCTTCAGGGACTTCTATTTGAATGCTCAATCTTTCAAGTTTTTTAATTTGTTCTTTCCATGAACTTTCATCCCAAATTTCAAAACTTGTACCTTGCCCACTTAAAATCGCTTTATTTGTTAGATTTGCATAGTTTTTGTGAGAGGTTGGTAGCAAAATTCTGCCAATTTTATCCAATTCACATTCACAAGCATGCCCTATAAGTTTTCTAGATAGTTTTTTTGAATGTACATTTAAAGAAGGAAGATCGCCAATTTTTCGCTCAAGTTGCTGCCAATCAGGCAGAGGGTATAGAACCAAGCAGGGGTCATCAGGATGAATGCTAAGAACCATTTGTCCAGAACAGATTTTGGTGACTTGGTCTTGATGGCGTATAGGTATCTTAACCCTGCCTTTTGCGTCAATTGATAATAGGTGAATTCCACGGAACATAAAACCATTTTATACCATTAAATACCATTTATCACCACAAATATTTTTACTCATTGTTGCTTCATTATGATTTCTTTTTTTTGTTAGAATGCTATCAAATTATAGAAATTATTAAAATCACCTAATCAAAGGAAAGATGATGAATAAAAAAGTAGCAATTATTGGCGCAGGTCCAAGCGGCCTAGCGCAGCTCAGAGCTTTTAAATCTGCAGAAGAAAATGGTGAGGTTATTCCTGAGGTTGTTTGTTTTGAGAAGCAAGATAACTGGGGAGGGCTATGGAATTATAGCTGGAGAACAGGGCTTGATAAGCATGGTGAAATTGCCCATAGTAGTATGTATCGCTATCTTTGGTCTAATGGCCCTAAAGAGTGCTTAGAATTTGCAGATTATTATTTTGAAGAGCACTTTGGTCACCCGATAGCCTCTTTTCCGCCAAGAGAAGTTTTGTTTGATTATATTCAAGGAAGGGTAGAGAAAGCTAATGTTAGAAATAAAATCAGATTTAATACCGCTGTAAGAAATGTTGAATATGATAAAAAAAGTGAGTTATTTACTGTATCCGTAAGCAACTTGATTGATGACGAGATGTATTCTGAAGAATTTGATTACGTTATAGTTGCTTCTGGGCATTTTTCAACCCCTAATATCCCTAGTTATGAGGGCTTTAATATCTTTAACGGCAGAATACTTCATGCCCATGACTTTAGAGATGCTTTAGAGTTTGAAGGCCAAGATATCTTAATAATTGGAAGTAGTTACTCTGCTGAAGATATTGGATCTCAATGCTATAAATATGGAGCTAAGTCAATTACAAGTAGTTATCGTACTGCTCCAATGGGGTTTGGCTGGCCAGATAATTGGGAGGAGAAGCCCGCTTTAATCAAAGTTTCAGGAAATACCGCTCATTTTGCTGATGGAAGTTCTAAAGATGTTGACTCAATTATATTGTGTACAGGCTATATTCACCATTTTCCATTCTTGCCAGATTCACTTCGCTTAAAAACGAATAATATTCTTTATCCATTAGGCCTATTTAAAGGAGTTGTATGGGAAGAGAACCCAAAGCTTATGTATTTAGGAATGCAAGATCAATGGTATACATTTAATATGTTTGATGCCCAAGCTTGGTATGCAAGAGATGTCATTCTCGGAAAAATAGCGTTGCCTTCATATGGCGATATGCAATCGCATACTCTTGAGTGGCATGAGCGAGAAACAGCACAAGACGATGTTGCATATGCAATTGACTTTCAAGGCGCATATACCCAAATGTTAATTGATGAAACTGATTATCCAAACTTTGATATTGAGGGAGTCAACAGAACATTTATGGATTGGAAGCATAATAAACAAGATGGAATTATGACTTTTAGGGATAAATCTCATGCATCTTTGATGACGGGAACTCAGTCACCACCTCACCATACGCCATGGCTTGAAGCGTTAGATGATTCTCTAGAGACTTATTTAGATATTTGATTTCAGTGTATTCACAATTAGAGCACTGAAATGATTTGCGGCTAATTTTAAATATTTAATTCATCATATAAAAAACACTACTACGAAGATTGATTAAGACTAAAATTCCACCTCTGTTAAAATATAATACCTAGCTCTTTAAAGGTTAAATTGTTATTCGGTGAACGATAAGAACTACCATAAAATTGATAAAAGCTCAATTGAAGACGTTATTGAGCGTGCGAAACAATACCGATCATTACTTCAACCAGAAGTTGCTATTAGTATTTGCTTAGATATCTTTGCTGTTGATAAGAACAATCAAAATGCCCTAGTAATCTATATTCTTGCATTAACAGACCAATTAGTTCAAAGCGAATCAAAGATTCATCACAAAAAAATTACAGACAGTATTAAAAAGCTTGATTCTGAATTTCTACGCCACTACTACTCTGGAATTTTTTTAGAGAGACAGGCTAGAGGATTGTTAATAAATTCTATGTCACGATCATTTGCCTATGAGGCCTTTATTGAGGCAATTGAAGAATTTGAGATAGCAGAAAAAATGGCGCCAAAACATTGTGCGGATCCAATTTTGCGTTATAACAGTTGCCTAAGAACCATTAAAAAAGAAAACCTTCAACCACGTCAAGAATTCGATGAACTTTACTAACAATCGCACAGTCAGTCTCAAAAAAATGATGGCAATAGCTGGATTATTTTGGTTTTTTTTCTTAATATTTTATCTTTTAGGGGCTTTAACCTTTCATTCGGGTGAGCAGGCCTTTACTGCTTTTTATGCCTGGTTTAATGGTTCAATTTTTTACCCTATTTTGGCTACTTTATTAATATTGACACTTGCTTTTCATGTGTTTATTGCAATTACTAGGCAGCTTTCAAATAATGTTAGCTCTGGTGAGCGATATAAGAAGCCTTATCCTAAGGCTATTCCTAGAATAGTTGCTTGGTCAGGCGCTTCTATCATTCTAATTTTCATAGTTACTCATACTGTCCAAATGCTTTCAATAAACACTATTGATTTGTATTCAGAAGTTCAAAATATTTTTCAAAGGCCAATCATGTGGGCGATTTATGGACTTGGAATGATCGCAATTTCAACACATTTGCATCATGGATTAACAAATGTTCTTCAAACTTTGGGTATTTCAAGTAAACAGCATAAGGGTATTGCACTCATAATTGTTCTTCTTATCATGGCAGGTTATGCCTCAATTCCATTAGGTGTTTTGTATGCAAAAGTTTAACTCAAATGTACCAACAGGGCCTCTCGAGAATCGATGGGAGAAGCATAAATTTGATCTAGCTCTTATAGCTCCTCAAAATAGGAAAAAATATAATGTTATAGTCATTGGAACTGGTCTTGCGGGCGCGTCATTATGTGCTACGTTGGGCGAGGCAGGATACAATGTCCAGTCTTTTTGTTATAATGATAGCCCAAGAAGAGCCCACTCAATCGCCGCACAAGGTGGCGTAAATGCTAGTAAAAATTATCAAAATGATGGTGATAGCACCTGGAGGCTATTCTATGACACAATTAAGGGTGGTGATTTCCGGGCAAGAGAATCAAATATATATCGATTAGCTCAATTAAGTTGCAACATTATTGATCAGGCGGTTTCTCAAGGTGTGCCTTTTGCTAGAGAGTATAGCGGTTATTTGGCAAATAGATCGTTTGGTGGTACTCAAGTCTCTCGCACTTTTTATGCGCGTGGGCAGACAGGGCAGCAACTATTATTAGGTGCATACGGCTCCATGAGCAAAGAAATTGCGTCTGGAAGAGTGAAGCATACATCTAGATCTGAAATGCTAGAAATAATCATAATTGATGGCAAAGCTAGAGGGGTGGTTGTAAGAGACTTAATCACGGGCGAAATTTCATCGCACGTTGCTGATTGCGTTGTAATGTGTACAGGTGGTTATAGTAATGCTTACTTCCTATCAACTAATGCAAAGGGATGTAACACTTCTGCAACATGGAGAGCGCATAAGAATGGCGCTTACTTTGCAAATCCAAGTTTTACTCAAATTCACCCAACTTGCGTTCCGCCAACAGGTGATAGTCAGTCAAAGTTAACACTCATGAGTGAATCATTAAGAAATGATGGTCGCATATGGGCACCAAAAAATATTGAAGATTGTGATAAAAATCCAAATGATATTCCAGAGGAAAGTAGAGATTATTTTCTGGAGCGTATGTATCCTGCATTTGCAAACTTAGTTCCAAGAGATATTGCTTCAAGAGCACTTAAAGGGATTTGTGATGAGGGGCGGGGTGTTGGATCAATAATTAATGATCAAAGGCTAGGCGTTTATCTTGATTTTTCTTCGGTCATAGAAAAAATAGGTATTGATAAAGTTAAAGAGAAATATGGTAACTTGTTTGATATGTATAAAAGCATTACCGGTGAAAACCCTTATGAAGTTCCAATGAAAATTTATCCTGCACCGCATTACACAATGGGAGGGTTGTGGGTTGATTACAACTTAATGACTACGATTGATGGATTGTTTGCATGTGGTGAAGCTAATTTCTCTGATCATGGGGCAAATCGCTTAGGCGCTTCTGCATTAATGCAAGGACTAGCTGATGGTTATTTCATTGCTCCTCAAACCGTGGCTAATTATTTAGCACGCGGTAAATTTGAAGAGGTAAGTAATGATCATCCTGAGGTAATGGCTTCTATCGATTCGGTTAAAAGTCGTATAGATAGATTAATGAATGCACCAAAACCAAAACATTCCCCAGACTATTTTCATAGAAAAGTGGGAAGTATTTTATGGACTGCATGTGGAATGGCTAGAGATAAAAAATCACTTGAAGAGGCGGTGAAGTCGATTGAAAAACTAAAATCAGAGTTTTGGCTAAACATTAAAGTAACCGGTTCAAATGCTGACTTTAATCAAACCTTAGAAAAGGCTGGAAGAGTTGCAGATTTTATTGAGCTTGGCCATCTAATGTGTATTGATGCGCTTGATCGTGAAGAGTCTTGTGGTGCTCATGCGCGCTTAGAGTATCTTGCTGAAAGTGGCGATGCAATGAGAGATGATGAGAATTATGGTTATGTAGCTGCATGGGAGTTTAATGAGAATGGCCCTGAGCTTCATAAAGAGGAGCTTAATTTTGAGTTTATTAAGCCAACATACAGGGACTATAAATGAATTTTACACTTCATATCTGGCGACAAAAAAACACAAATAGTGATGGGAGTTTTGTAACTTATCACGTCGAAAATATTGACAGCGACACCTCATTTTTAGAGATGCTTGATCACTTAAATGAAAAGTTAATAGAAAAAGGTGAAGATTGCATAGTGTTTGATTATGACTGCAGAGAAGGCATATGCGGAACCTGTTCATTGGTAATTAATGGCCATCCCCACGGCGAAAAGAAAGCAACGACCACTTGCCAGTTGTATATGAGGGATTACGCTAATCAGAGAGAGCTCTGGATCGAGCCATGGCGTGCTAGTAGCTTTCCAATTATGAAAGATTTAGCAGTTAAGCGAGAAGCATTTGATCGAATTATCCAGTCTGGCGGCTTTATTTCTGTTTCAGTTGGTTCTGCTCCTGAAGCTAACTCTCAGTTAATTAATAAAGATGATGCTGATTGTGCATTTGATTCAGCTACTTGTATTGGATGCGGCGCTTGTGTTGCGGTTTGCCCAAATGCTTCAGCAAGTCTATTTGTAGCGGCAAAAATTAATCATTTTGAGCGTTTACCTCAAGGCAAAATCGAAAGTAAAAAGCGCGCAGAAAGAATGATAAATCAGATGGAAGAAGAAGGCTTTGGTAGCTGTTCAAATCATCGGCATTGTGAGACTGTTTGTCCAAAAGAGATTTCAGTAAGTAATATCGCTGCAATGAACAATTTACTATAAACATATATATGAATTGATGTATACTAGTGTTGATTAATGCTAGTTATTTTTTTTACTAGTTAATTAGGGAGATGTTATGAAGGTTGCGGTATTAGGAGCTGCTGGCGGAATTGGTCAGGCGTTAGCTTTATTATTAAAAACACAGTTGCCGAATGGAACTGAATTATCGTTGTATGATATTGCTCCTGTCACGCCAGGTGTTGCAGCAGATTTGAGTCACATCCCTACGGCAGTTAAAGTTTCTGGTTTTGCAGGCGAAGACCCTTCACCTGCTTTGGTAAATGCTGATATTGTATTGATCTCAGCTGGTGTTGCCCGTAAGCCAGGAATGGATCGATCAGACCTTTTTAATATTAACGCAGGTATCGTTAAAAACCTTGTGTCAGCATGTGCAGATACTTGCCCAAAAGCTTTAATAGGAATTATTACAAATCCAGTAAATACAACGGTTGCAATTGCAGCAGAAGTTTTAAAGAAAAAAGGGGTTTATGATCCAGCACACTTATTTGGTATAACTACTTTAGATATTATCCGTTCTAGCACATTTGTAGCTGAAGTTAACGGTATAAATCCTGAGGATGTGAGTGTCCCTGTAATTGGTGGTCACTCAGGAATTACTATCCTTCCATTGCTTTCTCAGTCAGGCTTTGATTTTGATGAAGCTGGCGCAGCTGCAATGACCACGCGCATACAAAATGCAGGAACTGAAGTTGTTGAGGCAAAAGCAGGCGGCGGCTCAGCTACTTTATCGATGGGTCAAGCGGCCGCAAAATTTGGTTTGTCACTAGTTCGCGCGCTTAATGGTGAAGAGGGCGTAATAGAATGTACTTATGTAGAAGGCTCGGGAGAAATGGCGCGCTTTTTTGCACAACCCGTTCTGCTAGGTAAAAATGGTGTTGAGAAAATCCTAGGTTTTGGCGATCTTTCAATATTTGAAGAGAAGACACTTAATGCTGCACTTAAAACCCTCAGATCCGATATTAAAATTGGTGAAGAGTTTGTAGATAAAACTTAAAAATAATAATATAAGGCAAAAATGTCACAAACTTTTCATGATAAGGCTTTAGCTTATCACCAAGAAGGAAGACCTGGAAAAATTAATGTTACTTCTCATAAAAAATTAGATAATGATCAAGATCTAAGTTTGGCTTATAGCCCAGGCGTAGCAGCTCCTGTAAGAGAAATTGTAAAAGACCCTAGTGCTGTAAATAAATACACTATTAAAGGTAATTTAGTAGCGGTAATTACTGATGGTTCAGCAGTTCTAGGGCTAGGTAATGTCGGACCTTTGGCTGCAAAACCAGTAATGGAAGGCAAGGCTGTATTATTTAAACGTTTTGCGGGTATTGATGTTTTTAATATTGAGCTTGATACTCAAGATGTTGATGAGATTGTCAGCACAATTAAAAATATTGCTCCTACGTTTGGTGGAATTAATTTAGAGGATATATCTGCGCCGCGATGCTTTGAGATTGAAAGGCGATTAATTGAGGAGTTAGATATACCTGTTTTTCATGATGACCAGCATGGAACTGCTATTATTGTTGCAGCAGGGCTTTTAAATGCGCTCGAAATTCAAGAAAAAAACCTCAAAGAGGTAAAGATTGTTTGTGCGGGAGCTGGATCTGCGGGAATTGCAACTTTGAATTTATTGCTTGAGCTTGGCTTTAGTAAAGATAATATTCTGTTAGTTGATCGTAATGGAGTGGTTTCAACTAAAAGTAATAACTTAAGCAAGGAAAAGCTAATTTATGCAGCAGATACTGTTAAAAAAACTTTAACTGAAGCCATTGATGGTTCAGATGTTTTTATTGGTGTTGCTAGAGGAAATCTTGTAACACAAGAGATGGTTAAATCAATGGCTAAAAGACCAATAATTTTTGCATTGTCTAACCCTGATCCAGAAATCTCACCAGCAGATGTTTATGCATGCAGAGATGATGTATTAATGGCTACTGGAAGAAGTGATTATCCAAATCAGGTAAATAATGTTCTTGGCTTTCCTTATATTTTTAGAGGGGCGCTTGATGCCAATTCTAAAATTATTAATACTGAAATGAAGATTGCAGCAGTTCATTCACTTAAAAACTTGGTTAAGCTTCCAGCCCCTAAAGAATTATTAGAACTTTATAAAGATGTTAGCTTGACTTTTGGCAAAGACTACTTTATCCCAAAACCCTTTGATCCAAGGTTAATTGAGGTTGTTCCAAAAGCAATATTTGATGCAGCAATTTCTAGTGGCGCTTCAAGGCAAAAATAATCATCTAAAAACCTTTTAATTACTATATTTAATCCTTGCTAAGCGAAATTAGTTATGGGATAATGTCTGATTGTTTTTTTGGAGGGGTGGCCGAGTGGTTAAAGGCGACGGACTGTAAATCCGTTCTCTCTGAGTACGTTGG
>Ga0209089_10005596_pt1 | contig 10281 bp, 8 predicted proteins | sample ArcticOcean_MG_C_FD_187431 | JGI IMG/M metagenome (GOLD analysis project Ga0209089, IMG submission 187431) | Marine microbial communities from western Arctic Ocean - ArcticOcean_MG_CB2_150 (SPAdes) (version 2) | ecosystem: Environmental > Aquatic > Marine > Oceanic | place: Arctic Ocean: Canada...
CGCAGCCAAGTCTGGCTCCGGTCGACGGGCCGAGAAAGCTGGCAAAGGCAGCCCCGGCAAGGCGCATCCGGCTGAGGCGTTCGATGTCCCCGTGCCCAAGTCGGCGAAAGGGAAAACCATTTCCATGGTGGTGTTGGGAGTTTGCGTGGCCGGCGGCATTGGCTTTGCGGCGATGAAATTTTTTGGATCGGGTGATGTTGGGCCGCCCAAGAAAAAAGTTTCCGAGGCTGTCAATCAGGAAGCCGTTGCTAAGCTGCACAAAATCGGAGCCCATGTCACGCGAGACCAAGACAACCAGATCAGTGGCATTCAGTTCCCCGCTATTCCAATCTCCACCAACGGTTGGAAATTGCTTGCCCAGTTGAGCAACATTCAAAAACTGCAAATGGTCGAGTGTGGAATAGACGACGCCGCCGCCGTCAACCTGCGATCTCTTGTGCATCTGGAACGGCTCAACCTTTCCGGGAACCCCATCACTGACAAGTCGGTTGAGGTGTTAAAATCACTGACCCAGCTGAAATCCCTGAACCTCACCAAGACCAAGGTCACCAAGAATGGAGTCGCCACCATCGAGGCCGTGCTGAAAAACTGTGTCATCGCTCGGTGAGCAATTGGCGGTGGACAAATCGCTCCGGTTCGGTCAATTTAAGTGAGAGGAAGGAATCATGAGAAGGCAATACCTCCCCCCTAAATTTCTCGCAACCATTGGGCTGATGAGTGTCGCGTTGGCGGCTGTATTGTGGATGATCGGCTGCGGTGGAAAAGATGACAACGGCAAAGCCGCCGCACCACCAACACCCAAAGCCGGCGGCGGCAAGGCAGGCAACCCCAAGGGCGGGCCCAAGGGCACTGGCAATTCCGGCCAAGTCGATGATGCCCCCGCGGTTGCGTTGCAGCAAATGTTCGACGGCTTGGCGAATAGCCAGCCGGTGGCCCTGTGGAACGCGCTCCCGGCGAGCTACCAAGAGGATCTCAACAGCCTGACCAAGTCGGCCATCGAATCCATTGACCCGCAGGTGCGGATGAAATTTTTCATGGTGTTAAACCGGGTCAGCTTGGTGCTGTCGGAAAAAAAGGCGCTGATAATGCCGGCTCTGCGCTCGCTGCCCGAGTCGATCGGGGCGGACAATCCGCTGACTGAGTTGATGGCCAATTACGACAATGTGGGGGCTTTGTCCGATACGCTTTCGAAAAGCGAATTGGCCAACCCGGCTTGGCAGCAAGCCCCGGATCTCGGTGCCTTGCTGGCCGGCAGCGGCGCACTGATGATGGATCAGGGAATGGTGCTGGGCAAAGTGTTCAGCAAGGACAACCCGATGGCCCGGCTGGCGGAATTAAAAGGCGCGCTCGTGTCCATGGGTGCGCCATTGGGCACGAACCAAGTCGTGATCATCACCACCCGCCGAACCGTGTCCACCAACATCGTGCTGAAAGTGGACGGCAAATGGTTGCCGGCAAGTGTGGTGCTAAACTGGGCCCCAACCATGCGCCAGCTGCAAACCCAGATGGCCGGCAAGCCCATGAACTCTCGAACCAAAAAATCCGCCATTCGCGGTCTGGACGTTTTGGGCGGAGCGCTGTTGTCCATTGAACAGGCACAGGACGCCAAGGGAATGCGCCGGGCAGTTGCCAACCTGATGCGTGTGTCCAACATGCTGGCCGGCCGGGATTCGGGCGAGGAGGATTTGCCGCCCGGCCGCCGCAATGAATGGAACTTCGGGGTGGGGGATCGCAAAACACGCATCGACGCCTTCAGCGGCTTCCCCAAGTCGGCGGTGCAACAGGTCTTTGGCCCGCCGGACAGCCAAGTGCCATCCAAGAACCGGCAACAGGCGGAATTTTACTGGCACTATCGCAACCTTAAAATAAACGACAAGACGAAGAATAAGCGAGCCACCCAAGTCTACTTTGGCTTCAAGGGCGGCGTGGTGGTCAAGGTGATCGTGGCACCGTAGTCTTTGGGTTGAAAATTCCCCCATCATGGGGCATGGTGAGGGCAAGGCATGAGCAACGATTCGTCAAATCTCTGGGAGCAGGCCAACGCCCCCGGGTCACCGGAGCCGACGGGGATGGATCCGGCTGAAAAATCTCGTGGCAAACTGATAGCCATTGTCGTGGCACTTGTGTTGCTGTTTGGAGGCATCATTGGGGGAGGCATCTGGTGGTTCACGCGCAACACAACCACCGCTCAGGAAGCGGCCAAGGGCATCACCCCCGAGCAGGCTGTTAAAGGGTGGTACGACGCCCTCGCCAAGAACCAGCCTCAAGCACTCTGGGCCGCCCAGCCGCCCAGCCTCAAGGAGGAGCTCACCACGCGGATTAAAAAGATGGGTGCCTCCGCCGCCCAGAAACCTCGTCTCTACCAAAAAGGCATGGGCGTGGCCCGCAATTTTGCCCAGTTGATTCGCAACAAAAAAGACGTGTTCCTCGGGTTGTTAAATTACAAGCCCAAGGAAATCAACACCGCTGTGCAGCTGGGCAATCTGCAGTCGACCCTCGGCAGCCTGCTCGACGGCAATGCGCCCGCTGGAAATGCCCAGATCCCCGGGGCTAACGAACTGGTCGGCAACCTCGCCAACGCCCAAATCGCGGCGATGATGAAACAGTACAAGGTCGAGCCATGGAAATTTGACGCCACGGCGGGCATCCTTTTCACCTTGCTCGACAGCGACATTAAAAACATCGACTGGCTGCAAAACCCCGACCTCGACGGATTCGTCTCCAAGACCGGCGGTGCCCTGATGAAACAACTCGACGCCATCCCCGCGCAGGAAGGCAAAGACTCGTGGTCGACAGGATTCAAGACCCCCCTGAGCAACATTCAGGTAAAAACCATCTCGCAGGACGGCAACGTCGCGACCGTGGAAGTCAACTATCCCGAGATGGCATTCCTCGGCACCGGCGCGGGAGTGAGGACGCTCCAGCTCGTGCTGGTCAGCGGAGAATGGAAACTGGCGCAACCCGACCTGATTTTTGGTGCCATGCAAGCCGGCATCGCCGGTGTGGATGCCAAGGTCAAGACGATGGAAAACTACCAAGCCTTGGCCAGCCAACTTGGCGGACTAGGCGGCGCCGACGAGGAAAGCATGATCCAAGGCCTCGACCTAGTCGATAATCTGATCGTTGAAATCGATCGCGACGTGCGCACCACCGACGACTTTGTCGCTTTTCTCCGCAAAAAATTCATGGGAAACCTCGACGCCGCCTTGGGCGGCAAACTGGATATTCTGGGCGGCGCAAAGCCGAAACCCAAGCCCATAGCCCCGGCAGGCAACGACACCAACAAGCCGCCACTCGCCGGTGCCATTCCCAATCGCCCCGCCGGTACGACCAACAACATTGCCCAGCCCATCAACCTCACCAACCCCAACGCGCCCAAGGGCACCCATCGGAATTTTCTTTGGCTCGCCTACTCCGCGCAAGCCTCCGTCAACTTCGGCAAAGAGACCGGCTACTCCATCGATAAAACCTTCCTCACCAAGCGCCAGGAACTCATCATGCAAGCCTTCGGTTATCCCGACGACCTGCAGAACGGCAAGTGGACCTATCGCACCCTGCGCGTGTACGATATGCGCAAACGCGCCGCCTGCCAAACCGTCGTCTTCAGCATCGCCAACGGCCGCGTCGCCTCCGTGGTTTGCTACTAGCCACATTAAAAACATGCCCCATTGTTTGCTTGAATTTCCAAACCCCCTGTAGTTCAATGCCCATTATGAAAAATACCTTGTGGATGCTCCCAATCGTCGGTGCGATGGTCATGGCCGGATGCGGAACCAAAGTGACGCACCAGACAGGCGAGGCCAAACCCGGCGAAGCCGCCGGCGTGGAAATATCCGTGCGCTCCGGCATCAAGGGACAGATCGCCTCCAACCTCGTGGAGGCCACCGACAACATCCGCCAGATGACCCACATCCTGAAAAAAGACGTTGCCCAAGTTTCCGGCAAGGCCAGTCTGGTGGCCGGGCAAGTGTCCGACATCGCCGACGGTGGTGTCGATGCCGGCGTGTACCTTTCGCCCCGTACGCAAGTCCAGTGGAAATACAAAGTCATCAGTCCGCCCGTCGCGGAACTGGAGGCCGAGTTAAACAATCTGGGCGAGGAAGGCTGGGAACTCTTTTCCGAGCGCACCGAGGACGGCAAAACATCGTACATCCTCAAGCGCCGCAGCCCCTGAATTTCGGGCGATTGGCGCAGTGGCTAGCGCACCGGCTTTACACGCCGTTGGTCGGGGGTTCGAATCCCTCATCGCCTACCATTTCGGGATGTTTTTGCGGCATTCAGTCACAAGTGAAGCAGCTATAACGAACTGGCTTTCAAGCGCTTATTTGTGTTGATATTTCGGCTTTATATCGAATCTGTCGGGCTGTAAAAAAGGACTAGCGTGAGAGCGGCAAGTTGTTTTATTTTAATGTTGGTGGCTGGTTGGTGGTCTGCTGGCAGTCTTCACAGTGCCCCTGCAAGAGCCCTGCCGTCAGGAATAAAGACCGCATCCGGCTCAGTTCAGGTGGCCATCCCAGCGCCAATTCCCAACGTCAATCAAAGATTCGGGGGAATGCGTTTGTCTATTCGGTTTCCCAACAGAATAATCATACCCCGAATAAACATCCCCTTCGCAAATGTGGGTATGCCCGAGCGATTAAGTTCGCGACCCGGGCGAGCATATGCAGGTCGTCCGGGTGCTCAGTTTTTGCCTTCGCCGTCACGCCCTACGACACCCAACGGGGACAGCAACGCGATTACAGCCACCGCCAAAGTTTATATCGTAGAAACTCCAAACGCTTATGCATACCATTCATCTCCGCTTTGTAGACAGATCAACAAACCGGGAATCCCAGAATCCAGAGAGCTGACACAGAAAGAAGCAGAAGCGCCCCCTCTGAAGCGCACGCCCTGCGAGATATGCTACGGAGAAGGCAGATAGCTATTGGTTTAAATAAGTTGGATTGAGAGGCAATTCAGAATCCCTCAAGAAGTTCGCCTGATCATCCGCGCAGGCGGACGTGCTCAAATTTAAATCCTCCCACCTTCGACAGCTTCACAAAATCTCCGTCTAGGCTTACCAGTTCCGCCCCATGCGCCGCCACTATCGTTGCGATCAACAAATCCATCGCCGAGGGGTGAACTCCGGAAGCGCGGCATTGCTGCCCCAATTTTGTGGCATCCCGCCAAATGGAATAAGAGGTGGGGAGTACTGGTGTTGTTTCCAAGTACTCGATCAATTGTGCCCGCCGACGTTTGGGCGCGCCTCGGGTGACTTCAAACAACACTGGCTCACAAATACACACGTTGGGATGGTTGATGATTTCCCGAAGCATATCCCGATCGTCCGAAGCTTTCGGGGTTCGGACGATTGCTATCCAAATGGATGAATCGATCAAGCGGTTCATTTAAACCGCCGCTTCCGCTTGGCATCATCCTTGCGCCGGTCAATCTGCTCCAAGTCGATCGTCCATTCTCCGGTCATGAATTTCTCGGTAATCTCCATTCGCTTTTTCAACTGGCAAGCTTCTGTTGCCATCTTGGCTACGGCGGCACCTTTTCGTTTTTCGCCGGTGAACCGCATCACGTCCTTTAGCACTGATTCATCTATTTCAACTGTCACTCTCATGCGGTAACTCTGGATTGGTAGGATGAAAATGTCAAGATCGTCCTCAGATATAACTTATATTGAGGGAGAACCTTGTCTCAAAATCCTATTTTATCGGGGAGGCTTAACGGTTATATCGAGGTTGTGGATTGCCGGTTTATTGCGTCGTTTGGTGCAGATTTAGCAATCTGAGATACGGCAGGCTCGGCGGCCTGCGGTACAGGGGGCGTGGTCGGGTTACTTTTGTTTTAGTTTTCTTTTGGCGAGGTAGGATTGGAGGAACTTGTCGGGCGGGGCTTCTTGCCAGGCGGTGAACCACAGGTTGCCGAGGACTCGGCCGCTCTTGGAGAGTTGGGCTTGGAGGAATGCTTTTCCCTTGGCGGGTTTGTCGGGGGACAGGTTTCCGGTTTTGTTCAGTTGGTAGAGTGGCTCGACGAGGGCGTGTTGGCCGAGGATGTATTGCACCACGTACTGGAAGCGGCCGCTGGCGTTTTTGTTGGTCTCGGGGGTGGCTGGGCGTTGGGCGGGGCGGACTTTGGCGAGCAGGGCTTTTTCGTCGTGGCCGCCGCTGGCGTTGAGGAAGCCGCCGTCGATCCAGGAATGGAAGCGTCGGCTGGTGGTGTATTGGTTCGGGTTGTCACCGATCCATCCGTTGAAGTGCTTGGTCGTGTGGAGCGGTTGGGCGGCGTCGCCGACGAAGTGGCTGAGTATGCCCATGCGATAGATGACGTTGGCGCGGGCGTTGGCGATTTCCTCGGGGGTGCCCATTTCTTCAAACACTTTTAAATAGGAGAAGGCGCTGACGAGTTTGAGGTAGTGTTCGTTGATGGCCCAGGGAAGGAAGCCGGGGTGGCCCTTGGTGCGGTCGGCGTTTTCGTTGGGGAGCGGCAGTTTGAGCTTCGTGCGGGCGGCGGCCATTTGCTCGACGAATTCGTAGCGGAAGTGGCTGAGTTGCGCGGGCTTGATCTGGTAGGGCGCGAGGTATTCGACATCGAAGTAGTGGTCGAGTCCGTTTAAATGCCGTAGCGCGCGGTCGCGTTGGTTGCGCCAGCGGTCGGGCTCGCCCCCGAGGAATTGGATGCGTTCGGCGTTGGCTTTTTCGCGGACGAAGGCGGGGAAGTTTTTTGGCAGTGAGGCGAGGGCGAGTCGATTGACGAGGCGGTGGCGGAGGTAGTCCCACGCCATGGTGTTTGTGGGGAAAAGGAAACAGGCGGTGAGGGTGAAAACGATGAGGCCGCGCGCGTGCATGGGGAGAGGCTGCGGTTGCCCCCATGGACTGGCAACGGAAAGCTGTTCACGGGTTGTGCCCAAGTTAGATTGTGATTTTTATCTGCTGGATGCGGGTTTTATGTCTTGTCCGATCGGTGGGAGGTTAGGGTGAAGGGTGTCACCGATGCTTATTTTCGCTATAAAGCAGGGTTTTCGAGCGACTTAGCATTTTTTCTCTTTGCGTGTTACAAAGAAAGAAAGCCGACCCCGGGGGAGGGGGCCGGCTTTGGGTGGTACTGTTTCTATGTTCAGTTGGGGCGTAAATTGTCAGGGAAGATCGACGACTTCCAGATTGAGTTTGCCATCAGTCTCGCGGAGCAGCGCGGCTTGTTTGTCTCCGTATTTGTCTACTTGCACAGCGCCATGGAGGGTCTTGACGACCTCGATGCCTTGGGGGTCTTTGGCCACGCTCTTGTTCCGGCGGGTGGCTTTTTCGTTGGTCTTGTCCTTGGCGTTCACGGCGATGTGTTTCATGTCGATGCGCGCGGCCCAGTATTTGCTGGGGGTGTAGGCGAAGGGTTTGTGGAAGCGCATGGTGTGGGTGACGAGCCAGTTTTTGCCTCCGCTGCGATAGGTGAACATGTCGAGGGGCCGGTTGCCGGAGCCGAGCTCTAGGACGCTGGTGCCCTTGACTTGGCCACCTTCCTCAATGTTGTCGAGGGGGAACTTGGCGATGGGTGTGCAGGCGAAGGAGCCGACCATATAGGGCGCGCCTTCTTGTTCGTAGAGCACAAAGCTCTGGATGGGTGCCTTGGTTTCCCAGCGACGATGGGCGACGTGGTAGGTGTCGGTGCTGTAGGTGTTGGCGGCGGCGCTGGAGTCGAGAGGGAGTGACAGGGAAAAGATGCGGCTGCGAAAGGAGTCGTTGCTTTGGGCGGCGACAAGAATGCGGCCGGTGGCGATGCCGAGGTCAGAGATTTGTGAGATGCGGAGCTTTTTGTTGAGCTGCACGCGAACCCACATGGCTTTGGCGGTGTCGAGCGCGGCGATCTTGCCGACGGCATTGACGGTGAGGATGGCGGACACGCCATCGCTGCGGCGAACGGAGAGGTAGATGGTGCCGGTCTCGGGATTGACGGCGAGGTCGTTGATGCGAACCGACTTGGCCCCGAGCGCGCCGGCGACTTTGTTGCCGATGTCCTTCACGGTGCCTTTGAATGGCTTGAACACGCCGCGGTCGCCGGTGTCGATGGCGACGATGGAGCCGCCTTGTTCGCCGACGAGCAGCAGCCCAAACGGGCCCGCGTGCAGGTTGCCGGCGTTGTTAAATTTCAGACCGCCAGTCTGGGGGTTCTTCATATAGGCACTCGCGGCAGTGGGCGGCGCTTTTGAGCCTTCGGCTAAAAGATTGGCGGCTAGGGTGAGGGTCAGTAGGGAGATGATAATTTTTTTCATGATCGAAAACATGGACGAGGGTAATTGTAGCATGCGGGAGCTGGGGGGCAACCTTTTTGGCGTGAAATCTCATTTTTTTGTGGATTTTGCCGGGGGGACATTTTTTTAGTTTAGTGTAAGAAAACGCTGCCCGGGAACGATGTACGGGTGTCTGGTGAATCGGAGATCGACATGAAGAAACAATTTTTCCTGATTTCAAGTTTGATAATGGCGGTCACGGCCTCGGCATGGTGGGTGTTCTCGCCGGGCGACGCGGCCCCGCAACTGGTGGTGAGGCTCAATGGTATCGCGTTGCCGGCGCACCGGGCAGATCCGGCGGCCAAGGCGCAGCAACTGGTGAGCTTGAGCGATGAGGCGCGCGCGGAATTGTTTCGGCCGGGCGGGCGTTTTGAATTCAGCCCGGTGGCGGGTCTTTCGCTGTCGGTGGAGGTGGAGCGGGTAGAGCCCAACGAGGACGGCAGCCGAGTGAGCCACGGCGCGGTGGAGGGCGAGCCGGGCAGCCAAGCGGTTTTCTCCGAAGTGGAAGGCGCGATGGCCGGCTCGGTGCAACTTGCCAATGGCCGATTGTTCACGATCAATCCCGTAGCACCGGGGGTGCATCGAGTGGCAGAAGTGGATTTCACCACGGGTCTCCTGGATTGCGGTTCGTGCCGCGGCGAGACTCCGAGTGATTTGCCTCGCGGTGTGGAGATGGCTTTTCAATCCGCAAGCAGGCCGGTGGACACGCAGGTGTTGCGGGCCAACTTGAGGTCCTTCGGCAAGCGCCGTGGATTGCGCGGCGCTCGTTTGTCCAACGTCAAAAGAATTTCATCCCGGAAAACCGTGAAAGTGGTGGTCACCGGCAAGAACAAGAAAAATGGTCTGCAAGCCCAAAAGAAAAAGCCGGGCAAATCTGGTTTAGCCCAAACCGGATCGAAGACCACCACCACACGGCGGACCGGGACCAATTCCAAAACCAAGCTGGCCACGAAGAAGCCGGCCAACACAACGAAGAAACCGGCCAACAAAAAGTCCACGAAGAAGTCTGGGACTTCCTCCAAGAAATCCTCGAAGAAGAATTCCGGCAAAGGCAACTCGGTGACTTCCGCGAAGAAGAACACCAAAAAAAACACCGTGACAACTGGCGGCAGTTCGCGCGTCGACCTGATGGTGGTTTACACACCGGGCGCGGCGAAGATGTTCGGCGGCGAAAAAGGCATCAAGGCGCGCATCAACGTGGCGGTGAGCCGATCCAACACGGCCTTTTCCGAGAGCAAGATCAAGGCGCGGCTCAACCTCGTCCACGCCGGCCAAGTCGATTACACGTCCACCGGCAGCAAATCAACTGACCTGATGAACCTGTCCTTTCGCAAATCCTCGCTGCGCACGCAAGTGGCCGATCTGCGCAAGAAGTACAGCGCCGATCTGGTGACTCTGGTGACCGAGCTGGACGGCGGTGGAGTGGGGTTCCTGCTCAACCGCAAATCACCCACGCCACAGTTGGGTTTTAACGTGGTCTGCGGCCGGTCGCTTTACTACTCCGTGCTCGCCCACGAGTGCGGCCACAACCTCGGCTGTCAACACGCCAAGGGCGACCCCGGCATGAGCAAGTCCATGGAGAAATACGGCTTCGGTTGGCGGTTCTACGCGAATGACGGGAAGAAGACCCGCCAGTACCGGACGATCATGGCCTACTCTCCCGGCCGGCGAGTCGGACATTTTTCCAACCCGAATGTGAAATACCAAGGCGTGCCCACCGGCATGAACGGCAAGGCCGACAACGCCAAGGTTATCAACGCCACTGCCTCGATCGTGGCTCGTAACTCCGAGCAATGAGGTGGAAAGTTGTAACCGCGGCACGAGATAAACCGTCATAAAATAGGAACGCAGAGCTGATGCAAGCCGTCCAACCCGGATGGCTTTCAGGCTTTGAGGCGCCACGCCACCATGAGCAAAAGCGATAAAGCAAAGAAAATTGGGAAATGGGTAGTTCTCGGCGCACTAGTATTTCTGCCCTTGGCGTATTGGCTGGCGTTTAATGTAAACGCGCG
>Ga0209089_10005597_pt1 | contig 10281 bp, 11 predicted proteins | sample ArcticOcean_MG_C_FD_187431 | JGI IMG/M metagenome (GOLD analysis project Ga0209089, IMG submission 187431) | Marine microbial communities from western Arctic Ocean - ArcticOcean_MG_CB2_150 (SPAdes) (version 2) | ecosystem: Environmental > Aquatic > Marine > Oceanic | place: Arctic Ocean: Canada...
TCTCTTCTTTTTTCTCTTAGCTACTTTCTTTTTAGCTTTTCTCTTAACTTTTCTTTTAGCTTTTTTCTTAGTTACTTTCTTTTTCTTTTTAGCAACTTTCTTCTTAACTTTTCTTTTAGCTTTTTTCTTAGTTACTTTCTTCTTCTTCTTCTTAGAAGCTTTTCTTTTAGCAGCTTTTCTACGAGTTGTAGAAGTCTTTCTCTTAGCTACTTTTTTCTTAGAAGCTTTTCTCTTTGTTGCTTTCCTCTTTTTAGCAACTTTTGCTTTTTTCTTAGCAACCATACTATTACCCTCCGAAGGTTTTTTATAGTTAATTTGATTTTATTTAGTTAAGTTTAAAAAAACAAGTTATTTTTTTAGTTTTTTTCAAAAAAATTTTTTTTATTTTTTTATTTTTAAGTAATTTTATCTTTTTTTTAGATTTATTTTATTTTATTTGTTGAAGTTATATAAGACTTACCTTAATTACTTATATATAACTAAAAAATTATGATATTTTATTTTTCTAATGATAATATATATATCCAGTCTTGTTTTGAAACTTCCATAATTGACAGTCTGTTCCCTCGTTGTACTACTTTCATATTAGATAATTTTTTATGTGACTTTAATTCAGTTAAACTTATTACTTTTTTTAATTTTCTTTTAAATTTAACATCGACCATTAACCATGTAGGGGCTTCTGGATTACTTTTTTTGTCATAGTGCTTTGCTTTTTTATTAAATGCCGTATTATCCGGATATGATTCTTTGCAAATCTCCATTAATCCATAAATACCAGGAGTTTCACAGTTTGAATGATAAAAAAAAGCATGGTCACCTTTTTTTATATCATCTCTAATCATATTTCTTACTTGGTAATTTCTAATACCATCCCAAGGTTCAGTTTTGTCATTTTTTAGATCATCTATACTATAATCTTCTGGTTCATTTTTCATGAGCCAGTATTTCATTCAACACTATCCCCACTATTAATATAATTTTGTAATTTTTCAATCTCATTAGAAATAGTGTCGTATTCTTTTAATGTACTTTCTTGACTTAAATAGAGGCTAACAACATTAAGTGCAGCCATGACAGCAACTTTATCTTTAGTGATTGTTGCTGCTTCATTTTTAATTTCTTTCATTTTATCATCTAAAAAAGATGCTGATTTTTTTAATAAATCAATTTCAGATGTATCACATTTTATTTTATATTCTTGATCCAATACAGTAATTAATACTTGTTCTTTTCCCATATCTATTCCATTTCTAGATTATTTATTCTTTCTAAGATGGATTTGATTTCATTCTTAGCAAGTTCATTCTGTTTAATTAAATCTGATTTCTCAGATACAAGATGCTCCTGTTGGTCTATCAACAGCGTGTTTTCAATCTTAATTTTATTCATTTGATTACGAATATTCTCAATTGATATTTTTAATTCGTTAATTTGTTCAGTAATTTTGGGCATAGTTATATTTTAAAATCATTTAGTTACAGACATTTATTATAATGTTTTTATAATTTATAATCTATCTAACTAATTGGAAATAAACAATGAATTTATCAGAAAAAAACTTAAAAAATTTAATAGACAGATTGGAGTGTCCATTTAATTTTAATGAAGCTCATGGTTATCTATGTGGATTTGCATGTACAAATTTAGTCTCTGACCAATATCAGAATGCTGTAAAAGTATATTTTTTTAAAGACACGCAAGGCTCTTCAGTTGATATTGATGATATTTCTATTATTAATAAATATATCACTTTTTTAGAAACAAAAATAAAAACCGGCTATGTGAGCTTGCCTTTTGATAATTACAAAAAAACAATTGAAAAAATAAAATATATGAGTCAATGGTCTAAAAATTTCTTTTTGAGTTTAAATATAATAGCTAATAATAAATACATAGAAAATGTTACAGATTTGGGAGATATTCTAAAAGATTTACAGGAAATTGCTAAGATTGAAAATGAATATATTCTGAGTGATAGTAACGAAAATTCGGAGTATTATAAAGATATTAGCAATTATGTTGTAAATACAATTTATCAGGTATATACACAAACACTGGGTTCGCGGTAGTTAAATTTATGAAAGAAGCCTCCATTTATTTTAAAAGACGTAAAAAACTTTCAAGGTTGATGCAAAATAACTCAATTGTGATTTTAGAGTCAGCTACTGAAAAAACCAGAAACAATGATTCTTTGTTTAGATATCGCCAATGTAGTAATTTCTATTATTTAACAGGATATAATTTGCCAAATGCCACACTGTTTATTATTAAGAAAAATAATAAATTAATTTCTCATTTTTTTACTAAAAAACCAAACAAACATGATGAGATATGGACGGGAACACTTGATAATTCTACCAAGGTTTGTAAAACATTATCAATGGATAAATGTAATTATATTGATAACATAAATATGTATTTAGATTCTTATTTAAAAAACTGTTTAATCATATACCATTCTTTAGATAAATTTTCTGATTTAAAACAACTAATAGAAGATAAAACTGAAGCTCTGCAGAAAAAATATCGACAAGGAACCGAATATCCATCCAAAATTATTTCATTAAATAAAATATTACATAAAATAAGATTAATTAAGAGTTCAGATGAAATTTCTCAAATTAAAAAAGCATGTGATATTTCTGTTAGAGCACATAAGGTCTTAATGAAAGAATGTAGGCCTGGATTGAACGAAAGATACCTAGAGGCCGGCCTTATTCATGAATTTAGCAAATCTAATGCAACAGAGGCATATACATCGATTGTAGCTTCTGGCAAGAATGCTTGCACGCTACATTATATTGAAAATAACTCCACTATGAAAAGTGGTGATCTATTATTAACAGATGCTGCGGCTGAATATTTGAATTATGCATCTGATATCACGAGAACAATTCCTGTTAATGGTAAGTTTACTAACACACAAAAATCTATTTATAATATTGTTCTTAATGCACAAAAACAGGCTATCAAAAAATGTAAGATTGGGAATAATCTCAAAAATATTCACGCTGAAGTTGTAAAAATATTAACCAAAGGTTTGATTAAACTAGGTTTGCTGAAAGGTAAGCTAGAAAATGCATTAAAGAAAGAGGATTATAAGAAATTTTATATGCACAATACCGGACATTGGATGGGACTTGATGTACATGACCCATGTGAATATTTAGAAGATAAAAAACCAATAAAATTAGAGCCAGGAATGATTTTTACAGTTGAACCAGGTTTATATATAAAGGCCGATAAATCTATTCCTAAAAAATTTCATAATATAGGAATAAGAATTGAGGATGATATACTAATAACCAAAAAAGGTCCTATCATACTGACATCTGGTGCACCAAAAGATATTATAGATATAGAAAAACAAATGCAATAATATGCCAGAAACTAAAAATAAATATGATTTTGTGATAAGTGGAGCTGGATTAGTGGGTTCTTTATCTGCAATTCTTTTATCAAGAATGGGGTATTCATGTTGTTTAATTGAAAAGAATAAAATTACCGCAGAAAACGAAACTAATACTTATAGCCCACTATCACTAAATTATAGATCTATGCTTATTTTAAAGAAATTTGAAATATGGAATAATTTAAAAAAAATTTCATATCCAATTAAAAGCTTAACTCTAAAAAGTTTCAATAGTTTCAATAGATTGTCTTTAACAGCTAATGATCTGAATTTAGACTCGCTTGGATATGTATTTGATAGGCATAAATTACTGAAAATATTTAGAAATATACTTGCACAAGAAGAAAAAATATCAGTTTTTGATTCATCAGAAGTGGAAGTAATTAATTATAATAGAATCTCTAATAATTTAAGTTTAATTATTAAAAATAAAAATTTATCAAAAGAAATTACTTTTAACACTAAATATCTTATAGCATCTGACGGCGATAAATCAAATATTAAAAAATCACTTCAATTTGATTCTCAAATAATAGACTACTCTCAAACATCTTACATATTTAATTGTACAGCAAAATTTAAAATTAATGAGGCTATACAAATATTTAATGAGTATGGTATTTTTGCAGCAATACCATTTGATAAGAATAAAATTAATCTTATATTAACTCTAAAAAATTTACATCTGTCAAATTTTTTTGATGATAAAAATAATATTATTGAAAATATGGTAGAAAATATTTTTTCTGGATATATATCAGATATATCAAATTATCAAATAATAAGTAAATATAATATGAAAACAATTAGATCAAATTCAATATTTAAAAATAATGTATTATTACTCGGAAACTCCTCTCAACTCTTACATCCAGTAGGAGCACAAGGATTTAATCTTGCTTTGAGAAACATTGAGTCATTAGTTGATCATTGTTTAAAATCAATTGATGATCAAAAAAAGATATCTAGTAATAACTTGAATATTGACTCTTTTGCACCTATAAACACTATTTTATTTGATAGAGATTTAGTATTTAAGAATGTTGATTTGGCTATTAAGTTATTTGCAAATGATAAAATACCATCAAGATTTATAACATTTTTTATTTTAAATTCTCTAAGATCTTCTCAAATATTAAAAAAACAGTTTTTGAAGAAAATACTAGGTCTTGATAATTATGCATATCTAACAGTAGAGGCTGTCCAATGAAAAATATTGCTATTTTAGGTGATAGTTTAATTGGTTTGTTATCTGCCTTGGTATTATCAAAAAACAAAAATAATATCTATATATTTCGTAACACTCAAGAAGACTCTGGGAGAGAAAATATAGAGAGATATTTTTCTATTAATTTGCTTTCTAAGTATATGTTTATGAAATCTGGTATTTGGGAGAACATAGAGTCAAATGGTATACAGCCATATAAAAAAATTATTACCTGGAGTGATACAGGAAACGATGTAACCTTTAACTCTAGATCAATTTCATATGATTATCTTGGATACATAATTAAAGAATCATCTATTAAAGAAGCAATTGAAGAAAAGTTATCTAAATTGAAGAACATAACAATTAAAAGTATTGAGGAAGTATTGTATATTGATAAGTCTGAAAATAATGTTATCAATTTATTAAATAAAAAAAAGTTAAAATATGATTTGCTGTTATTAGCGGATGCAAGAAATTTTAATATTTTTAACAATTTAAAAATTAATAGAATTACTCATGATTACAATCAGAGTGCCTTGGTTATAAATTTAAAATTAGAGAATTCTATTTCTAATAAGATTGCTTTCCAAAGATTTGCTGATAATCAAATTCAAGGTTTACTGCCAATTTCATCCAATGAATTCAATTTAATATGGTCAATTAATTCCTCAGAAGTAGATAATCTGTTTAATAAGGACAAGGTATTATTAACCAAGATTTTAAATAATCAGCTTTCATCGCGAATTGGGAATATAATCCAAATTTCAGATCGAATAGTATTTCCGCTTTCAGGTTTTCATGTAAAATCTTATGTCTATAATAATATTATTCTCATTGGCGGGTCTGCGCATTCAGTTCACCCTCTTGCTGGCCTTGGTTTAAACATGGGAATACAGGACATATTCATTTTAGATGCAGCACTTAACCATGACAAAAATACATACATAAACAAGAAATCGCTAAATTACTACAATAGCAATTGTATTAAAAATAACAAAAAACTTTTTTATACAATTAATTTTCTCAAGAAATTTTATGAAAATAAGTTGTTGCCTTTATCAGTTAAATCTAAGGCGTTTGATTTTTTCAATAAAAGTTTAATCCTTAAATCGCAAGTCATAGAAGAAGCAACCGGTATAAAGACGCTTAATTCTGTTTTAAGCAAAGGATATAGTCGCTCCAATAATTATTAGTACACTACAGAAAATATATTTTAAAATTATTAAATTAGTTATAAATGTTGTAGCAGCTCCTAGATAAGAAAATATTATAGCGCTAAATGATACTAAAATAAAACTTTCAAAATCTATGTAATTAATGATATTTTTTTCAATTAGGTTTGTTGAAGAGTGTAAAATAAGAGCTAAAAAAACTCCAAATAATGAAATTGGTATGCCACAGGCTGCTGCTGTTCCGATACTTGTTTTAATAGATTCGCCATGAAATTTAAAATATGGTGTTGTAATTGTTCCTCCACCAATCCCTAACATAGAGCTTATAGTGCCAGTAAAAAAAGAGAATATTTTAACGAAGATAAGTCTTTTTTTGATTGTAGATGAATTTCTATCACTAAACATGAGAAAAAAAGAAATTATAATTAGAAGTAACCCATAATAAGTTTTTAGAATATTACTAGAAATTAAAGTTATAAGAATTATTCCTGTCAGTGAGCCTAGTGCTAAACCAGGTAACATTTTATTGAATATTTCCCAATTAATTAATTTATTTTTATGATGTTTTAGTGTAGATGAACAACTTGCAATTACAACACATGCTAAGGATGTACAAATAGCACTTTGTATTAAGTTAGATGAATTAACATCATAATAATTAAATATAAAAAATAAAAATGGAACAAAAATTATTCCACCACCTAGTCCTAATAAACCTCCTAAGAAACCCCCTAATGCCCCTGTAATTAAATATAATATATAAATATTCACAATTAAGTTTTTCTAAAAATCCTATATTATGGTTTAAAATATTCCTAATTATGGCATACTATACGGAATTAAAATTGTAAACTAATTTATTAAAAGGAAAATCACAATGTCAGGACATCATCATTTATTTGTGCCGGGACCGTCTAATGTTCCAGCTGCAGTTCAACAGGCAATTCATTGCCCTATGGAAGACCATAGAAATCCAACTATACCAGATTTAATACTCCCATTAGTTGATGACTTAAAAAAAATTCTAATAACTAAAAAAGGAAAAACTGTTTTTTTCCCGTCATCAGGAACAGGATGTTGGGAAGCAGCTCTTCAAAGCACACTTAACATAGGCGACACTGTTTTAGGAGCTAGTTTCGGCCAATTTAGTATGCTGTGGCTAGATATGTGTAAAAGACTTCAATTTAAAACGATTGTTATGGAAGAAGAATGGGGAACTGGGGCAAACCCAGAAAGCTACCATAGGGAATTATCAAATGATAAAAATCATGATATAAAAGCCGTTCTTGTTTGCCAAAATGAAACAGCCACGGGCGTGAAAAGTGATGTTCAAGCTATAAGAAAAATTCTTGATGATTTAAATCACCCAGCTTTGTTGATGGTTGACGGAGTGAGTTCAGTAGCAAGTTATGAATTTAGAATGGATGATTGGGGCGTAGACTGTGTGGTTAGTGGATCACAAAAAGGTTTAATGCTTCCAGCAGGAATAGGAATACTTGGTGTTAGCGAGAAAGCGTTAGAAGCAATGAAATCTTCAAACTACCCAACATGTTATTTTGATGTCGTTGATATGATTGCTAAATTAGATGGAGGTTTTTTGCCTTATACCCCACCTGTAAATTTGTTAAGAGGAATGAGGGTAGCTCTTGATATGATATTTGAAGAAGGGCTTGAAAATGTATGGAAAAGACATCATCGTCTTGCTGAAGGAACAAGAAAAGCGATATTAGATGGTTGGGGATTACAATTATGTGCAAAAGAAGAGAAATGGTACTCTGATACTGTTAGCGCGATTTTAGTTCCTGACGGCAGCGATGCTGTTCCTGTTATCAGCACTGCTTTCCATAAATATAATCTTGCTTTAGGAGCAGGATTATCAAAAGTCGCTGGTAAAGTATTTAGAATTGGGCACCTCGGTGACTTAAATGAGTTAATGCTTTGTGGAGCTATTTCTGGCGCAGAAATGGCAATGATGAACAATGGAATTAAAATAGAGCTAGGAAGTGGTGTTGCAGCAGCAAGCAAATATTGGCTAGATAATCCAGCTGGAGAATGATATGTCAAAACCTGTAGCAATTGTAACGAGAAAATGGCCAAAAGTTTGTGAAGATAGGTTGCGAGAACTTTTTGATGTAACTTTAAATGAATCTGACAAACCTTTTAGTGCCGATGAGCTAAAAACAGCATTACAAAATTGTGATGTACTCATGCCAACTGTGACAGATAAAATAAATGCAGAAATTTTGTCAGTTAATAATAGAAGAGCCAACATGATTGGTAATTTTGGAGTTGGTTTTAATCATATTGATATAAATAAAGCAAAAGAACTAGGTATAACAGTTTCTAATACTCCCAGTGTCCTAACAGATTGTACGGCAGATATCGCAATGTCATTAATTTTGATGGTCGGAAGAAGAGTAGGAGAAGGTGAGCGTGAACTTCGTGCTGAAAAGTGGACTGGATGGCGCCCAACTCATCTATTAGGGACAAAAGTTACAGGCAAAAAACTTGGAATAATAGGTTTTGGTAGAATTGGACAAGCTGTTGCTAAAAGAGCGCATTTTGGTTTTGATATGGAAATATTGTTTTGGGACCCGTATGATATACCTAGCGAAATCACCGATAAATTTAAAGCTAAAAAATTAGATACAATTGAAGATATATGCAAAGAATCAGATTTTGTTTCTGTAAATTGCCCAGCAACTAAAGAGACTTTTCATTTAATGAATGAAGAAAGATTTAAATTAATGAAAAAATCAGCTTTTGTTATTAATACAGCAAGAGGCGACATAATAGATGAAAAAGCATTAGTCCAAGCTCTAAATTCAAAAGAAATTGCAGGTGCTGCTCTAGATGTATTTGAAACCGAACCAAACCTTCCTAGTGAATTAAAATCATTAGAAAATGTTGTTTCTTTCCCGCACTTGGGAAGCGCAACAATTGAAACACGTATAGCTATGGGTAATACTGCTATTGACAATAGTTTAGCTTTTTTTGCAAAAACAGAGTTACCAAATAAAGTTGTCTAAGGATATATCTTGTGTCGCTACGTGAAGACATTAACAAGATATATTTATCAAGTCTTGATAAATTAAATCCAAGTCATATTGTTGAAAAAACTATTTCTGAAAGTGGGATTTTAGAAGAAAATTTTGAAAGAATTTTTCCTATTGCTTTTGGTAAAGCTGCTTTAACTATGATGGATGGACTTTGCAATGTTTTATACAGTCACTCTAATATCAATATTTATCAAAAACCTATTGTTGTAACATCAAGATCTCAAAAAAATATTAATACTAAAGTAGATATTAATTTATTTATTTCATCACACCCTACACCAGACGAAATAAGTATAAAATCATCTAAAGCAGTAATAGATTATTTAAATCAATCCAAAAAAAATGATTTAGTAATTTTTTTAATTAGCGGAGGAGGGTCATCTTTGCTTTCCTTGCCGTCAAATAATATATCGTTGGATGATAAAATTAAGTTAACAAACCTTCTTCTAAAAACTGGCTGTTCAATTGATGAAATTAATACAATAAGAAAACATGTTTCTGATATTAAGGGAGGTAGATTAGCTGAATTTGCTTTACCATCAACTTGTTATTCATACATCATTTCTGATGTTATAGGTGATGATATTAGTTCCATTGCTAGCGGACCAACTATTGAGGATATGACAACTTTCAGTGACGCTCATAAAATACTACTTAAGTATAATTTATTTGAAATAATACCTTCGTCAATTAAATCTCATATTAATAAAGGGTTAGAGGGAAATATTCCTGATACCCCAAAAAAACTCAACAACATTAATAATAGTATTATTTGTAGCAATAGTATTATGAAAAAGGAAGCAGCTTCAGTAGCAAGCAAACTTGGATATAAATCAATAATATGTCCATTTACTTTTACGGATGAAGCTAAAAAAGATGCATTAAATTTAATAAAATTTTCTCTAAACACTCTAGAATCAACACCTACTCAAAAAATAGCCATTATTTCTGGGGGAGAGACTGTAGTTAATATAATTGGTAATGGAGAAGGAGGAAGGAATCAAGAATTTGCGTTATCTTTTTTATCTGGCTTTAAATCAATTCAAAAAGATTTTGATTGGGTTTTGCTTTCTGTGGGTACTGACGGAATCGATGGACCTACAGATGCAGCAGGAGGAATAATTGATGACTCTTCGATACTAAAATTACAAAATAAAAATCTAAACATACAAACATATCTTGATAATAATGATTCCTATAATTTTTTGAAAAAGATAGATTCATTATATAAAACTGGGCCATCTGGAACAAATATGGCTGATATTCAAATTTTACTTATTAACCCTGAATAGTTATTTACTATCAGTCCAATTTTTGAATGTATTAATTGTTTTCGTTAAATCTTTTTTACTATGAGATGAAGAGATAAACCCAGCTTCAAATGGTGAAGGCGCAAAAAAAATTCCATTTTCTTTCATAAATTTA
>Ga0209089_10005606_pt1 | contig 10273 bp, 8 predicted proteins | sample ArcticOcean_MG_C_FD_187431 | JGI IMG/M metagenome (GOLD analysis project Ga0209089, IMG submission 187431) | Marine microbial communities from western Arctic Ocean - ArcticOcean_MG_CB2_150 (SPAdes) (version 2) | ecosystem: Environmental > Aquatic > Marine > Oceanic | place: Arctic Ocean: Canada...
CTCGGCTCGGTTGGCGACTCTGAAACTTATCTCAGAGCACTCCTGATGTTGATGGAATATACTACTTTTTCCACAAACAAAAAACATCATGAATGTCGGGAAATATATAAATATAATTTTATACTCAAAGAAATATCATTTAATTGCTTTTTCAATCGCAGTTGCAATTACATTTGCAAGAATTGGAGGAACTGCATTTCCTATCTGTCTAAATTGATCAGTTCTTGGTCCACAAAAAGCGTAATTATCAGGAAAAGATTGTAGTCTTGCTATTTCTCTAACAGTTAATGATCTATTTTGTTTAGGGTCTGGATGTATGTAGGCATGTCCATCTTTACTTATGTGAGCAGTTATGGTATTGGATGGCCTATCCCACATTTGAACTTTGAATCTATCTACATGCACAGGCTTGGTCTTTTTATCACTTAAAATACTTTTTGCACTCGCATGATTTGGATACAGGCCCTTAGGTAGATCCCTCAAGGTAGCATTGGAATTGTTTTGCAATGCAAATTCCGAATACCATTTATACCTCTTCAAATCAGTTGGCATGTGTGATCTAGAAGTATGATTTAAAACAAAATTTAGTTTTTTGTCCTGCATCACTGTGATGTATTTAGATTCATACTTACTGGAATTTTTACTATTATAAAGTTCAGATCCACTGTTTGATAGAATATTTGGCAAATCAGAAATTGCATCTTTGACAGAGACAGGATGTGAGATTCTCTTTTTTTGAATAGCATCCCAAAATTTCTCAATTGCATTATTATCATGAACTAGGTCCTTCCTAAAGCCAACCATGATAAATCTTTTTCGATGTTGAGGTACACCATAATCAGCTCCGTCAATAATAAAGTCCCTAAAATTCAGTGTCGATGATGAGCTTAATTTTATTTCAACTAAAGGCACTATGTCATAATTCCCACCAATTGAACTAAAATCATCTCTGAATCTATTGATCACATAGGAAGGTGCTCCCGGAGTATTTTCTTTTTTAGATTTTGCAGTTAATAGACCAGGCACATTTTCATATACGAACACCTTAGGACGGCATTTTATAATTAACTCTAGGTAAAGTTCATATAACTGGTGCCTTTTATCATATCGCAACTTCTTGCGACGTTCCATGTTTTCTTTTTTTGCACCTCTTTTGATATCATTCTTTTTAGATAATCTTGACCTTGCGCCATATGAGTAAGCTTGGCAAGGAGGACCACCAGCAATAACATCTAAATCACTATAGTTATATTCATCTAAATTTGCTTTAATCTGCTTGTAGTGTGATGATATATTATTTTTATTCATTTCTTCCACAGATGATATTTTATCAATGATATAAGATAATGCATCATCATCCCTAATGAATTCAGTAGGGTCATAGAAAGATGGTTTAGTTTTATTTGAAGATTCAATAAAATCGTAATAGGAATCAACTCTATTCAATTCTAATAATTTATGGTATGCTTTTCTTAATTGATTTGTTTTAATAGCTGATTTATCAATGTCATTTATATAAACAGGTTCAAAATCAGCCTGTTGAAAACCTTCACCAAGACCACCCGCACCTGAGAATAAATCTACATATTTCAATTTCATCTAATATACAAGTAACATTTTTGGAGAAAAATCACTACTGAAATACCCAAGGATCTAGTAACAATAATCCCCAATTGATAAATCATCTAAATTGATTGATTCTAGACCATTCAAATCAATTTTATAACTTATTTTACTAACTCTTTCTGAAAGATTATCATTTATCATTTCTCTTGTCAGTTTAGGAAAATCATCATTTACTTTATATACCTTTGACTCAATAATTTCATATTTCTTGTAATCTCTATAGTGAAAAACATTGTATCCATAATCAAATAACAGATTATTAAAATAATTTATTAATTCATCATCCTCATTAAGCATATTCATAATGCGATTTGCCAGATCACTAACGCTCATTGCATTCAATCCATCTTTCTCAACTACCATATAACTAACAAGGGATAATGTTTTATTTCCATCATGATCAAGTTGATCTAAACCATTTATAGTATGCGCGTGTCCTTTTCCCCTTGTTCCTTTTATTTCAAACATATTATCAGTATAGACAAAATCATACTTGAAACCACTAGGACCTTTCCAACTTTGAAGCATGTTTTTTCTATTGATATCTATTACCCTTGATAGAAAGTCCAACTCACATAATAAGCCTACCTGATTATCATCTGATAGGATATCGTGCTTTTGTTTTTCCCAAAAAACTCTATTTCTCCCTACGGCAGTTTTGACGGATTCAACAATTCCTAATTTCAAATTCAGAATGTTTTTTATTATTTCATCGCATAAATAGATAAACTGCTGTTCATATCTATTGTGATTCAATTTTATATCAATAAATTTTTCAATTGATTCGCTATCAAGGTTAAAATTTCCTGTTAGGATATCTACACCATTTATTTTTGGATCTTTGATTGACTCTTCTGATTTAATCCTCAAAGCCAGGTGATAATTACCACTCGCATCTCGGTAAATATATATACCTATTGGGTTGCTTATAACAACAGCATCATAATTTCTATCTTCAGGCGGTATTGAAAGATTTACAAAACTTGAATCTTCTAAATATTGAAGCATTTTTATTGTCCTATATATCCAAATGGTTCTTTATTGCTGTAAGGCAAGATTACTGCTACACCTAACACATCTATTTTATCTCTATTTATACCATTATAAAGATCGACTGTGCGAATAGCATTTTCTTTAACTCTGCTGTCACCCCAAATAAGATAAAGTAATAATAATGGGTTATCAACACCTCTTCCTCTCACGTAATAAGGTTTTGATGATGGTACATCATTCGGGTCATCAAGATCAGAAATTAAATGCTTTGGATCGGTCATGACACCTATCTTGTACCCTGTAGTGACATGTTTATATCTGTTTCTTACTATCCTGTTTATATTAAGATCTCCATAATTGACAGTATCACAATCTTTAACTGGACGAAGGTTTGTAGGTACTCCAATACTCCAATTACTTAATTCTGTATCATTTTCGTTTATTCTTCTCTCAATGTATGCGATCATTGCATCAGAATCCAATGACGGACCACCAATATCATGCTTTGTCACAAAGCTATATTTTTTTAAAAATTGGGTTAATACAACATTTCCATCAACTTTCTCTTTGGAAAGCCATATATCTCCATTCTTATTATTAAATCCTGTCATTTGATTAACCTTGCTAATAAAACTATTTCCAAGATTATAATTACTTCTTAGAGTTTCAGGTTTATTAAGGCTAAACCAGATTGTCTGGCATAGACTTCCACTATAAGAAGACTGAAGACTCCTTGCAGCTCCAAGTTTATTTCTACCAGTAACACTCATCCTGCTATGATCTTTGATTCTTACGGAGACATCGTTAGGAGTAATCTCAGGATTATCAGCATATACCTGGATCTCCTGCCTAAGTTCTTCCTCTACCTGTGCTAGATGTTCAAAATGATCCCACAATTCATAAGTAGTATGGATTCTAGTAAGGTCCTCATAATTTGTTCTATAGCCAAACCACCTGCCCATCTGGAGTAATGTATCATATTGCAGAGAATTCCTCAGATAATAACTTGTCATCAGGCCTTCCAATGTGAGACCTCGACTGAGTTGATTTCCACCAATTGCTATGACTTTGAACTCCTGTTCAATATTGTCGTCATAATCAAGTTTCTGCTCAGATTCACTGTTCAACATAATAATACTTATCTTTTTCTTATCTAGGAGATCATAGATCTCATTCCATATGGATTCAGATTCAAACATGTCATAATCCAAACCCAGTTTGAAACATATTGCAGATGAATTATCAAGAAATTTTGTTATCCGCTCTAAAATATCAGTTTTAAGAATTTCTGAACCGTACCCATCTTTTAATTGAGCATGTAATGTCAATCTAAAGTATGTATCTATTACCTTATGTATCTCTACCTGATCATTTATGAGATGAGATACATGTACAAGCATACTCATTGGCTGCAGACTGTCTTCTCGTAAGTTTCTGATAGCACACCCAATTAAAAAATCATAAATGGCATTTTTAAGAGAATCAGTAATCTCCCATTGCTTTATAAGAAAATCTTTCTCTGTTTTAGGATCACCCACGTTTTCTATGAAATTATCAGATAATTCACTATTGAATATTTTCTTGGAACCAAAATAACCATCTGGCTCACTTAGGGAGGCTATAAAATTCCTAGGGTATAAATCATTCTCTAAATTAGCATCCCTAGTATGCATATCGATGAGTACATTTGCAAACGGGGTTGCTGTATAACCAACATATGCCTTACGTCTAAATTGATTAAGCATTATTCTTATGTATTGATTTGTTTTTGTGGGATCGGTATTGGAGGTATTTGCATTTCCATCAATACTAGCCTGATCTGCCTCATCATCTATGACAAGAAGCGGAATGTTATTTCTTGCTTCCAATGTTGCATTGTCAAAATATTGGATTAATGCTTCAAGAACAGTCGTATTCTTTTTCACTATTGCAATAACTGGATAATTTCTATTCGCTATTGAATTAAATGGGTCTTTCCCTCTGTTACTAAACTCTCCCTGATCAAAAGGTCCAGCTGTTGATAGTCTTAACCATCTTTTCATATCTGATGGCTCTTCAATGAATATCTTTCCTAATTCCGTCAATCCCAGATCATCCATACCAGTTAATTCCTGGTCTAATCTGATTTGGGTCTGCTTTCTCAGAATATTATGAATACCTGCAAGAACAATTACCATTCCATAACCTGCATCAACAGCTTTTGCAATTAGTGCTGTAAAATTTGCTGTCTTACCACTTTGAACATAACCCACAACAAGGCCTTTGGAATTGAATTCATCTCTCAAAGGATTTTCCAAATATGAAATAATACTTTCTGTATCATTATCAAGTTTTCGAATAATAGTTGATGCTTTATTCTCGCCAAGCTTATTGGATAAATTCCTTAATGAAAATCGTTCAAGTCTATTCCAGTGATATCGGTCAGGATTATTCTCAAGATAATCATCATACCAAGGCTCATGTATTTCAGGGTCAACAACTATTGTAATAGGATCAAGAATTGCACCTGCTCGGGACTTTTCATAAGATATTAAAAGTTTAAGTTCTGATCTTACTTGCTGTTTTACTATTTCAGGAATAGGTCCTCCAAGTGGCGATTCCATATCTAGTTCAGTTTCCAAATCGAAATTCTCAAAGCCTCTATTTTTTAACTTCAGGTAACAAATATTATATATGATATCAGACAGATCCATGATGCTATTACACAAACTTTGCTTTTATAAGTTCTTTTAATGCTGTTGAGCAACTCGATTTAAAGTCCTGCAACATATATTCATTTGACTTATTTCTAATTTTCAATTCTGAGAATGCCAATGCAAATATTAATGCATCCACAGCTTCAGTAACTGTCCTTGGATTATTACTTTTATAAATGAGATCATAAAATGGATGTTTACTATTTACTATGACTTTAAACTTATTTTCATCATTACAAACAACCTTCCATAATTGATTAGATTCAAGATTGTCAGATAAAACCTCATAACTATCCTTGGCTGATACCTCAAAAAATTCCATAATATCATTGGCTATATACTTCCCATTAGGATTATTCACTTTCACTTTTTTCTTATTCAAGAAACTCTTGGTAGTACTTATATTACTTTGATTCATTAAATCCAAAGCGAGTTGATCTAACTTCTTCTTTTTATTTCGAATCCTGTTTTTCACTACATGCTTTTCTCTTTCATACTTCTTGTCATACCTATCTCTTGCAGGACCAGTAACATATTTATTTATATTTTCTTTTAGATGATGGCGCAGTTCCGCAGGAAATTGTAAAAGGTTTTTACTGACATTTAACTTGAACTCCTTATCCATCTCTCTTGAAATATCAATGCTTATACGTGCTAGTTTATCATGTTCATCCTTCCCTCTTATCCCCTGGTATCCGCCATATCGTATAATTCTATTTTCTCGATATATGTAATATCCCTGTGAATCATTCCATGACAGCAGACCTTTCCCATCTTTCCATGCATCTGGGGAAGAATATTGATCTTGGTTAGGCATGATATACCCTTTGATAATTACAGGAACATCATTATCACTTAAATTAAAATTACTTTTATCATCATCAAATTCTATTTCCTTTGCATACTCCTCATGCCTTTGAAATGGATCCCATGGTTCTATATCTGTTTTATTTATTCTTAGTGTTAAGGGATTATCATCAATACTACCATCAATAAACCTGTGGAAGACCATTCCAAGATGAATCTTTAATTCAGCAATAAGGTTATAATAAAAATTTTCTGCCATGGCAGGTTTTGAATATGAGACATAATCTTTTTCTATTTGGAAGAGATCTTTCCATACAACAATTGTCCATGTTTTACCCAATTTCACATCACATTTCTCAATGATATCATTGGTCTCCAGCTTATCCATTTCATACATTTCCCATTTCTTCTTACCCTTCAACCTGTTCAGATCCCATTTGTAACCAGAAACCTTGTTATTCTTTTTTGAAATAACATTTAGTATTTGACAATGTGCCAGTGATGCAGTTTTCATACCAAATCCATATCGACTCAAATCTCGACTACCATAATTTTCACCAACGTCAGCACCTATGGTCATCGCATCCCACAGTTCTTCATTTGTCATCCCGCATCCATTATCAACAACCTTTAGGATAAATTTTTCCTTGTTAGAATATTGATCCAATTCTTTTTTAAAAATTATTTCAACAACATCTGATCCAACTCTTGGTGTTATTGAATTATCTACTAAATCAGCCACAGAAGCATTAAGGTCATATCCTATTCCACGTAGTGCTTCGAAAGTTCTTCCAGCATGTGCAGGATTTTCGTGTGCTTTCATATTAATCTCCGTTTGAAATAATATAGAGTTTACAGAATAAGCCTTATTATAAACCTTAGATTAAATAAAACTGCTCATCATCTCGCAAACAAAAAAAACACGAATGTGAGGCTCAACTTAGTAAAGTGATATCTTTTCTTCAGTATATCTTTAAAAATTCCATTCTATGTTCTTGATGTATCTTTTTAATGCAGCATTACTTTGCTTTTCTGCTTCGCCGAGTTTGTTATGATGATTTTTACATAAAAAACAGACAGATTTACTGCTTTTATGTGAATCTAAATAATCTTCAAAAGTTTTATATAAATCATACAAGAATAATCCGTTCAAATCTTTTTTAAATTTACTTGCTGATGCTTTGAAAATTTCAGGTCTACTTTTTTTAAAATGACAAGTATCAAGATTTTTTGCTTTACATCCTCTATACTGACAATGACCTATTATTTTTTTTTGTGGAAGGAAGAAATCTCTTATAATGTTTCGAGTCTCTCCTGATAATATTTTTTCTAAAGAATCTTCTGAATTTGTCAATAAGTAGGAACCAAGATATTTACTAATATTATTAGGTCTATTAGCTGTTTTAAGTATATCTATTGCACCAATTTCATCTATATCGGGTATCTGACGGATAATTCTCAATGCTTGTCGCTGGCCGTAGATAAAAAGTGCCTGCTTATCTTTATTTCTAAGTTTATATTTTTTTAATATTTCCCAAGAAGAGAATCCTTTGGAATTTTTGGGGTTGAGTCCTAACCTCTTTTTATCTAACTGTCTTGTTGAATAACCCGCTTTGAGGAAATAAAGTAGCACATCTTTTTCATTTTTCGTCACATCTAAATCTACACATCATCATCCATACAAACAAAAAACCCCACGAATGTGGGGCTATTTTTTCTTAGGCCAATTTGCTCTCCAAGGCTTAATGAACTTTTTTGCTACCTCTTCTGTTATCTCATAGCCTCCTGTTTCAAGACCCATAAAGTATTTAAAAACATTATTTGATTCGAACCAAGGGCGCGCAGAGTTGCATATCTCATATTTATGTATTAATGGGTCTTTACATTTTGTAAACCTAGCTACAGATGATGGTGAATCTGGCGTGTCTACCATACCATAGATGGCAAGATATTGTACTTTTACATCTGCCATAAGTAATCCATTAGTAAAAATTATCCATCATTGTATGAGCCTACATCTTGTCATCATCAGGGAAAATTATGGTGTTGCTCTTATTAATATGGTTCTCTTTACAAAATTTTCTACAATTTTGTCCTTGACTGATATGCCAACCTCCCTCATGTTCCCAATCCGGTTCTTCTTCGTGGTTCGAATTTAATGGATTAGAAAGACAATATTCTTTCGTGACTTTTCCTTTCTTATTTTTACAATCAGAACATATTTCTTTCATACCCAAATCTACCAACCATCCCAGAAACAAAAAACCCCACGAATATGGGGCTTTTCTTGATATAAATTAATCAGAAATAAATTTTTCAGGATATTGCTTATGCCATCCGGTTCCCCGCTGGTAAACATGGGCCACAGCTACTACTTCACCATCTTTGTACAGGTCACCCATAAAACTGATACTGGTGGGCGAACCTTTTTTATTAAAACCATTGGGCAGTACCACACAGGGATGGCCCGACAGGTTGGTCCTGAGCAGGTTATCTCCCCAAAATGAAGGGGCCACATAAATATCAATATTTTTAAATAATTCTGCCATTTTCTGGTTCAAGACGATCCGGGCCCGATTGGCCTGGATGTATTCTACCGCTGGGACGTGCCGCGCTTCCCGAAATGTATTGGGCCAGGCATGTTTCACCTGGCGCACCAGTTCATCATCACGGTTATTGCGGGTCAATTCATCAAAGGCCGCCGCCGCTTCCACACTGAGCAGGAAGCTCAAAGAATTAGTGGGAAATTCCGGCAGCTCAATGGGAATAAGTTTAAAACCCAGCTGACGAAGCCGATCCAAAACGGCCCGGTCGTTGTCGGAAGTACTGGTATCCTTAAAGGCGCTTTCTATATAGCCGATTCGTAATGATTTCAGCGCTTTTTTGGTGGGCACCTGGAAAGGCACATCCACCACAGAATGATCCTTACCGTCGGTTCCTTTTATCACACTGTAAACCAGGGCACAGTCATCCACAGAGCGGCACATGGGGCCCAGTTTATCCATGGACCAGGCCAAAGCCATAGCGCCTGACTTGCTCACGGTTCCGAATGTAGGCCGCAGTCCCGTTACACCATTTCGGGTGGCAGGCGAAACAATGGAACCCCAGGTTTCCGAGCCAATGGCAAAAGCCACCAGCCCCGCTGCGGTTGCGGATCCAGGTCCGGCAGAACTACCGCTGGAGCCCTGCTCTATGTTCCAGGGATTGCGGGTCTTGCCGTCGTACCAGACATCGCCCCAGGCAAGTGCGCCCAGGGTCAGCTTGGCTACCAGAACAGCGCCGGCGTCTTCAAGTTTTTGGACCACAGTTGCGGTCTCATCCAATACCTGATCCTTATGGGTCATGGCGCCCCAGGTTGTCTTGTAACCGGGAACAGCTAACAAATCTTTTGCTCCATAAGGAATGCCGTGGAGCGGGCCCAGATAGCGTCCGGCCTTTATATTTTTATCTGCCCTGCGGGCCTGCTTTAAAGCCAATTCTTCTGTGAGTGTTACCACACATTCCAGCGTGGGACCGTGGCGCTTCAGGCGCTCCAGATACATGGTGGTCAGTTCCAAGGACGTGACCTGCCTTGTGCGGATCAGGTGCGCCAGCTGACCAATAGTATAAAAAGCGCACTCTTCAATATTCTTTGGTCGTTTGGTAGGAAATTCCTGAAAACGATAAGAGTCCTTTCCCGTGGGCAATGTCTGTCCCGGGAGTAGAGGATTAAAATAGAGCGGTACCGGAACACTGTTATTCAGTGCCACTGTACGTAGAGTGTCATATTGACCTTTAAATACCTTAAGTCCCGGCAGCAAAGTATCCCGCTCATTCTGGGTGAATTCCAACCCCGCCAGGTTTTCCATGCCAATGGCATCTTTGTTCACCTGATTATTTTCAGATGAACAGGATATAACAAAGAGTGAAAAATGAAAGAAAAGGAGTGTGGGTAATATTTTATTAATCATTGTGGGTCAATATGAGTGTATAGCGGTTCTGATGGAGATGTCGTGATATAATAAAATAACCCCACAAAACAGTGGGGTCATTTCATTAATTGAGCTAGTCTTGTTTTAATGCATCAAGGGCAGCTTCCATGCTCATAACTGGATGGATATCTGTATCCCCCAGTTCCAGCATAGGATCAAAAAACTGCACAACCTGCTCCA
>Ga0209089_10005612_pt1 | contig 10265 bp, 6 predicted proteins | sample ArcticOcean_MG_C_FD_187431 | JGI IMG/M metagenome (GOLD analysis project Ga0209089, IMG submission 187431) | Marine microbial communities from western Arctic Ocean - ArcticOcean_MG_CB2_150 (SPAdes) (version 2) | ecosystem: Environmental > Aquatic > Marine > Oceanic | place: Arctic Ocean: Canada...
TGGATCCCTTACAGTTCCATCATATTCTAATCTAATGTGTTCTAATGCATTAATCAATCTACGTTGCATGTATCCACTTTGTTGTGTTCTAACTGCAGTATCTACAAGTCCTTCACGACCACCCATGGCATGGAAGAAAAATTCTAATGTAGTAAGACCTGTTCTGTAATTGGATTTTACAAATCCATGAGCATCAGGATTGCTATCATGTTCTTTGTAGTGAGTTAATGCACGGTTTGCATATCCAGAACTCATTCTATTTCCTCTCCGGGATTGTTGACCTAATGCACCAGCCATCTGACCTACATTAAGTGCTGAACCTCTGGCGCCAGTGGTTGCCATAATTTTTCCAGCATTGCCATCATCTAAAGAACTATTTGCAGTAGCACCTGCTTTCTCTCTTGCTTTACCTAATTCATTAACAATGTATGCCTCTAATGCTTCTTCGGCTTTCATACCTCTAGTAAGTTTCAATGTTCCTTTTTCATATTGATTAGTCAAATCAGCTACAACATCATAAGTTGATTTAATATCATCTAAGATTTGTTGAACATTCTTTTCTGGAACTTCAAGATCACCATAGCCATAACTGAAACCATAATGGGTGATGAATTGTTTTACCATAATTAAAATTGAATTTAAGAAACTCTTTCCAACAGCATTTCCATAATCTTTAGTAATTCGGTGTAAGACACTTTCTGGTTCTTCTGCACCAATTGATGTTTTATCAATTACACCACTAATTAATTCTCCATTTTTAATTACAACATCATTTGCTTTTCCACCAGTACCTTTTGACCATTTTGATGTAAGTACATAGTTGAAATCATTTGGTAAAAATAATGAAAACAATTGTTTTCCAGTATATGCAGGACCATCTTTTGTTTTAGTACCAGGTTTTGGAAGTGCATCAACATATCCACCAAGCATTGCATAGTTTGAAAATTCTTGAACAGACAATATTGTATCATCTTTAGTAAGAAGATATGCACCAGTTACAAAGTCTCTTAATGCTCCAATAATTGGACCACCATATCTTGGTGAAATTAATTGATCTTGAACTCTCATCAAGAGAATTGCTTCTGCTCTTGCTTCCTCACTTTGAGGAACGTGAAGATTCATCTCATCACCATCAAAGTCTGCGTTATATGGCGGACAAACAGATGGATGTAATCTGAAAGTCTTTCCTGGAAGTACTCTCACATAGTGAGCCATAATTGACATCTGGTGAAGTGATGGTTGTCTGTTAAACATTACAATATCTCTATCTGAAAGATGTCTTTCTATCAAATATCCAATTTCAAGTGTTTCAGCAATTGTTGAACGATCTTCAACAAAGTCCAATCTAATTTTCACACCATCGGGTCTTACAATATAGTTTACACCTGGGAATTTTTCAGGTCCATTAATTACTAGAGTTCGCATTCTTTCAATATTCCATTCGGTTACAATTTCAGGTATTGTTAATTTCATAGCAACTTGTTCCGGAACACCTACTTCAGACAAATCCAAGTTAGGATCAGGTGAAATTACAGTTCTACTAGAAAAATCAACTCTTTTTCCAGATAATGAACCTCTGAATCTACCCTCTTTTCCTTTTAGTCTTTGAGTTAATGTCTTTAGAGGACGTCCAGAACGATGATGAGCTTGTGGAATTCCAGAAACCTCATTATCAAAATATGTAGTGGAGTGATATTGTAACAAATCTACCAAATCTTGAACAATTAATGGTGGAGTTCCAGCTTCTTTACTTTCTTTTAGTCTTTGATTTACCCTAATGATATCCACCATTTTATGCGTCAAATCATCTTCTGATCTAATTCCTGTTTCAAGAATAATTGAAGGTCTAACAGTTACAGGTGGAACAGGTAATGCTTGAAGAATAAACCATTCCGGTCTTGCAGTTACAGGATCATAATTTAACAAAGATAAATCATCATCAAGAATTTGTGTGAATCTTTCTCTAATAGTAATTGGTAATAATCTATGTTCACCAATTTCTGTTTTTTCAACAAAAATTGTTGGTTTTGTAAATACTAACTCATATTGTGTTTTTCCACAATGAGGGCATTCTTTTGCTTTTTTTGCTTTTTCAATAATTTGTTCTGGTATACGTTTTTGAGAAACTAAAGTATAAGCAGCATGTTTATCTTTAATTTTTTGAAATGTATTTAGATCTTCTTGTGGGACTTTTAGTCTATTACAAGAACGACATGTAGATTGTAATAGTTTGTAAATATTATCAATAAATGCAATATGTAAAATTGGTTCTGCAAGTTCAATATGTCCAAAGTGTCCAGGACATCTAGCTGCAGTATTTCCACATGTTAGACATTTTTGACCAGGTTCAAGTGTACCCAGTCTTCCATCCATAAGACCACCTTGAACTGGCATTCCATCTTCATCATATGTTTCGGGAGCAGTAATTTCAGCAACAGAATATTTTCTAATTTCAGTTGGAGACCATATAGAGAAACGAATTCCATCGATTGCTTTAATTGCTTGAAGAGACATGTTATAGTTTCTCCTTTATGAGCAATCTTGGTGCAATATTTAGACTTTGCATTTCTTGCAATAATAATTTGAAGGCATATGCTACAGATACAGAAGATACTTTTGCTTTATCTCCACAAACTCTACAAACATACTTCCTTTGTTTAACATCATGATATGCTACAAGACCACATCTTTCACATACAAAAATATCAGATTTATCAGATTCATCAAGTAATCTATCTTTTAGAATCATTGAAGCACCATATGCAATTAAACAATCTCTCTCCATCTCACCAAATCTTAATCCACCACCTCTTGCTCTTCCTTCAGTTGGTTGTTTAGTTAACATCTGAACTTGTCCACGTGCTCTTGCATGTATTTTATCTGCAACCATGTGGTGAAGTTTTTGATAATATACTACACCAATAAAGACATCAACTGGAAATGCTTTTCCAGTTCTTCCATCATACATTATTTCTTTACCAGAATATTTGAAATCATGTGTATCCATTACTTTTTTAACTTCATCCATTTTTTCTCCAACAAATGCAGAACCATCAAATCTCTTTCCACGAAATGATGCAGCTTTTCCACATATAGATTCCATCATCATTCCAACGGTCATTCTTGATGGGAATGCATGAGGATTAATCAAAACATCAGGAGACATACCTTCTGCAGTATATGGTAAATCTTCAGCTTTTGCTAAAAGACCCATTACACCTTTTTGTCCATGTCTTGATGCAAATTTATCACCAATTTCAGGAATTCTCATATCTCTTGCTCTAATTTTATACATTTTTCCACCTTCATTAGATTGAGTCATAACAACAGTATCAATAACACCAGTTTCAGATGGTCTTACACCAATTGATGTATCTCTTCTGTATGGACCAGATGATTCAAACTCTCTATATTCTTCCATAAATCTAGGAGGACTAGTTTTACCAATCAAAATATCTCCACCTTTAACAGGGGATTCAGATGCTACAACACCATCTTCTTCAAGTAATCTATATGCTCGTTCACCTTTGTAACCTCTTATATTATCTTCAGCATTTGGAATTTCAAAACTATCTCTCATTCCACCAGGATATTGTTTTGCTTCTGCATCATAAATTCTAAAGAAGAAAGTTCTTCCTAATCCTCTATCAACAGAAGCTTGACTGAGAACAATTGCATCCTCAATATTATAACCATCAAATGGCAATACAGCAACTACACAGTTCTGACCTGCGGGTCTATCTTCTAATCCTAAAAGTTTCATTGCTTTTGTATTAACAGCTGGAACTTGTGGATATAGCATAAGATGTTGTCTAACATATGTACTGGTATTCATCATTGGTGTTGAAAATCCTAAACTCTGTTTTGCCATTGCAGATTCGTATGTATTTCTTGGAGATTGGTTATGTTCTGGATATGGAATAATAGAAGCACCTGCACCTAAAATTGCTGGTGGGAATACTTCAAGATGAGTATGTTTCTTTGTATCTTTTTCATCTAATGCAACGTAACAATTTTCTTCCTCATTAGCATCAATCATTTCTAAAACACCCATTCTCAAAAGATCAGTCCATGAAAGTAATTTCTTTGAAATTTTATCTAAAAGATCTTGAGTAAGTAATGCTTTGTTATCTTTGATAATTATTAAAGGTCTTAAAACACGTCCAGCATTACAATTTACATATAATCTTCTTGTTGCTTCTTCATGTTCATCAGATTTATGGAATGAAACTCCAACATGAGGATGTATTTTTGAATTTCTTCTAAGATCTCTAAGAGATTCAGCTAATTCAAGTCCATCTTTGTAATATCCAATTAAACGACCGTCAACAAATATTCTAGTTCCATCCTTTTTCAAATCATCTTTTGCATCAAAGAAATGTACAGTTCCAAGATCATAGAGTTTTTCAACAATTTCTTCAGAAGGAACATTCACTGAAATAATTCCAGATAATGCTAGGTTTTTGACTAAACCACAGTTTGAACCTTCAGGGGTTTCACTAGGACAAATTCTTCCAAAATGTGTTGCATGCAAATCTCTTGCTTCAAAGTTTGGTTGAGTTCTACTAAGTGGGGATTGAATTCTTCTAAGATGACTAATTGTTGAAAGATAATTAGTTCTATCAAGTAATTGTGTAACTCCAACACGGCCACGACCCCAGTTTCCAGTTGCAATAGCATTGTTTAATTTATCAGTAATAATTCCGGGACGAATGGCTGCAGCAACTGCATTAATTCCACGTTTTTGACCTGAACGTTCTAATTGATATTTCATATCTCTAACTAAATTTCTAAATGCAGTTCTAAACAAATCTGCAAGCATTTGTCCTGCAAACTTGATTACTTTATTTCCATAATGATCTTTATCGTCAGGAGTAATCCAACCAAGTTTTAATTCTAATAACTTACAAGCAGCTTCACCTAGGAATTGTGCTTTTTCTTTTCTATTTTCTGGATGTTTACCCAAATGAGGCAATAGACCCCAATCAAGTAAAGTTTCTGCACGTTTAATTTGAAATTCTTCTAACATTCCAGGTGCAATTCTTTTACTGATATAGACAATGGCATCTTTAGATGTAGGAACATCTCCTGCTTTTTCAAATGATCCTTCTAGTTCATTCTGAAGAATATCTACTAAGGAAACTACTGCTGCAATTTCTTTATCAGATTCTAAACCAAGTGCCCTCATTAAAGTAACAACGGGGATATCTACAGGAGAACCAGGAATTCTAGCAACAATTAATCCATCATTTTTCATTACAAGTTCTAATTTTGCACGATATCCAACAATGGATGAATATACTTTAGCTTTGAAAACAGTATTACCACCAACAAGTTCTCTATCAACAATAATTTTATTGTAAGAAAGATCTTCTAAACCAACAATTACCCTTTCAGATCCATTAATGATAAAATAACCACCAGGGTCATTTGGATCTTCACCATGTTCAATTAGTTTTTGATTTGAGAAATTATTCAAAATACATGCATTAGATTTAGCCATTACTGGCACGTCACCAATGTGTACAAATCGAGATTCCAAAATTTTTCCGTCTTCTATAACACTGGCTTCCATCATAACAGGTGCAGAATAAGAAACATTTCTCAATCTTGCTTCAGCTGGAGTAATATGAGTAATAGAACCATCAAGTTCCATCATTCTTGGTTGTTGAAGTTTAACTTTACCTAATTGAATTTTGTATGGGTATTCAGCATTTTCAATATCAATTTTGTCAACTTCATTGATAATACTTTGTAGTCCTCTTTCTAAAAATTCATCAAAAGAGTTTAAGTGTTGTTTTGCAATACCTTCTCGTTTTAAAATATCTTGAATTACTGGCCAACGTTTGTTAGAAGGATGAACCAAATCTAAACCTCCACCACATATCTATAGTAAAGACTTTCACCAGCTGTTGGACTATCTCTAGTGATTTTTATCATATCTCCAGGTTTTACTCCAAGTCCCATAATAGCAGGATCATTTACAAAAATTAATGGTAATTCAGTGGGTTTACAATTATATTTTTTTAAAACTTCCTCAGCTTCTGATTTTATAATAATCTCATGTTTTGGAACATAGATATGATCAGGTACTAGGACTTGATTTTTCTTAATTGCCATTTAAGAGACCCCCAGATCGAACATTAAATGTAATAGTAAATAATACACACAAACTGAAAAAAATCACGTTCGGGTTAATATATATCTAATCTGAAACTTCAAATCAAGAGATCTTTTTTTTGTTTACTCTATTTGCAATATTTGCAGCAATTCCACCTGCAGCAATTCCATTATCGATATTTACTACAGATAATCCTAATGAGCAACTTTGTAACATTGATGCTAAAGCTGCAATACCTTTCTCACCATATCCATATCCTACAGATGTTGGAATTCCTATAATTGGAATGTCTACCATTGTGGAAACTAGTGTTGCCAAAGCCCCTTCCATACCTGCTGCAACTATAATACAATCAACATCATTCTTAATCATTTTTTTCAAAATTGGAAATATTCTTTGAATTCCAGCAACTCCCACATCATAACTTGTAATACATTTACAATTCATTGCTTCGCACATGAGCCTTGCCTCTTCTGCAACTCCAATATCTGAAGTTCCCGCAGTCATAATTCCAACTTTTCCACCTTGAAATTTGATTGGTTTTTTAAATAATAGTATGGTGGATGAATTTTTCCCTGTTTTCATTTTTACTTTTAATTTTTTTGCAAACATAATGATTTTTTTATAATCATTTTTTTTAATTCTTGAAACAATTACTAAATTTGTTTTATCTAGAGTTTTTTTAATAATTTTTTTAATATCCTCTAATTCCTTTGTTTCTGCAAAAATTACTTCTGGAACTCCTCTTCTTTTACTTCTATTGATATCAATTTTTGCAAAATTTTCTACTTCTTCAATTGAATATAGAGTAAGAAGTTTTTTTGCACTACTTGTAGAAATCTTTCCAGATTTAACAGATTCTAAAATCTCATTAATTTTCAATAGATTTCTTATTTTGTATGAATAATAAAAGGCTTAGATCTCAATACCTGAAATGGCATCTTTAACATTTGCAACACCTTTATCAAACATTTGTCTTTCTTCATCATTTAGATCTAATTCAATGATTTTTTCTACTCCGTTCTTTCCAATAACTGCAGGAACACCTATTGTAACATCTGAATGTCCATATTCACCATCAAGATAAGTTGCTACTGGAATGACTTGTTTTCTATCTCGTACAACAGTTTCAATAATTGCAGATATGGCATTTCCTGGTGCATGCACTGTAGCTCCTTTTAGTTCAATTACTTTAGCTGCAACTTGTTTTGTATTTTGAACAATTTCATCTAGTTTTTCTTTTGGTAAAAATGATGATAGTGGAACTCCAGATACTGATGAAAATCTAGGTAACGGAAGCATGTTTTCTCCATGTTCACCAATAACTAGTCCTCTAATGGAATCTCTAGAATAACCTGTAGATTCATGGATAAATTGTCTAAATCTTGACAAGTCCAACATACCACCCATTCCAAATACTCTACTTCTATCAAATCCAGATACCTTTTGAGTTATGTATGCCATTGGGTCTAATGGGTTTGTAACTGGAATTATCATGGAATCATCTGCATATTTTTTCACATTTTCTACTACACTTTTTACAATTGAAGCATTAATTTTCAACAAGTCCATTCGTGTCATTCCTGGTTTTCTACCAGAGCCTGCTACGACAACGACGACATTTGAGCCTTTCATATCGGCATAATCGTTTGAACCGTTTACTTCTACATCTATGCCTTGTTCAGATAGCATATGGTTGATATCCATGGCCTCACCTTGTGGCAAACCTTTAGCAACATCCAGTAACAAAATTTGATCATCTAATTTCTTTAATGCCGAGAATAATGCTGCATCTCCACCCACTTTACCAGAACCAATAATTGTAATCATAAAAATAATAATTAATGTTGAAATTATAAATCTAATGAAATTAATTGATTATTAGGCGAATTTATAAGCATTTTTAATATTTTTTAATCATGGTTATTGTCATTGATCCTCAAATTGCAGGCATATCTGGAGATATGCTTTTGTCATCTTTAGTGGATTTAGGTGCAGATAAAAATAAAATTATTGATGGAATTAAAAAATGTGAAAAATTTCTTTCAAACTCTACTATTAAAAAAATGGATTTTCAGAAAATTCAAAAGAATAGAATTGAATCAACACAGTTAATTTTAGAAAGTGACGAGAATATTTCTGAAAGAAAAGGTATTGAAATCAAAAAAGCTATCTTAGATTCTGTTAATGAATTAAATCTTTCAATAAAATCAAAAACATTTGCAGAATCATGTATTAACACTTTGATTTCTTCAGAATCTAAAATTCACGGGATTTCTGAGGATTCAGTTCACTTTCATGAAGCTTCCAGTATAGATACACTAGTAGATATTGTTGGAATAACTATTGCATTAGATGATTTAAAATTATTTGAAGAAAAAATTGTTAGTTTACCGGTTTCAGTTGGGGGCGGTAATGTTAGTTTTTCACATGGCACTATGTCAAATCCTGCAAGTGCAGTTCTTCAAATTTTTAAAAATTCCAATTTGAATATTCAAGGAAACAATGTAAAAGAAGAGTTGACAACGCCTACGGGAGCCTGTATATTGGTAAATTTAACAAATGAATCCGTTCAGTACTATCCTTCAATGAATGTAATCTCAATTGGTTATGGGGCAGGTCAAAAGAATTTTGAGGCTTTTTCGAATGTATTAAAAATTATTCAAGGTGATGAAAATAACTCTATGATAGATTCAATAAAAATTCTTGAAACAAACATCGATGATGTTTCAGGTGAAATATTGGGACATTTAATTGAGAAAATTATGGACCAAGGTGCAAAGGACGTTTCAATTTATCCAGGAATTACAAAAAAAGGAAGACCAACAAATCTTGTTTGTATAATTTGTGATGATGATAAGGTTGATACAATTATAGATACACTAGTATTGGAAACTGGTACGCTGGGCATTAGAATTTCAAATTCTAATCGTTTTATTGTTCCTAGAACAGATCACAATTTCTCATTAACTTTTGATGACAAATCTTTTGAAGTAAATTATAAAAAATCATCATATAAAGGAAAAACTCATTTTAAAATAGAATTTGAGGATTTGAAAAATATTTCAACTGTATTAAATAAACCAATAGTAGATATTGAATCATTTTTGAGAAAAGAGATTGAAAAAAGAGAGGGATTATGATGAATAAATTAAATGATCTAGTAGAGTGGTTTGAAAATAAAACTAAAGTAATGATTGCATTATCAGGTGGAGTTGATAGTGCTGTTGTTGCATATGCTGCATTTCAAGCACTAGGGAATTCTGCTATTGCAGTTACTGCAGATTACAAAACGTTGTCTGAAGAAGAACTTTTGTCAGCAAAACAAGTATGTTCTGAAATAGGTATTAAACAAATTCTTTTAGATTATAGTGAACTTGAAAATGAAGAATTTATAAAAAATGATTCAAATCGCTGTTTTCATTGTAGAATGGAATTAGGGGATCATTTAATTCAATTAGCCAAAAAACACGATGTAAAAATCATAGTTGATGGTACTAATCTTGATGATTTAGGTGATTATAGGCCTGGAATTCAAGCATTGAAAGAAAATGGTATACGAAGTCCACTTGTAGAGACTAAATTTTTGAAATCACAAATTCGGGATATTGCAAAATCTGTTGGGTTGTCTGTATTTGATAGGCCTTCGAATTCTTGCTTAGCATCTCGTATTCCTTGGGGTCAAAGAGTAACTGCTGAGAAATTAACTAGAATTGAATTTGGAGAAATTCTTGTAAAACAACTTACTAATCTTAAACAAGTTAGAGTTAGAGATTTTGATGGGTCTGCAAAAATTGAAGTTAATAAAGAAATGATTTATGTATTTAATGAAAATATTATGAATCAACTAAATGAAAAATTAAAACTAATTGGATTTTCATCTGTTGATATTGATAAGGAGGGGTATAAACCTGGTAAAATTAATGTGATTCCAAATTGATTTATCTTGATAATGCAGCATCCACTCAAATTCATGATGATGTTTTAAATTCAATGCTACCTTTTCTTAAGGAGCAATATGGAAATCCATCATCTATACATCGATATGGTAGATTAACTCGTAAAGCAATTCATAAAGCACGAAAGCAAATTGCATCTTTAATTAATGCTGATCCTTCTGAAATTCTAATTACTTCTGGTGGAA
>Ga0209089_10005613_pt1 | contig 10263 bp, 6 predicted proteins | sample ArcticOcean_MG_C_FD_187431 | JGI IMG/M metagenome (GOLD analysis project Ga0209089, IMG submission 187431) | Marine microbial communities from western Arctic Ocean - ArcticOcean_MG_CB2_150 (SPAdes) (version 2) | ecosystem: Environmental > Aquatic > Marine > Oceanic | place: Arctic Ocean: Canada...
GTCGCCATCATTAACATTAATGTTGTGAGAGCCAAGGAGAAGAGCCAGTAAAGCGAAAAAATAAACGGGTATTGTTCGAGGAAATTGCCAAAAAAATTAAAACCCAAGACTATAAACAGTAATGTAACTATTGAGAAAATGAAGAGCATTTTCCGGCGCGCTTGCTTATTGTGAAGGATTGTTAAGAATAGGCTAACTATGATTTTCCAAAGCATTGATTTAGATAAAATAGTCTAATGAACTTTCGAAGTTCTCATGAGATCTAATAGCCATTCCAAAATAACTACTTAATTCATTAGATTGTTTTTTTTCTTAATTTTTCTTCTGCGTTTTCAAGGAATTCTCGTAGGGAATTGGGGGAGATTGCAAGCGCTCCAAAGGATGAACAGGTGTCTAATACGGCTTTGTCGCGTGATGCGATTGTGATTTTTTTCTTTCTTCCATACTTCCCAACTAACCGTTCTATTATTTGGTCGGCTGATACCCCTTTTTTGGAGAAAAAAACTTGGATGCCATCTTGTTCGCAATGACTTTCTGTTTTGGTTCCCTTCCCGTCAAATACGATGATTACCCTTTCGCCAGTGCAGTCTTGGTAGCCAGTCATCCTATGGATGAGTTTCTCGCGAGCCGCTAACTGACTGTGGTCATGGAGAATTCGCAAATCCTTCCAAGCAAAAATTATGCTGTGGCCATCAATGATGAGATAAGGAATATGTTCCTTATTCATCTCATTCATTTTGTAATGAATTCTAATTTAAGATTCGTTATTCTCAGCCCCGGTTGCTTTTTCAGCTGGTGCTTTTTCAGCTGGTGCTTTTTTAGCTGCGGCTTTTTTAGCTGGTGCTTTTTCAGCTGGTGCTTTTTCAGCTGGTGCTTTTTTAGCTGGTGCTTTTTTAGCTGGTGCTTTTTTAGCTGGTGCTTTTTTAGCTGGTGCTTTTTTAGCTGGTGCTTTTTTAGCTGGTGCTTTTTTAGCTGCGGCTTTTTTAGCTGCGGCTTTTTGTGTTGAGTCTGTAAGTGGCTTGGATTTTACATCCTTTGCACTGGAAGACTTACTTAATTTTTTCTTAGCCAATAGTTGCTCTTGCTTACGCTTGAGATAATTTTTGCGTCGAACTCTTTTAATCAGTTTATTATATTGTTTGCCCATTTTTTTGATCCTTGATTTGCTTCCTAGTAACTAGAGGTGATATTATTTCCAATGTTTCATTAGCAAAGGCGTGCTTGGGATCAAGTAGAAAACACCTTGTTGCTTAGTATATTGCATGGAAAATATTATTTTGGTCTTTGATTTAGCATAGATCAACTTAATTTGAAGCATCCATTGACATTGCATTTTTTTTTACTTAGAATGTCGCTGTTCTCCAATCGGAGAAATGTGATCTTTCCTTTAGGTTTAAGAAGATGCAGTGCCCAATTGAATAGGGGTGTTGCAAATCAAATAATAAAAGGACTTCAAGGTGAATGGTCATAATTTCCATTACTTAAGCAGGTTTATCCTGCTGAGATTAGGAAAAAACAATCAAAATACTCTTTTTTTATTTAATTATATATTCTGGCTTTGCTGGAATTAATTATATGTCCGGACATAACAAGTGGTCCAAGGTGAAGCATATTAAAGGTGCTACCGATGCGAAACGCAGCAAGCTTTTCAGTAAGTTTGCGAAAGAGATAACTGTGGCTGCACGTGATGGGGGGGGGGATTTGGATTTGAATGCTCGGTTGCGGCAAGCGGTAACCAATGCCAAAAAGCAAAGTTTGCCTGGAGATACTATTGAAAGAGCGATTAAGAAAGGTACTGGAGAGATTGAAGGTGTTTCATATGAGGAGGCTTGTTATGAAGGATTCGGAGCTGGTGGTATAGCATTTATTGTTGAAATAATCACAGATAATAAGAATCGTTCTTTTGCAGATTTGCGGACTTTATTTAATAAAAATAATGGAAATTTAGGAGGATCTGGCAGTGTGTCTCATATGTTTGATCGCAAAGGTGAAATTAAATTATCAGAAGAATCCCGTAGCGAAGAAGAAGTTATGAGCTTAGCCATTGAGGCGGGCGCTGAGGATGTTGTTAATGATGATGAATTATTTTATATCATCACTGCTAATGATGAACTTTCAAATGTTGCTAATACGATTTCAGAATCAGGTACGCATATTGAGTCACAGAAGCTGATTTTTGTTCCTAAAACGACTGCGAGTATCAGTGATCCTTCAATAGCGCGGCAAGTGTTACGACTCTTCGCAGCTGTTGATGATTATGATGACACTCAGGGTGTTTATGGGAATTTTGATATACCGGAACAGTTAATGGAGACGATCGAGATTTAAATTATTTATTTTATTTAGTACACATCAAATAAAGTATGAGCGAGACAGAAATTCAAGACTCTGACAAAAAAGTGAATGTTGGGAAAAAGGCCGAAGATAATCCTGTGGCGGATAGTTCAAGTTTCTCGAAGGAGAAAAAAAGATCACCGAAGAGGAGGGGGCCTAAATTCAATAGGAATGATAAGAGAAATAAATCTTCAAAAGATAATCACTTTAAAGAAGAACTTTTAGGCCCGCTTACCGAACAGGAAGGAATTCTTGAGATTTCAGGTAAAGGATTTGGATTCTTGAGAGAGCCTAGTAAGGATTTTAGGCAGACTCCAGATGACGTTTTTGTTACACCAGAAATAGTTCGTAATTTTGGCCTTAGAGATGGTCTTTGGGTTAAGGCCGAAACTCGGATGGGTAGGCGGGGGCCGCAACTGACAAAGCTGTTAGATATTAATGGGCGTGATCCGGATGAATTTAAAACGATGCCATGGTTTGAAGAGTTGAAAGCAGTTAACCCTGATCGCAGACTTCAGATGGAGACTGATAAAGATCGAATGACAACGAGAATCATTGACTTAATTGCTCCTATAGGACGTGGTCAGCGCGGACTTATAGTGGCACCCCCTAGGACAGGTAAAACGACTATCCTTCAACACATGGCTGAGTCTGTTATCAAAAATCATAGCGGCATTAAGGTGATGGTATTATTGATTGATGAGAGGCCGGAGGAAGTCACTGAATTGCGGAGGGCTTTGCCGGAAGCCGAGATATATGCAAGTTCTAATGATATGGAGGTTAAGATGCATTGCCGGATTGCTCAAATTGCGATTGAGAGAGCGAAGAGGTTAGTTGAGTCAGGTGAACATGTTTTCATGCTAATGGATTCAATCACTCGGCTAGCAAGAGCATTTAACAATGCAACTAGTAAAGGAGGACCTACGGGTACTGGAGGGCTGACGGTTCGAGCTTTAGAAATGCCTAGGAAACTTTTTGCCGCGGCAAGAAATACACGAGATGCAGGCTCATTGACAATTATTGCCACTGCATTAATTGAGACGAATAGTGCAATGGATGACCGAATTTTTGAGGAGCTTAAAGGTACTGGTAATATGGAGTTAGTCTTAGACCGTGCAATTGCTGAGCAATATATATATCCGGCAGTTGACATATTCCGGTCAGGTACTCGTCGAGAGGAGCTGTTAATACCTCCTCACCAGTGGGAGAAAATTTCCATAATACGTCGAGGGCTAGCTGGTCATCGTCCGATTGAAGCGATTGAACGCATGCTATCGATTATGGAAAGATTTCCGAGTAATGCGCAGATGTTATTGGATATTAAGCCAATGCACTAACATGAGTCGATTATCAATTTAAATTACCTCCTAGTAATTAAGGCCCTAAAATTTTTCAGCTTACTCAATTTGATATTAGTTGGTCTTCAACTAAGGAAGGTTATCTTAGGTTTTATCGCAGAGTAGTTTTGAGCCTCAGGAAGACTTGCGCTGCGCCCTTACCATCATCTATTACATAATATACATACTTAAATTTTCGATTGCCAATAGGTGTCATATCACAAATTATTTTGTGGCCTCCTTGCCGACTGTCAGTCGTCCATTTAACTAGGTCATCAGACCATTCAGGTACTATTGTAACTCCCGCAATATTTGATTGCTTAAGAAAAGTAATCTTCAATGCCTCTTGCACAGCTCCTTCTATCTCTTCTGTCACAAACTCAACCTTGATAAGAGCACTCTCATTTTCGAAGACTCGAGGATTGGTTCCCATCGCAAACTCAACTAAGGCACTTCGGCCATCATTGTCCGTGTCAGAGTTAGCTTCAACGCCCCCATTCTCTGCTGACCAATTTGCAAATGTCTGTTCTTCAATAACAGCACCCTCTTCACCAGGAGATCCGCCAATTTCCGAACTTAGTCGCCAGTTCTTTGCCTCATTGTGGTCCGGATTCGAGTCTGGAAAAATCAATTCAAGGCTGAATCCATCACCGTCAGCGCCTTCTGGCCAGGGCGAATTGTCATCATAAGTAAAATCAATGACTGGAGTTCCTGCTCCGAAACTTAGTTTTATTCGTTCTCCTGAGTCGGACAGGTTCTTGGAAAAAGTTCCTGCTACGAATTGTGGTGTCGAAGGATGGTCGTAACGAAGATTGAAAGCAGCAACATTAGCTACTAACAGTAATCTTTCTCCTGGTTCTATTTTTTTTGTTGAGCTGACCGAGAAATCAAATTCGATTCCCTTTGTAAATCGTAATTCTTCAAGATCTATTGAAACTGGACTAATGTTTTGGAATTCTATCCATTCGAAGTCGTTATTATTAAGCTCAGGCATGGCATTCAATTCGGCGATGCTGGGTTGGGAGGGATTGTACATTATTTCACTTATCACTAAGTTAGACCATGGAGAAAGATCGGGTTCAGTGACTGTGAACTGAGTTGGTCCAGACCAATGACTCCAACGGTTTGTATTATCCATATGGCGGACTCTTGTTCTATATGTTTTCCCGACTCTCACGGCATTAGCCGGTGGGGCTATTTCTGAGGAAAACGTTTTGATTTCACCTGATTCCCAATTGGCATTCCACTCAAATTTCGGATCCAGTATTGAAGCGTTAGCGGTAATGGACATGTCAAAAACCAGATCACTGCTTCCTGGTGACTGATTATGTAGTTCGACAGCGATCAAGTTCGTGCCTTCTGAAAACGCATTCGCAGGGATTTCAAAGGTATCGAAGACGCCTTCTTTTCCTCCAGAAGGGGCATAAGTATTATAATTAACAATGTCACTATCAGAGAACCCGTCTCTTAGAATTTCTTGTCCATTAACATATACGATTGCCGCGTCATCAACATGTAGATTGAAGACGAATTGGCTGAATTGTTCGGGGTCCTCAATATTGATTATTTTTCTGAAATAGTAAGTGGGGTGTTTTTCTGAAGCCAGAGATCCAAAATCTAAAGTTGTCACTATTTGAGTGTTCTGAATACTGCCAAATCCAGCGGGAGTTTTTCCTTGGGACCAGTTCGAATCGTCAGAGTCTATCTCTTTCCATGAATTTCCTTGATCTGTTCCATTATCAAGATATTTCCATTCTGAGCCGGGATTCATAAAAGTAGTTTCACCTTTACTTATTTCGGCGATTCTCCATTCCATGGCTCTAAAGCTTCCGGGGCCATTAGGATCTGAGAAATCGGAGCTTTCGAATTTCAGTCCACCCTGTGGATAGCTTTCTATACCCTTATACGTTATTGAAGGTGTCCTTGGTATTAAAGAATCGGAACCAAGTGCGTCCAGATAAGCATCCCTGCCTGATCTTCCTGATGTCCCACTATCTCTGGAAATGGAGGCCATATTCCCGTCGTTTCCTCCTACCCAAGACCCTCCAATGAATGCGAACTTTTTCATATCATTAATTACGTTTTCTATGGGAGGAGGGCTTTCGCTGCCTCCACTAGCCCCTATCCATCGATCACGGTCAGCATTAACTAGACCAGAAATGCGTGCAGCTAGAGGATCGAGTAGTAAATTAATTTGTTCTTCTGTCCAAATCAGATCTCGTATCTCTCTTACAACGTTACGATATTCGAGATCGAATTCGGGCCTGGGAGGATTGGTCCCATAAATGGCTTGTTTGCAAAAACCCATGCCGCCGCCCCAGTTTGGTCCCCAGCTAGTGTCTGAATCCCAAGGTAAGACCCAGAGTCTCCCATAATTTGTTTCTTTTGAAGGCTCAAAATAAAATGCACGATTTTTTAGATGCTCACTTGTATTTGGTTGTACATCATAATGGCGCACCGCATCTACGATAGCATGATAATGGTTCCAGGAATTATAGTTTACATGTTGGTTCAGCCAATCATCTGATTTGTTTGGTTTTAATTGAAATATTATATTTTTAAAATCAGATCCGTCATCGACGCCTTCTCTCGCCAGATAACGTCTCACTGACACTCCGTCAGTTCGTCCGCTTATGAGCTTGTATAGATTTCCTTTTTTAAGATTATGGGCATCAATGAACCGGACATCGAATTCCTCCATGGCCAATAACATTCCGTAATAGTCTCCCTGATATTGCCCATTGTTTCCTTTTGGGGCTTCCTCAGCTCCCCGGATCACTCGCATATGGAACCAATGAGTGAAGGGTGCGGGGGTTCCCGTCATATTCCAAAGGATATGATTAGCCGCTTGTTCTATGCCCCATGTATGATTTCCACGCGAACCCTTCATTTTGTGTGTTGCCAGATATTTCCATTCTGTAGGGTAGCCTTCCCCGTCGGTATTGTGAAATTTTGGATAGCTTCCTAGATTGAATCTAAATTTAAAGCTCCGTCTTCCGTTACCTGAGTATCGAGCATTTCTTTGTCGCAAACGATATCCTACATTATCATATACTTTGCCTTCATAGACAAAGGTGCAGTTCCAGTTATAAGCACTTCTGGCATCATAATTGTCACGACTTATTTGGTCTCCGCCATTATATGCTACGGCTTGATCAAAATCTTTTGAGTCTGTGAGTACTTGGTATACCGGTATTGAATTGATGAGTTCTGACGGATATGTGTGAGGAGTAGGAAATGCCCTGCTTTTTTCAACCATATAATCGGGTATGCCATCATAAACGAAAGAGGCGAAATTCAATGCTGGGTCATCTTCGTAAGGTAACTGAATGCTATTACCATCGTTGTCTTCTGTAATGATTCTGTATCTTAAGAGGCTTCTATTTGGTTGATTTGGTACAGTTGCAGTAAAGGTGCTGTCATCGGCGGTTTCATCATTACCAATTCCGTCATCCAACATTGCCAAAGTTTTCCAGTTTTCCGGATCATGATAAACAGGGTTAGGTTCACGTAGAGAGTTAGGACTAGAAATGAGTTTACTTGTCGATTTTGCAAGAAATGCAGGTATATAAGAGCCAGGAGCAACGACTTGATATTCTAGCCAGACATTCTTTACTCCCTCGTTATCAGTTACCTTTGCTGTAATGACTGTTTCTTGATTGGAATTGGGTTGTTCTGGCCAGTGATTGACCTGTCTAGTGATTGGTGGAGCATTACTTGTGAAAGTTGAGTTCTTTGCTCCCGGAGAGGGAATAGGCGGCTCTCCTTCTCCACGACTTGGCCGAATGATTTCTAGTTCTAGTCCAAGATCACTACTATTACTGCTGACATTGAAGAGTTGTACAGCAACTGTATTTTTTCCTTCTTGCAAGTATCCAGCTACACCTTCAATGAGTTCTTCTTTCCATGACCCTTCTTGTCCATTCCTGCTGGCAGTACCGTTTGCGGCAGGTTCACCTGCGTTCATGTTATATCTGAGTACTTCAGTGTCGTTGATCCAAATAATCATTCCGTCATCGAGCATGAATCTTATTTGGAGCTGTTGAGGAATTTCCTCTGGCGCAATATGGAATTCATTGCGGAGAAAGACTGAGGTAAATGAATTGCGCATCCCATTTATTTCTGTTGCGATATCAATGCCACGCACGCTCCCGTAGCCAATTGGAAGAGTTGCATTGGCCCATGAATTATCTTCAATAAAATCTATTTTTCGCCAATCACTAATTGGATCTGACGCTTCAGTATCCCCGGGCCTCCATCGCCAATCACTGTTCCCTGTGGCAATTAATGATAGTTCTGGCAATATTCCTGGCACCGAAGAACTGCGCCAGGAACCTCCTAAATTATTGTCGAGTAATGGATTAATGAGCTCCATTGAGGATCCCGTTCCATTTGCACCGACAGGCCAAGGGAACCTGGACTTGTAAAGTACAGTATCAGCCACTGTTCCATCAGAACGTCGTAACTCAATGCGGTCGTCATCACTTCCTAGATTGCCAGAATAGGGCCCTAAGGCCTCTTGGCCATAAGTCTTAAGTAACTCTTCTGGGTTTTCTGCTATTACAAGATAACCATTTGCTCCGATTTCCGTTTTTTGAGGGAATTGATATTCAATTCCATCGGAAAAGAACCATCCAGAAATATTGATGGAATCACCTGAAATATTGTGAAGTTCAATGAATTCATTCAATGCATTGTTAGGTTCACTGTTATAATGAACTTCATTGATAACTATTTCACTAAAGCTGAGATTGATTCCGTAGGAAAAATATAAGCAAAAAGTAAATATTTTGATAATGGTTTTTTGGTAATGGTGCACGATAAATTCTGTTGTTGCTATATTAGTTCTAATTCCAAAGAAAGGGAAGTTTCACACGAGATCCAAAATGGAGCCAAAATTTGGATCGACTAATCTGCGGTAGGTGCGAACAGCTAATTTGTCTGTCATTTCTGAAATGATATCAGTAATAATTCTGGCCTTTGCTGAATCTTCTTCTGCACTGGCTATAAGTTTTTCCGACTCTGCACTAACTAGCCTGAGTGGTTTTCTAGTTTTTGTAATATAATTTTCAGAAAGAATATTAAATAGTTCTCCTAGAACTCGACTGGCTTTATGATCTAATTGCTGTAGCTGAGGCGATTTAAATACAAGGTCTAGAGAAATATTTTTATATAATTTGGATTCTTGTGCGATGTCTGGATTTACATGTATTTGATATTTGTAACGTGCTGTTTTGCTCGACATAAAGTTATCTTCAGAATTGATGATGCTTGCCGCAGCAATAAAATCACCGACCTTTCTTCCCATCAGCGGTTCGAGGCGTTTTCTTCTAATGAATTTGCATAGCTGATTTAAGTTCTCTGCATCATTACCCTTCAGGTTATTTGTTTCGGCCCAACTCTCTAGATTTTGAAGGTTGATGAATCCTGCGTTGGCTCCATCAACAATATCATTTAAGGAATATGCAGTATCATCAGCCCAGTCCATGATTTGGCATTCCACGGATTTGAAGGCATTCCTTACCTTGCCGGCATCAAATTGTAATATTTGATTTTTATCTTCGAAAGCAAATACAAGATGTTTGATTTGATAGTCATATATAAAGTGATTAGGGGCTTCAGGAATTTCAGATAATAGAGTTTTATATTTGAGCGTAGAATCCAGGAAAGCTCGTGTTGGATTCATGCCGCGTTGACCGTAGATGGTCTCTGTGAGTTGCCGTAGTGTTTGTGCATTCCCTTCGAATCCTCCCTGACCTTGCATTATTGAATGAAGAACTCGTTCTCCAGCATGACCAAAAGGAGGGTGTCCTAAATCATGAGATAGGCAAGCTGCTTCGACTAGATCAGGGTCTACAAAGTATTCTTCATTTAAGAGAGTGCTTCTTTTTTTTAGTCGGTTGCAGATAGATCTTCCAATTTGGGCGACTTCTAGGGAATGAGTTAAGCGAGTCCGATAAAAATCGTATTCTCCAGAAAGAAAGACCTGCGTTTTACTTTGAAGCCTTCTAAAGGAAGGGGTGTAGATAATCCTGTCGCGATCTATCTGAAAAGGGCTTCTATAATCATTTGGGCGATCATTTTCTTCTTCATTTCTGGAGGTGATGTCGAAGTCATTATAGAATTGATTTGTCATCTATTCGCCAAATATTAAAGCTGAAGAAAATTGAACAAAAGCTTTTTCCCCTCTTCCGTAAGTATGGATTCAGGATGAAATTGCAAACCATGTATTGGATATTCTTTGTGTCTGATGCCCATGATTTCTTTTTCATCTGTTTTTGCTTCTGCTGTAATTTCTAAACAATCGGGGAGCGAATCCTTTCTTATTAGTAGAGAGTGATAACGTGTTGCTTTGAAAGGGTTTGGGATGTCATCAAAAAGTCCCTTTCCGTTATGTTCTACCATGGATGTTTTACCATGCATTAGTTTTTCTGCACGGACAATTTCGCCACCAAATACTTGGCCGATTGATTGATGGCCTAGACATACTCCAAGTAAAGGTATCGATGGTCCAAATTCTTTCACCACTTCACAGCTTATCCCCGCTTCGTTAGGGGTACATGGGCCAGGAGATATACATATTTTTTCTGGT
>Ga0209089_10005622_pt1 | contig 10256 bp, 8 predicted proteins | sample ArcticOcean_MG_C_FD_187431 | JGI IMG/M metagenome (GOLD analysis project Ga0209089, IMG submission 187431) | Marine microbial communities from western Arctic Ocean - ArcticOcean_MG_CB2_150 (SPAdes) (version 2) | ecosystem: Environmental > Aquatic > Marine > Oceanic | place: Arctic Ocean: Canada...
ACCGCGTGGAGAAGTTTTCGCCCGGCGCGGATGGCGGTGGGAAGGCTCCCGGTGCCATCATCGAAGCGCAGGTCGCCGGCGAGGGTCAGCATCCTCGATTTGTTCTTGCCCGACCCGGATTTCGCCATCTGGACGAGGCGCGCTTCGTTCGGGACCATGTCGAGCAGGAACGCCTGGCGAAATTGCTCTGTAGGTGGTCCTTGCTCCGGCGGTCGATGGGCGTGGCGATACATATACGACTCGACCGCCGCCCGGTACAGGCGTTGACCAGAGGTCACAAGGTTCCGGTGAGGCCGCCGGGCGCCGGAGTGCTGGAAAAGCAGGTCGGTCGCGCGGCCCTCGTGCACGACCTGGGAGCGGGTGTCGTAGAACTGTCGCACCCAGCTGGCAAGGAGCGGTTCGATGCCGAATAATTCTTCCAGGCCATCGAGGATCAGCCTTTGCTTGCCGACGGCGTCCCCCACATCGAATAGCACCTCGAACGCGGTAGCCAGATTCACCAGCGAAGTGCGCTCTTCGTAGCCCTGCTCGGCGCCGAAACCGCGCCCGTACCAGAACATGGAGAGCAACAGCCGTTCGAGTAGCCGGCGGCGATCGGCCCCCGGCCAGTACCGGGGGCTCAGCAGACGATAGGAGGGCGCCTCGACGTGAATTCGTTCGTAGTGGGGCACGAGATCGGGAATGCCGCAGTAAAAGCGCTGGAGGGCCGGGTCGGCATCGATGTAGTCCCGCAGGTTGACGGTGGCCACGAGGCCCTGCTCGGAGGGCTCGAACATCCAGAGGCGCAGATAACCGCGGTCGAGCGAGGTTGCGGGATGTTCGGGATCGAATAGCAGGAAGGCGAGGGCGGCGAGCAGGCGATCGATCTCAATGACGAAGGCCGACTCGGCCCCAACGTCGACATCCGCCTCGAAATAGGTGGCGCGGGAGATGGCATTGCCGTCGCCGTCGAAGAACATGCGCAGGATGGAGGCGACGTGCTCGGGCTGGCCGCCGGCACCTTCCGGCAGCGCCGGCGTTAGCTGGAAGCCGCGGAGGTCGGTTGCTCCAGCGATCGCCAGGTACGGGAATATCGCGGTGATTCGATGGGTGGTGCTATTTGCCAATACAGAACCGGATGAAGATCGAGTCGAGCAGATCCTCGCTGGCGTCTTCACCGGTGATTTCACCCAGGACCCTTACGGCTCCGTGAAGACCGATGGCGATGAAATCGGCCGGGAGCTCGTCCGCGACGGCCTTTGCCGAGCCTTTGAGGTGGTCCTCGGCGATCCGGAGGGCTTCCTCGTGGCGCACGTTGGTCACCATTGGCAATTCGTCCGAGCGGATATCGCCGACGTCTATCAGCTCCAGGAGCGCGATCCGGAGCGGCTCCACACCCTCGTCCGTCAGGGCGCAGGTCCGGACGGTGGCAGAGTCGGCGCTCAATCGGGCAGTGTGGTCGGCGGTTAGAACTTGCGGCAGGTCGGTCTTGTTCAGGACCGTGAGGACAGGAAGGTCATATTCGTGGAGCATGCGTTCGACGGCCCGGTCGGACTCGTCAAGATCGCGGGCGGAGTCGAGCACCAGCAGGGCGATGTCGGCCTCCCCAAGGGCTCGTCGGGTACGGGCGATTCCTTCGGATTCAATCGAATCGGCGGCGCCCCGAATTCCGGCGGTGTCGACGACGACGAAAGCCACGCCGCGGATGTCCATTTGTTCCTCAAGAGTGTCCCTGGTGGTACCGGGGATATCGGTGACGATGGCCCTGTCGGAGCGGAGGAGAGCGTTGAGAAGGCTGGACTTGCCGACGTTGGGACTGCCGACAATCGCGAGCCTGACGCCGGTGCGCAGGAGGCGGCCGCGGCCGGAGTGGGCCAGGGCCCGCCCGACATGGGAAATCATCGAGGCGATGTCGGCCCCGGCCTCCCGGCGTTCGACGGCGGGCACATCGTCTTCGGTGAAATCGATTTCGGCTTCGAGTTGGGCGAGCAGGTCCAGACAGCGGTCCCGAACGGCGGTTACTTCGCGGGAGAGCCGGCCGCCGAGCTGCTCGCGGGCGGCCTTCAGGGAGAGATCGGTGGGAGCGGCGACCATGTCGGCGACGGCCTCGGCCTGGGCGAGATCGAGCCGGCCGTTGAGAAAAGCCCGCAGGGTAAATTCGCCGGGGCCGGCGAGTCTGGCGCCGGCGGCGATGACGGCGTCCAGAGTGGCGCGCACGGCGGCGACGCCGCCATGGCAACTAATTTCGACGACGTCTTCGGTCGTGTACGAGTTGGGCGCGGCCATATAGGTCACGAGGGCCTCGTCGAACAGGGAGCCATCCCGGGGATCCAGCAGATCGGCGACGGTGGCGACCCGGTCTTTAAGCGGGCCTTCCGGCTGGATCCGCACGATCCGCAGGGCCACGGACAGGGCGTCGGGTCCGGAGATCCGCACGACCCCGATCCCGGCAGGACCGAGGGCCGTGGCGACGGCCGCGATGGTGTCCTGGTACGAGTTGGTCAATGGAGCCGGCGGCGCAGCCGCGATTTATTCAGCGTAGGCGGCGGTCGGAATGGGCTCTTCATCACCCCGGGCATCAGCAAGGGCACGATCGTATTCCCAGCGAAGCACCCAGGGTTTGGTGTGAATGCGGATGTGATCCCATGGCAGGACTTCGTCGAGAGGGCGGTGGCGATGCGTAAACCAGTCGAGATCAACGCCGGTCTCCCGGCAGGCGCGCTTCCAAATTTCCGGATCGTGCCATTCATCCCACGAGTCCAGCTTTGCCCCGAGTTCCCAGGCGCGCTTGATCGCATGACCGGCGCGCCGGTCCCCAAGTGACAGCAACGCCTCAATGCTACTGTGCTCGGGATCGTTCCAGTTGAGCTTGATGGCGCGGTCGCGGAGGCCCCGTTTGAGGATCTGCTGCTTCGCCAGGATCAGGTCCATGGTGTCCTGAGGAAACCACTGAAATGGCGTGTGGGCCTTGGGCACGAAGGTGGATACGCCAACCCGCACGCGAGCGCGGCCGCCCCGATGACGGCGGCCGACCTGCAGCACCTTATTGGCCAGCCTGACTATCCCTTCCACGTCTTCCATCTCTTCGGTCGGCAGGCCGATCATGAAGTAGAGCTTCACCGTGTGCCAGCCGCTGGAATAGGCGAGCTCGACGGTTCTCAGGAGGTCTTCCTCGGAGATGCCTTTGTGAATTACCTCTCGCAGGCGCTCGGTGGCGGCTTCGGGAGCGAACGTCATGCTGCCGCGGCGCGATTTCTTTAACGCCTCAGCCAGCTTGACGTTGAAAGCGTCTACGCGGGTAGAGGGAATGCTTACGCTGAGATTCGTGTCGGACGCCAGTCCCCGGACATCCTCGATTACATCCTCGACTCCCCGATAGTCAGCCGCGCTGAGGGACAGGAGCGTCAGCTCACGATGACCGGTGCTTTCGATCTCGGCCTTAGCGATTTTGCGGATGTTCTCCGGAGTGCGGGTGCGGACGGGGCGATCGATAAATCCGGCCTGGCAGAACCGGCAGCCCCGGGCGCAGCCGCGGTGAATCTCCACGGAGGCGCGATCAAAGACCGTCTCGGTTGACGGCACGACGGGCCTGAGCGGGCGGAGATGTTCGTTGATATCGACGTGGACTCGCTTGATCTCAGTTGGCACCTCGGGCAGAAGCGGCCTGAGACCCTGATAGGAATACTCCGCTCCGAATTCGGTCTCGTAGAACCTCGGGACGTATACGCCATCCAGGGCCGCGATCTCCTTCAAAAAACTCAGCCGCCAGCCCTCACCGCCGGCCCTGGCCTGACGAAGCGAGATGAGGATCTCCGGCAGAATTTCCTCGCCCTCACCGATCACGATCAGATCGAAGAATTCGGCCAGCGGCTCCGGGTTAACGAACGAAGCCCCGCCGCCGATAACTATGGGATCGCCGGGACCGCGCTCTGCGGCCATCACCGGAATTCCCCCGAGATCGAGGGTTTCGAGGACGTTGCTGGCTCCGAGCTCGTAGGGCACCGAGAAGCCGACGGCGTCGAAATCGCTGAGCGGGCGGCGACTTTCGAGTCCAAAGAGCGGTGTGTTCGTCTCCCGGAGGACCGAGCCCATGTCGGGCATGGGAGTGAACGCCCGGTCGCAGAGCGCATCGGGCATCTCGTTGACGATCTCGTAAAGGATCTGAATCCCGAGATTGGACATGCCAATTTCGTAGGTATCCGGGAAGGCTAGGCAAAGCCTGACGGAGACCGAAGACCAGTCCTTGTTGCGGCTGTTCCATTCGCCGCCAGCGTACTGGGCGGGTCGAATTACGCGGGCGAGCAGCGGTTCTATGTTGAGCGGGCCGTCGGCTGACATGTGAGCGGTCGGGAATCCTTGAGGTCTGATTTCGATTTCGCGTTCCAAGAATAGCAACGGTCCGGCCCGATGTCGGCAGGATAATGCGGGGGCGAAGTGGCGTGCATACTATCGGTACTCGTCATGACCGGAAAATCTTGGTGGTGATCGCATGAAGGTAGTCAGGGTCGGGCTGGTAAAGGCGCGGGAATTCGAGCTAATCGAGACGGAGCTATCGCCGGGTGCGGGAGAGGTGCTGATCGAGATCGCCGCGTGAGGGATCTGCAGCTCGGAGATCCCGCGTTACACCGATAAGAAGGAAGAGGACCCGCCCGTCTACCTGGGCCACGAGCCCAGCGGAACGGTGGCCCAGATTGGTAGCGGAGTGACTCGATTCAAGGAAGGCGACCGGGTGACCGGCGGCATCTCGAAAGCGTTCGCGACCCACGCCCTGGCGGCCGAGGAGGACCTCTTGCCGGTGCCGGCCGGGGTCGACTTGCAACATGCGATCGGGGAGCCGCTGATGTGCGTGAGCAACATCGTGCGGGCCGCCGCGCCGAAATTTGGGGATCATGTGGCCGTGGTTGGATGCGGGCAAATGGGCCTCCTGGCGATTGCTGCGTTGAAGCAAGCGGGGCTGGGTTCGCTGATCGCGGTTGATCGGATCGGATGGCGCCTGGAATTGGCCATAAAAATCGGCGCCACCCACGCGATCGGGGCTGACGGTAAGAACCCGGTGGAGGTGGTCGAAGAAATCACCAATGGAGGAGCGGACGTGGTGGTGGAAGTTACGGGTAGGCCGGGGGGATTGGAACTCTCCGCGGATTTGATTCGGATGGGACAGAGCACCCTGGTGATGGCGGGGTTCCACTAGGTGCGGGACCAGTACTACCTGCGCCAATTCGCGTTCAAGGGGCTGATCGCCCACCAGGCTCATCCCCACTATTCCCCAGATGTGATGGCCGATTACGCGAGAGCGCTGGCCGCGCTTGGGCGCGGGGTCTTTCCGATGGACTTGATCGTTACCGAGCGCTACTCCCTGGAACAGGTTGGGGACGGCTTCGAAGCGTTGATTTCACATCGGGAAGGATTTCTGAAAGGAATCGTCGTACCGCAGCTCTAGGCTCGCCCCGCTTGAGGTCGCGGTAGCCGCCTAGAGCATCGTGATATGCTCGCATTAATTAGCAGATTGGTTATGAATAAGAAGCGGAAGGGCGGCCCCGATTGCTACGGATAAGCGCGCGAGCCCGGTATGGAGTGCTGGCGCTTGTTGATCTGGGAGAGAACGGCGCTTCGACCTATGTGCGGGCGCAGGACCTAGCGAAGCGAAAGGACATACCACCCAAATTCCTGGGGCAAATTCTGGCCGCCCTGGTTCAGGCGGGAATTGTGATCGGTCGCAGAGGAGCCAACGGCGGCTACCGTCTTGCGCACTCGCCGGCGTCGCTGACGATGGATCAAATCCTGGAAACGCTTGGCATGGAAGCACCGTCGGAGCGCTGTATTTACGGGGTGGAACGAGCTTCGTGCACGCTTCCCCAGAGGCTCGACAAATGTGACGGGATCGGACCGGCCGAGGAGGCGGCGGCCGAGCGGCTGGCGAGCACCTCACTGGCGGATTTGTGCCACGGATACAGCGGCGGGGAGTCCGCTTACCAGATCTGAACGCCCGACGTGAACGGACTGATCAGTCGGGTCACTCCGCTTGGGAATGAGCGAGCCGACCGGGCGGAGGACGAAGAATAGTATCCTTGTTCGCCGCGTACCCGGATGCCCTGACACCGGGTTTCCGAAGCCGCGACACAGTGCCCGCGGCTATCCGAAAAGGCCCCCTGTGAACTACTGGAAAAGATGGACTTAATGCCTGCGTCCGGTTGGTTTGCCAGGCTTTGAGACGCATTTATATCTTGGCGATCGCGACGATCGTGGTGACGCTGATTCTGATCCCGTTGGGGGGGTACGTCCGGCAAAGCGGGTCGGGGCTGGCATGTCCTGACTGGCCACTTTGTCACGGGCAGGTCGGGCCGCCTCTCGATGAAGAAGGCACGTTGATCGAGTTCTCACACCGCATGGTGGCGCTGGTGGTGTCGTTGTTGGCGCTGGGAGTCGGGGTACTGGCCATTCGTCACCGTCGGGAGTCGAGTTTCATTCTCAAGACGGCGATTGTCGCCGGCGTGGGGATCGTGGCGCAGGTGGGCCTCGGGGCGGCGGTGGTGCTGGTGGAGCTTCAGCCTTTCCTGATCACGGCCCACCTGGCGATGGCCTTCGGGTTTCTCGCTACGATGATCATCATCAGCCTGGTGGCGCAGAGGGCATCTCAGCCATCCCCAGAGGTCTTGCCGACCGCCAGTTCCGGCAAAAAGGTGCTGCTCATCGGGACGCTGGCCAGCCTGGGCGCTCTGCTGCTGGTGGGGGCTTTTGCCGGCGGCAGCGGCGCCGCGATGGGTTGCCAGGGCTGGCCGCTGTGCAACGATCAATTCATACCTGGCGGGGACCTCGCCGCGAAATGGCAGGTCTGGATAATCTACGCACATCGGCTGCTGACGATCTCGACCGCCGCGCTGGTCTTCGTCCTCGCCTGGCGCTGGCGCCGTCATGAAGTCCCAGCAATCCGAAAGAATGCCATCCAGGCGGCGATCTTGATGATCGTACAAATCGGTCTGGGAGCACTAAATCCGCTCTTCCTCATTCCCGTCGCTGTCGCCGTCGCCCACCTGGCCGTGGCAGCGATCATCTGGACGCACATAGTCATCGTGGCCGCGCTCAGCCTCGACCTACTGCCCGCCACGAGCATAAAAGCGCCGTCCCAACGATGATGACTGCTCGCGACTATCTGGGGCTTACCAAACCCCGGGTCATTCCGCTGCTGTTGCTGGTGACGCTGGCAACGATGTTGCTCGCCTCGGAAGGGGCGCCGTCCTGGACGGCGATCTCGGTGACGCTTCTCGGCGGGACGCTGGCGATCGGCGGCGCGCAGGCGTTGAACGCCTACATAGACCGTGATCTCGATCGCAAGATGGAGCGCACTCGAAACCGGCCACTGGCAGCTGGCCGAATATCGCCGGCCTCGGCGCTCGTCTTTGGGATTGCGCTGGCTACCGTCTCATTCATCGTGATGGGGCTGGTTGTGAACTTGATGTCGGCGCTGCTGACGCTGGGGGCAATGGCCTATTACGTCGTCGTGTATTCCCGATTGTTGAAACTGCGCACGGCGCAAAACATCGTGATCGGCGGAGCGGCCGGGGCGGCGCCGGCTTTGATCGGTTGGGCGGCGGTGACGAACGAGCTGGCTCTCACGCCGATCGTTCTCTTCGCAATCATATTTTTTTGGACCCCACCGCATTCCTGGGCGCTGGCGCTGGTGATTCGGGACGAGTACAAGGATGCCGGGGTACCGATGTTGCCGGTGGTGGCGGGAGAGCGAACGACGGCAATCCAGATTCTTATTTACACGTTGATCTTGATCCCGCTGACTCTGTTAATCGTGCCAGTGGCGTCGCTGGGGTGGATTTACGCGGCCTCGGCGATGATCCTGGGCGGATTCCTGCTGGCACTGGAAGTACGTCTTCTACGAATTCGGACCACCGACGCGGCCCGCGACATATTTTTCTATTCGATGATTTACCTGGCGCTGCTGTTCGGGGCAATGGTGCTGGATAACCAGCTTGGACTCGCTTAGTCGGGGTCTCCACCGCCAAAGGTGAAGAGAGCGTGGCGGGCGATCTGGGCTCTGGCGTCGTCAAGCGCGCCTTCCGGCCACTGGTAGATGCCCTCGCCGGTCTTGGCGCCGAGCTTTCCGGACGCCACCTTGTCGGCGAAGAACCGGGCGACATCATGATCGGTGCCCAGGGTGGGGAAAATGGTTTTGCAGACGAAATCGTATGTGTCCAGACCAGCGATATCGGCGATCTTGAAGGGCCCAAACACCCCGAGCCGGTTGCCCCAGCTCATGGTGGTGGCCTTGTCGACATCCTCGGGAGAGACGATTCCGTTTTGCACTAGCGAAAGCGCCTCGCGGAACATGGCGAACTGCAGCCGATTCACGACAAATCCTTGCACTTCGCGGCTCAGCCGGATGGCGGTCTTGCCAATGGATTCGCATATTCGGGCGGCCAGATCGACGGTGGTTGGGTCCGTCTTCTCGCCGGGCACGACCTCAACGAGCGGGAGCAGGTAAGGGGGAATGAAAAAGTGCGTGACCACAACCTTTTCCGGGCGGTTCGTGGAGGAACCCAGTTCGGTCGGACTGAGCGCTGAGGTGTTACTTGCAAAAATTACGTCCGGCCCGCAGACCTGGTCCAGCTCGGCGAAGGCTGCTTTTTTGATGTCGATATCTTCAGTCACGGCTTCCAGGATGTACTCGGCGGAGGCACCGAGTTCTTCCATCGAGTCAACCACCTTTATCCGATCCATGGTCTCGTCAGCTTCGGCGGCATCGGCCATTCCCATGTCCGACATGGTCTTGTAGGCCCCGCGGAGACGCTCGGGGGCGCTATCACGCTGAGCCGCGATCGAATCGTAAATCCGCACCTGGTAGCCGGCGCGGGCAAATTCAAGGGCGAGCCCGTGACCCATGAGGCCACCCCCAAGGACGCCTATGGTCGAGACTTCTGGAATTTTCAAGTCTGCACTCCTGTCGCTGGTCGAGCAGCGCAATCTTATCGATGGAGCCTGGCAGTACCAAACACCCGGGGCACGGTGCTGACGGGCAGGTTGCTAACATCATTGCGAGCTCGAAGATGAGATACGGAGTGCCGATGGTTCTGGGACCGGACGATGCTGGCGGACTGGGAAAGCGCCTGGTGGAAGTGTGTTTGCTGAAAGGAGACTTCCTCCTGAGCTCGGGTCGGCGCAGTAATTACTACTTTGACAAGTACCTGTTTGAAACTCGACCGGAGCTGCTGAGGGATGTCACGCGGGAGCTGCTGAGCCTGGTGCCGGAAGGCACCGAACTGCTGGCCGGCCCGGAACTCGGGGCGATCCCGCTGGTGACCGGCATGGGTTTGCAGGGCGATATCCCTTTCATCATCGTGCGCAAGGAGCCGAAGGATTACGGGACCGCCCGAAATTTTGAAGGGCGGATCGTGCCGGGACAGCATGTGGTGCTGGTGGAGGACGTGGTCACGACCGGAACGCAGGCGCTGAAGGCGGCCAGGTTGCTGCAGGAATTTGGCGTGATATTGGATGTCTGCCTCTGCGTCCTGGACAGGGAAGAAGGTGGGACCGAAAGTTTCGCCGAGATGGGATTGGAGCTTCAGCCGCTGTTCACGAGCAGCAGTCTCGGGCTCAATCGTTGAGCAAGATCAGAGTCGGGGTGGTTCTGGGCGGGCGATCCGGCGAGCACGAGGTGTCGCTGGAGTCGGCGAGATCGGTGATCGGGGCGCTGGATCGCTCCAGGTACGACGTGGCTGCGATAGGGATCAATCGTGATGGGACATGGCTGTTGCAGGGCGATCCGTTGGCGATTCTGCGGGACGACTCCGGCGAGGGCGATAAGGGTTCCGAGATGATCGCGCCCTCCACTGGCAACGCCATGCTGTCGATCAGCGGGCACTCGTCCGGGGACGCCGGCGGCGCCATCGACATAGTGCTGCCGATCCTGCATGGCCCGTATGGCGAGGACGGCACGATTCAGGGGATGCTGGAGATGGCGGACATCCCCTATGTGGGATCCGGTGTGCTGGGCTCGGCGGCGGGGATGGACAAGGGGATCATGAAAGCGGTGTTCAAGGAGGCCGGGTTGCCTACCGCGCGGTACCGATTGGTAACGGCCCGGGAGTGGGGGGCCGATCGCGACGGGTTGTCGGCCGAGATCACGCCTGAGGTGGGTTATCCGCTCTTCGTGAAGCCGGCGAACCTGGGGTCGAGCGTGGGCATTACAAAAGTGCATGACCGAGATGAGTTGGGTCCTGCGGTGGACCTGGCCGCAACCTACGACCGGCGGGTCATCGTGGAGGAGG
>Ga0209089_10005625_pt1 | contig 10254 bp, 8 predicted proteins | sample ArcticOcean_MG_C_FD_187431 | JGI IMG/M metagenome (GOLD analysis project Ga0209089, IMG submission 187431) | Marine microbial communities from western Arctic Ocean - ArcticOcean_MG_CB2_150 (SPAdes) (version 2) | ecosystem: Environmental > Aquatic > Marine > Oceanic | place: Arctic Ocean: Canada...
GCATCAGCCGTGATGTCGCAATTGTCCTCAGATCCTCAGCTGACGATGCTTGACGTGTTACCAGGTTGGTGGTCCCCACCTGATACTCAAGGGGGATGAAGGCCAGGAAGCCGGGTGCCTCATCCTGCAACTCACGCAGAAGGATCATGTGCTGTATACGTTCCTCAAAAGTCTCTATGTGACCGTAGAGGAGCGTGGCGTTGGAGCGAATGCCCATGTTGTGTGCCAACCGGTGAATCTCCAACCAGCGGTCGGCGGTATTCTTGCCTGGGAACAACTCCTTGCGAACCCTGTTAGAGAAGACCTCCGCACCTCCGCCGGGCATGGACACCTGCCCGGCGTCCTTCATACGGCCCATCACTTCTTCTTCACTCATCTTAAACCGTTTGCAAAAGTAGTCTATCTCAGCAGCAGTCCACGCCTTGATATGTATGTTTGGAAACGCCTCGTGAATCCCCCGTATAATCCCTTCGTATCGCTCAAAGGGCCAGTCGGGGTGATGCCCGCCCACAATGTGCACTTCGTGCATCTCCGGGTCCAACTTACCAAGAATCTCGTCCATCTCCATCTCATAAGCATCAGCATCGCCCTTATTCTTGGCGAAGTCGCAGAATGTGCATGAGAGGACGCAGATATTTGTGGGGTTAATATGACGGTTGAAAACAAAATAGACCTTGTCGCCCCACATCTTCCGCTTCACGTAGTCTGCCATCTGCCCAAGGGATATCAGGTCATTGGTCTTAAGACAGGCTACGCCGTCTTCAAAGCTGAGCCTCTGGCCCAATTGCACCTTTTCCCAGATGGGCACCAGAGTCTGGTCTCGAAATTTAACGGTCGGTGAAACTAGCGTAGTGGTCATATAGCCTCCAATCTTTAGAACCGGCTGGTGGCCACAGCCGTATATTGTGTAGACCGACTGGTCAGTCTACACAATATACGCATGAGACACGCGTGAGTCAAGGGTAATTTTACTACCCGTAGTATGATGAACACATACCCTGCTAAGGACATGGCAAAAGATATGAATCACGTCCAAATAAACATAGAGGCAGATGGCGGATTCCGTGCCACAGAGGTCATCGCCGACCTGCGCATCGTGGCAGAAACACTCTTCAGCCCGCTCAAGCTGGTGGGGTTCTGGGACGGACAGGCCGACGGCATGCACCTGTGCCCTCAGGAAGTACTGGGACGGGAATGCCTGCACAAGCTACCACAAGAAGACCCCAGGCACGTTGATTACGTAACAACCGCCGACAACGATATGCGGGCCATCCTTGAAGTGAGTTTTTCTCACGCCAGTCTCTTGATCTACCTCAAGTGAGGTAGATCGTAGATCAGTCAAAGCAAGTGAATCCCCGCAACAGGCTTTCCTGAGACCACGAAGGTCGCTATTTAATCGACCCATGGTGCAAGAGTTTTTACATCCTACCCATATTTCAGTTCATCTGTGTCGGGATTCCACCAATAATACTTATCCTCTTGGGTGATGACGCTGTTCCAGATGGTAAAGGTATCATGAACATTGCGTGCAAGTTCAGCGGAAATGATATAACCAGCGTCGGCAGCCATCTCCTGTAACTCTAGGGCGTTGGCGAACCATCCTGAGGCAAATTCCGTGGCTTCCATAGCTGAAATGTCGTCCCCTAGGAGTTATGCCAGTAACTCAGCCCTGTCTTTGAATAGACGCGGTGGGATAAATTAGCTACAGTTGCTCAAGCAGAACTTGAGCAGAAGAGATCTCGGCCTGTAGCTCGGTCACCTATGACCTTGCTGTATCCCTCTCAGCTATGGCCGAATCATATTCCTCTTGAGCAATACCCGTAGAGCAGGCAGTTAAAATCAAGAGGGTAGTTATCGATATGAGATACAGAGAGTATCTAAGCGGTCTGTTCATTAATTCCCTTACTTGGACTTCCCCAAGTCCTAGAGTTGCCCTCGGTAATATAATGTATCGCGCTACAAGTTACAGACAATCCCTTAGAGCTACACCCTGAATTAGCCTGCAGACACGCATTAGTTAAGCATTGTTCACCAAATGTTAAGACTCTCCTGGTTGTACTTCTCATCAAAACTATTGATACTTCTATCTAGGTGCGACATCACCTCGGAACTTAGGAGAGCAGTAAATGGCTGATAAAGTTTTCGACAACCCGAACGCGGCAAGGCCAAGCAACCCACTGCATATTCTCAAGCACCCCGGTCTTGGCAAGCTGTCTCTGTTGGCCCTGACCCTCGTCTTCAGCGTGGCGGCATGCTCCAGTTCCGGCAACACGCTGAACGCCGCCTACAGCTTCCCGTTCATCCTGTATCAGGGCCAGAATGATCTGGGAGGGTCCAATCTTGACCTCTCAGACCTACGCGGCAAACCCGTGGTACTCAACTTCTGGGCAGGACTGTGTCCGCCCTGCCGCGCTGAAATGCCAGATTTCCAGCTCTTCTATGAAGATTTCAAGGAAGACGTCACCCTCGTCAGCATAGATGTAGGACAGTATATGGGCCTTGGAAACCATGACGACGCGCGCGAACTCCTGGACCAGTTGGGTGTAACCTACCCCGCGGGCTTTACCGACGACGACCGAGTGATACGTCTGTACGAGGTTATTGGTATGCCCACCACCGTGTTCATCAACTCCAAGGGCGACATATTCCGGAAGTGGAGCGGGCTTCTGAACCTGGAAATCCTGTCAGACGTGACCAATGAGATGCTGGCCCAGGAGACTGGCTAGTCAGTCTGAAAGACCAGAACGAAGAGCACAGCAAAATGTTCATTCCAAAAGCAATATCAGCCTCCATACGGGGGACAAACATGTTGCGGAGCATCGTGCTACCAGCGGCTATCGCAAGCCTGTTCCTCACCCTAGCTGTCGTTTGTGCCATCATACTGGGGCAGAGCAGCGGCATAGACGGCATCAACAGGTTCGTAGAGGCCCTATCCGGAAGATCGGGAACATTCCTGGGAGACCTGGGTGTTCTGGCTCCACTTGGCTTCGCTTTCGCCGCGGGAATGGTATCCGCCGTCAACCCGTGTGGCTTTGCCATGCTTCCCGCCTATCTGGGGCTGTACCTCGGAACCAACGATCAGGCAAATGCAAACGTGCATCCCATCAAACACATCGCCAAGGGGTTTCAGGTGGGCGCATCGGTCACCGCCGGGTTCGTTGTGTTGTTCGGCATGGTCGGTATTATTATAGGACTTGGAGCAAGGGCCGCCGTGGTGGACATACTGCCGTGGCTGGGCCTGATTATCGGCACCGTCCTTGTCATCACTGGGTCGTGGATGGTCGGGGGCGGCAAGCTGCACACAGGGTTTGCCGCGCAGGCCGCATCACACATGGGTACCCCAGGGCAGGTCAACGTGAAGGGATATTTCCTCTTTGGACTTAGCTACGGCACGGCATCCCTGAGTTGTACCCTGCCCATCTTCCTATCGGTCATAGGAACAAGCTTTGCCGTCTCCAGCATAGCTACCTCCGTAGGTCAGTTCCTGCTCTATGCCCTCGGAATGGGAGTTGTGATATTAAGCCTAACCCTTGGAATGGCCTTCTTCAAAGGCGCTATGGTCGGCGGGCTCAGAAAGGCTCTGCCCTACGTCCAACCCATCGGCTCCTGGCTCATGGTTGTGGCCGGCTCATACATAGTCTTCTACTGGCTGACCATCGGCGGACTGCTGTAAGCAGTCCCCGTAGTAGCATCCTCTATAGAAAACTCATCAGGCCGCTATCCAACCTATCTCTATTCCTATTGACCGCTGGCCTGCTTATGGTGGGGACGTCCTGAGTTTGGCCTAGGTCTTCGACTGCAGCATCATAACACCCATCAGCTATCTGGTGGCAATATCCACGGCGAGGTCCGAAGCAACAGCAACGCCTCCGACCCCTGGCCCGACTGTTTAACACCGCTTCTGAATTGACGGCACCAAGCAATCCCCGGCCCAACAGACATCTGGCTCCGACCGACGGCGAACATAGACCCCTCCGCCACACCCGACCAGTGGGGTAGAATGACAGCCAGCTCGGAGACCGATTTTTCCAACCACAGTTGCCGTGCAGCGATATTCTCTCCGGTGGTATTCCACGGAACGGCATTCAGGCCATATACACTCCCAACCACATCACCATTGCAGAAGCGAATGAATGACTCAACGACTAGGAGCCGGTCATCCACATGGGGATAGGCGGCCTCGCAAGAGCATATCCCATCCAGATCCTCATCTGGCACGACATTGTAAACGACGTTCTCGACGGCATCCCCGTCGCGGTCACCTTCTGCCAGTTGTACAATTCGGCCATCGTCTTCTACAGGAGACTGGACCGTGTCGTCCACGGCAATGGCGTCTCCGGGAAAATGCGTAAGAGTGACCTCATCATGTGGGACCATCAGACCAAGTCCTGGTGGCAATAACTGACCGGAGACGCCATTGTGGACAACGAGACTGGAAGTCAGTGAGACATACTTGCTAATGCGACCCAGGGGCCGCTGAAGGACAGCAGCTTAAACCCCATCATTCATGTCACCTATTTCTGGTTGGCATGGGGAGCATTCAAACTTGCCAGCAAAAATTTCTGGGGTAAACTGAGTGCACTGGATAGGGTGAAAATCCCGTTATGGTAGTACAATAGGGGGTGGCTGGTCATATCCCTTGTTACCAGGGCAGACCCTGGCAACACATCCAACGCCAGCCTACGCGCATCTTAACAGATGCAGACATGTCGCAGTGGTCAAACATTTCTTGCGGCCGCGGGAACGCCATAATGGCATTGCCTAGAAATAACAACTTTCAAGAGATGAGATAACATAAATGAATGATAAATCCCTAGACCAACTCTGCATCAACACCATGCGTTTCCTAGCGGTGGACTCCGTCCAGAAGGCCAACTCCGGCCATCCGGGTGCACCCCTTGGGGCCGCTCAAATGGCCTACGTCCTGTGGGACAGATTCATGAAGCACAATCCAACTGACCCCAATTGGCCTGACCGGGACAGGTTCATACTGTCACCTGGCCACGCTTCGGCCATGCTATACGCCCTGCTGCATCTCAGCGGGTACGACCTCCCGCTAGACGAACTGAAGAACTTCCGCCAGTGGGGAAGCAAGACTCCGGGCCACCCCGAATACGGTGTCACCCCTGGAGTCGAGATGACCACCGGGCCTCTGGGCCAGGGGTTCGCACACGGAGTTGGGATGGCTATCGCCGAACGATGGCTGGCATCCCACTACAACCAGCCAGAACTCTCCATCATAGACCACTACACATACGCCATCGTCTCCGACGGAGACCTGCAGGAAGGTGTCGCCTCAGAAGCGGCCTCTCTCGCCGGCACGTTACGTCTTGGCAAGCTCATCTATCTCTATGACGACAACGACATCTCCATAGAAGGCAACACTGACATCTCCTTCACAGAAAATGTGGATCAGCGCTTCCAAGCCTACGGCTGGCACGTCATAGGATCAATAGACGGCATGGACCCAGAGAGTGTTGATTCTGCCATACGCACGGCCCAGAAGGAAACCGGACGCCCAAGCCTAATTATCTGCAAAACCGTTATCGGCTACGGCAGTCCAAACAAGGCCGGCACCGGCTCTGCCCACGGTGAGCCCCTTGGCATAGATGAAGTGCGCCTTACCAAGGAGTTCCTGGAATGGCCATACGAGGAGCCGTTCACAGTCCCGCAGGAGGCACTTGACCACTTCCGACAGGCCCAGAAGAGAGGCGTGAACCAGCAGGCCGAGTGGCAGGCCAGGTTACAGACATATCACCAGAATTTCCCAGCCCAGGCCCAACAGTTGGAAGAGGCCCTGAATGGAGACCTTCCAAAGGACTGGGACCAGGGCCTTGAAGGACTGTTCGACCCCGCAGCCAAGCCAATAGCAACCAGGGAAGCTTCCGGACAGGTGATGAACGTCATTGCACAAAAGGTTCACACCTTCACCGGCGGCTCGGCAGACCTTGCCCCTTCTACCAAGACTCTTCTCAAAAACCACGACCATTACGGTTTCGAGGAAAATTGTGACCACAACATGCACTTCGGAGTGCGTGAGCACGCCATGGGAGCCATCGCCAACGGAATGGCCCTGCACGGCGGGACCATTCCGTACACCGCCACATTCCTCATATTCTCCGACTATATGCGTCCGCCAATGCGTCTGGCGGCGCTCATGGGCCAGAGGGTAATCTACGTCTTCACTCACGACTCCATCGGCCTTGGTGAGGACGGCCCAACCCACCAGCCGATTGAGCAGCTTCTGTCGCTGCGGGCCATCCCCAAAATGGTGGTTCTCCGTCCCGCAGATGCCACAGAGACCATAGACGCATGGAAAACCGCACTGCAACGCCGGAACGGCCCAACTTCACTCGTATTCAGCCGCCAAAATCTTCCCATATTGGACCGCAGCAAACTGGACCCCTCCGTAGGCGTCCATAGAGGCGGTTACGTGCTATGGGAGGCATCGGATAAACCAGATGTCATCTTAATAAGCACAGGCTCGGAGGTCCACATAGCCCTCGAGGCAGGCAGACTGATTCAGGAGCAGAGCATCTCCGCCCGCGTCGTTTCCATGCCTTCCTGGGAGATTTTCGATGCCCAGGCCAAAGAGTACCGCGATAGCGTTCTGCCGCCGGATATACGGGCGCGTGTCTCTATTGAGGCGGCAACAACGATGGGATGGGAGCGTTACATCGGGACTGAGGGCGTTGCCATCGGCCTATCGGACTTCGGAGCGTCGGCCCCAATAGGCGTGCTCTACGAAAAATTCGGCCTCACCTCTCAGCACGTCGCCGACGAAGCTGCAAAACTTGTACGGGAGAATCAGGCATGAGCATGTCCGTGGCACTGGGCGCCGATCACGCAGGTTACGAATTGAAGTCCAAGCTACTGCCTTGGCTCAAAGAACAGGGATTTGAAGTTATAGACAAGGGGGCCTCATCTCTGGATCCCCTGGACGACTATCCGGATTTCGCAGGCCCAGTAGCTCAGTCGGTAGCCTCTGGCCAATCCCAGCGAGGTATCATCGTATGCGGCAGCGGCGTTGGAGCCGTCATCGCCGCAAACAAAGTCCCCGGGGCACGGGCCAGCACCTGCCACGACACCTACTCCGCAGGCCAGGGAGTTGAGCACGACGACATGAACGTACTCTGCCTAGGGGCCCGTATCATCGACCAAAAGTTGGCAAGAGACCTCATTACCTCCTTCCTCAATGCCCAGTTCATCGCGGAGGGAAAATACCGCCGCCGGCTGGATAAGGTCATTGCACTGGAACGACAGGCATTGCAGGCGACCAACAACACGACAGGAGAGGGATAGTTATGGCATCACTCGAAGAGGTACAACGCCTTGGACAATCCATCTGGTACGACAACATAAGCCGCGAACTGCTTTTGTCGGGCGAGATCGAGAGACTAATAAATATGGGCGTCACCGGCCTGACCTCAAACCCCACCATATTCGAGAAGGCCATCTCCGGCAGCGCCGACTACGACGACGCCCTGAGCGCTCTCGCTGCTGAGAGACTCGACACCAAGGATTCCTATGAAAAACTGGCAATGGAGGACATCCGCGCCGCGACCGACCTGTTGCGTCCCGCATATGACCGCACCGAAGGACGCGACGGCTACGCCTCCCTTGAGGTCAGTCCAACTCTGGCCCACAACACAGAGGGCACCATCACAGAGGCACTGCGGCTCTTCGCCGCTCTTGACCGCCCAAACGCCATGATCAAGGTACCCGCAACGCCCGAAGGAATCCCTGCCGTTCGCCTCCTCATAGGCCAGGGCATAAACATAAACGTGACTCTTATATTCTCCCTCTCGACCCATCGTCAGGTCATGGAGGCGTACATCGCCGGCCTGGAAGACCTGGCCAAGTCAGGAGGAGGCCTGAGTAAAGTGGCCTCCGTTGCCTCTTTTTTCGTCAGCCGTGTGGACACGGCGGTGGACAACCTGCTTGGAGAGAGCGCCAGCCAGAGTAAGCCAGGGACAGATGCCATTATGGGCAAGACCGCAATCGCCAACGCCAAGCTGGCCTACCAATCCTTTAAGACCATCTTCGGTGGCGACCGCTTTGCCGCGTTGCAGGCCAAGGGCGCACGCGTGCAGAGGCCGCTGTGGGCCAGCACTGGAACCAAGAACGCCGCCTACAGCGATGTGCTGTACGTAGACAACCTGATAGGCCAGGACACTGTAAATACCATGCCCCCAGCCACGCTCAACGCCTTCATGGAACACGGCAAGGCCCAGGCCACTCTTGAGCAGGATCTGGCCAGCGCAGAGCAGGTGATGAACTCTTTGAATGCAGCAGGCATCAGTATCGAAAAAGTAACCGACAAGCTACTGACAGATGGAGTCAAGTCATTTGCAGACTCCTTTGACCAGCTCCTCGCCAATGTCGAAGAAAAGAAAGCCATTCTAATCGCCAGCGGCAGTGAGCGCCGACCACCGGCTTAGCAGGCCAACCACACATGATAGAGACAGCCCTGGCCGACCTGCAACGACGCGACATCGTGGGGCGCATCTGGAACCGTGACCACACTGTCTGGAAGACCGACCCAACAGAGATTTCCGACCGTCTTGGGTGGCTCAACGTAACCGGCTTCATGCGAGAGCAAGCCTCGTCGTTACAAGCTTTCGCTCAGCAGGTCCGCAACGACGGCATTCGACACGTAGTCCTCCTTGGCATGGGCGGTAGTAGCCTTGGGCCGGAGGTAATCCGTCAGACCTTTGGAAGCACCTCTGGATTCCCGCGGCTTCTTGTCCTTGACTCCACGATACCGGACGCCGTGCAGGCCATGACGGCAGAAATCAACCCCTCAACTACCCTGTTCCTTGTCTCATCCAAGTCGGGTACCACCACTGAGTCGCTTTCCTTCTACAGGCACTTCCGCGGCCTTGTGGAACAATTCGTCGGCAAAGAGAACGCAGGCCCACACTTCATCGCCATCACCGACCCAGAAACGCCCCTGGAAGTCCTTGCTCAGGAGAGCGGCTTTAGGCAGGTCTTCACAAACCCTCCCGACATCGGCGGGCGTTACTCTGTACTCTCCTATTTTGGCCTTGTGCCAGCAGCTCTCGTTGGCATGGACATCACACGACTTCTGGACAGAGCTGATTCCATGCGCACTGAGTGCGCGCCATTTGTCAAAGATCTCCAAAACACAGACAACCCTGGCGCACGGCTGGGAGGAACCCTGGGGATACTGGCCCTACATGGACGTAACAAGCTCACGCTTGTCACGTCGCCGTCCATCGAAAGCTTCGGACTATGGGCTGAGCAGCTCATTGCAGAGAGCACAGGCAAGGAAGAGCGAGGCATCATACCCGTGTCCGGCGAGCCGTTGGTACACCCCGCAAACTACGGCGATGACCGCCAGTTCGTGTACCTGCGTCTAAATGGTGACGAAAACGCCTGCACCGATGCCGCAATTGCAGCCATAGAGTCCTCAGGGCAGCCTGTCTTGCGCCTGGAACTACAAACCATGTACGACCTCGGAGCGGAGTTCTTCCGCTGGGAGTTCGCAACCGTGGTTGCAGGGGCGATTCTCAGCATCCACCCCTTCGACCAGCCAAACGTCCAGCAGGCTAAATACGAGACTGCCGTCGGATTGCAGGAGCACCGGAAATCGGGCCGTCTTCCACAGGTGGATGCTCCAGGCTCCATTGAAAGCCTTCTTTCGAAAGCCCAGCCCGGCGACTATCTGGCCATCATGGCTTACATCCATCAGACGCCTGAAACAGACATTGCTCTGGCCGACCTACGTCGCAGGGTAACGGAGAATCACGGCATCGCAACCACACTGGGATACGGGCCCAGGTTCCTGCACTCAACAGGCCAGCTTCACAAGGGCGGCCCCGACACCGGCCTTTTCCTACAACTCACCACGGACCGCAGGGAAGACATGCCGATCCCCGGCGAGTCTTATACCTTTGGCATCCTGGCCAAAGCCCAGGCACTGGGAGACCTCAAGGTATTGCTGGCTCTTGAACGGCGCGTTGTCAGGGTGCAACTACCATTAGGAAGCAATTCCGAAATTATGCGGCTAGCTGATGAAGTTGGCGCAGCGCGAATGATAACTTCTGCCCTCTCATGACACAGTACGGCGTCGCGGAACCGCGAGCCATGCGGACCGCCATTTACAGCACCATGATGGCTGACACGCAGGTCATCAGGCACAACCGATGGCCCCACACGATAGACCTGTTGCGTATCACCAATGAGATCTCCTGCAACACCGCCGTCGCAACAATGTCGCAGCGTACCGAG
>Ga0209089_10005635_pt1 | contig 10245 bp, 4 predicted proteins | sample ArcticOcean_MG_C_FD_187431 | JGI IMG/M metagenome (GOLD analysis project Ga0209089, IMG submission 187431) | Marine microbial communities from western Arctic Ocean - ArcticOcean_MG_CB2_150 (SPAdes) (version 2) | ecosystem: Environmental > Aquatic > Marine > Oceanic | place: Arctic Ocean: Canada...
GATTGCACCCGATTCAGACTATGATGGATTAAGTGATGATATAGAAATTTTCAATTGTATATATGGTGAAGATAATGATGAATGTACTGATCCACGAGAGTTGGATACTGATAATGATGGTATAGGAGACGGAGTTGAGATTAACACTTACTTTTCTGATCCAATGGATACTGATACTGATGATGATGGCATAGGAGACGGTGTGGAAGTATCTCTAGGAACAAATCTTACAAACTCAGACACTGACGATGATGACCTAAGTGATTATGTTGAAATAACTAATTGTATTTATGGTCAAAATAACACAGGTTCAGATTGTACTGATCCTATCGAAAGTGATTCTGATGCAGACGGACTAAGTGATTGGTTCGAGATAACTTTGTCAAGTACTGATCCAATGGATACTGACTCTGATGGAGACCGCTTAACGGATGGTCAAGAAATAGCTGGGCAAGATGGAAATGGTACTTCTCATGGACATGGCCCTACAGATCCTCTTGATGACGATTCCGATAATGGAGGAATAAGAGATGGGACTGAAGTGGATACTGACGATACAAACCCTAATGATTTGAGTGACGACTTCCTTGATGCCTTAGATAATGATGGTGATGGACTAAGTAATGGTGAGGAAATACTAGAAGGAACAGACCCGGATGACCCGGACTCAGATGATGATGGCTTGATTGATGGGGATGAGGTTTATGGTCTCAATAACACATATGGTTACACTTCTGATCCAAATGAACCTGATTCAGATGGTGATGGCCTAAATGATTCTGCCGAAATTAGCAATTGCTTCTATGGCGAAGATAATGATGAATGCACAAATCCTAGGGATGATGATTCAGATGATGATGGTGTAAATGATTATGTTGAAATTTTTAACTGCGCTTATGGTGAAAATGACGACGAATGTACTGATCCGAAAGATTCTGATTCTGATGGCGATGGCATTCCTGATGGGGAAGAAATAAGCGAAAATCCATATCAAACCGATCCTTTATTGATGGATACTGATGATGATGGGTTGCTTGACGGTGATGAGTACTATTACGATACAGACCCACTTGATGAAGACTCCGATAGTGATGGGATAAACGATTATGACGAAGTTAACAATTGTGATTATGGTGAAGATAATGATGAATGTACTGATCCAAATGAACCTGACACCGATAGTGATGGGATAAACGATTATGACGAAATCAATAATTGTATCTATGGTGAAAGTAACGATGAATGTACTAATCCAAATGATGATGACTCTGATGGAGATGATTTGAATGATTATGATGAAATTAATACACATCATACCGATCCAAAAGATTATGATACCGATAATGATGGTTTACATGATGGACTAGAAATTAATGATTTAAATAGTAATCCTCTAAGTATTGATTCTGATAGTGATGGATTAAATGATACTTGGGAATGGACTCGAGCTACGCAAGGATATACATATAGTTTAATTAACGATGATACGGACGAAGATGGCACATTAGATGGAGATGAAGATTTAGATCAGGATGGATTAAGTAATTTAGATGAAATTCAAGGAAACAATGCTGATGGTTATACTACAAACCCACTAAATCAAGACTCCGACAATGATACACTAGGAGATGGAGATGAAATTGATCCTTGGAATATACAGAGAGATGATGTAGATAATCAATACAACTACCCTTCAGATCCAACAACATCAGATTCAGATGGTGATTTGGTAAGTGATCTGGAAGAAATTCTTCCTTCTAATGACACCTATAATTCACGTACAAATCCAAAAAATAGTGACACCGATGGAGATGGACTATCCGATTATTATGAGCTATTTTATTACTGGAATATTACTGGAGATGATAATACACCTCAATTATTTTATGATGTTCAAGGATGGAATACCTCTAATCCTAAAGAAGAAAACACGGATGAAGACAGTTGGGATGATGGAGATATAGATGAAGAAAATCCAGTGTATGGAAATTTTGAAGACGAGGATCCACCGTGGGGAAGTCCACCATCAAGAGCAGGGACACCGGAATACCCGCCTGAACTAGTCTATAAAGATCAAGAATTTATTTGGTCTTTTAATATGATAAACATTACCTCTGATGAACCATATATTGGAGTGCTAGTCGAAGCATACATAAATGAAACTGAAGATGGAGGTGCAGACTATAAAATTGGCCAGGGAGTTAGTGATGATGATGGATTTACAAAGATTATATGCAATATTAGTGCATCTGGATTTGATGTGAAATCTGGAGATTGGACAATACAATTGCATCGCCCATTACAATTCATAATTCATGCAAATGAATCTAAACGAATTATAGAGAGTTGGAGTCCAACACAAGACCTAAAAATCAAGGGAAATAGTTCTATGATTCTTAATGTTCCAACAACGGGAGCAAGTCAACAAACTACAATTGTGACTGGAAAACTAATTGAATTAAATGACTTAGACTTAGGAGAAGAAACTATTGAACTAACATTTAATGGTACTAAATACTATCAAGATACTAATGAAGACGGAAGTTTTGCAATTGAAATAAATTTACCATATGTTGAAAATGCAGATAGTGATCCTTTTCCATTATATTTCAAATACAATGGCACTGAAAACATTACTTTGTACCAGATCACGAAATACATTCGTGTAATCAATGCTTCCATTAATTTAAGCTTTAATGTAGATAATGAAAATATATTTGAAATCAATAATATATTACCATATAAAATACGTGGAAGTATATTAGGTGATTTAATTGAAGAACCTACGGGGGCGGTAAGTCTTCAATATGGAGGTAATGAAGTTGGAAATATAGAGATTACTGGAAACCAAGATTGGGAATATGACCTATTTATCCCCGGAAATGCATCATGGGGTGAGACTATCTTAACTGCAACATATCTCCCCTCTGTAGATGATATACACCCATCTGATGTTTCTGTGTATACTATCATAATAAAAGGTCAAAGTAGTTTAACTATAGAAGCTGTACAAAGTAATGAAATATGTAATGAATGTCTTAGAACTAACATAATAAAATTAGAAGGAAATCTTACAGACCATAATAATGATGGTATCTCTCAGCAAATAGTCAATTTGTATTTTGATGATACCTATGTTGGTTCAACGGAAACAAATAGTGAGGGAAGATACACTTATTCAATAGATTTATCAATCAAAAATGCTGGAATTCATAATGTTTCGGTCCTATTATTTACCTCTGAGAGCCTATTCGGAAGTTCAATAGTTGCTAATTTATCACTATTAGCTTCACCTTCTTTATTATTAGACAGCACAACAAAATGTGAGATGACATCTGATGATGAATGGTTATGTAAATCCCAGCGAAACTCCGAATATGTAATATCTGGAACCATAATTGATGAATTAGGAGTTCCAATTCAAAATGTAAACTTAGAAATTGAAAGAGACTCCTACATGCTCATTGAAACGGATGAAAATGGACAATTTAGTTATAGTACTTTTGTTGATGAAGGGCAAACTGATATGTTCGATATTGATATCTCTATTGTTGCTAGCGCTAGTATGGAAAATGCCAAGAATAGTTTGTCAGTTATCCCTCAAACTACAATTACAATGTCTGTAGGTGCTACTGATGCGTTTAGAGGTGAAAATACAACCATAACGGGTATTCTTACCGATAATAGCGGAGTACCTATTGATAGCGTAACAATAAAAATATCTATTGCACAGGCTGAATACTATGTTCAAACTGATTTATTAGGTATATTTAGTCTAAACCATACTTTAGTTTCAAATTATGAAGTGGGTTTAGATAATATAACTGCAAGTTTTAATGGAACTTTATGGTATTTAGATCACGAAGAAAATACCACTTTTACAGTACATGGAAAAAGTTCTTTTGACTCTGTTAAAGTTACAGGTGATTGGTTTGAAGGGAAAATAGTGAGAGGCGGAGCTATAACTATTACGGGCATTTTAGTTGATGACCTTGGAAACCGTTTTGAAGGAAATATAAGTGCATTTATCGGAAGTGAACAACTAGAAACGGAATACACTAATGAAACTACAATTATAGCCAAAGGCATTGTTCCGGAAATATATAGAAACAATCACACTTTGAAATTAGAATACAGCGGATCTGAATTCCTACAGGGAACTACATACAGTAGTAGTGAAAATATATTGGTAATTAGCAATTTAGATTTTGATATTGAACAACAAGTTAACGATTTACCAATTTATCCTGGAGATATAGTAAATATTACACTATTTCTTAAGGAAGATGATAACTCGCCACTGCCTTCTGCTAATATTAATGTCAATACTATTGTATACCAATTGACTGGAACTAACAGTCTTGTAATATTGGAAAGTAAAGACTTGAACCAAATACTTACAACTGATGTGAATGGAAAAGCAGTATACAGCTTTAAGTTTCCACGTAATGGAACTACAGTATCAATCAATATAACTTATGAGGGAGGATATGGGAAATCGGTTAATGAAAAGTTTACCGAATCGGAGTTTACTGAGGTTAGTGTGTCAATAAGTATAACAAAATCACACACACCTATAGCTCCATTTGATTTCAAAAAATACATACCTTTATTCATTGGAATTCCCGCTGCATTAGTAGTAACTGTATACTATATGTATTGGACTCAAAAACATAAATATGAAGTTAGAAATCTTATTAAGCAAATGCAAAAAGAACTTAATAAGGATGAAGACTATCGCCAGATTATTATAAAATCATATCACCAATTACTGAATATTCTTAGCAGATATGGATTCATTAAAACAAAAACACAAACTGTTCGAGAATTTACAGAGGTAATGAGTAGAGCATTACCAATTCCAGTAACCACTGTCAAACTTCTTACTTCTCTTTTTGAAATTGCTAGATATAGTGGCATTAAACCAAAAATTGTAGATGAGTTCGGAATGGAAATGATTGATGGCTCTTACAATATTTGGTGTGTAGAGGCAATTAACAATCTTCACCAAGTAGAACATGAACTTAATAGTGGTTTAAAGCAAGGTAAGGTTTCGAGATTTACTAATATTCTCGGAATGGGGAGATCGAAATGAGGGAGACGTTCAGAAAAAGATATGGCTCTAAATTATTCGCACTTTTCATTATTATAATTATGACAACTGTAGTTTACCCCGTTATTGCCAACAATTCGAATAGCACTTCTCAATTATCAGTTTATGACGATGACTGGAACGATATTTCACAATTTGCAAACGATTTAAATGTTGAAGAAAATGGTAAACATAAAATACAAACCATAGTCTCCAGACCAGCTATAATCAGTAAAATTTCTGAAGTTGAAAAAAATACAACAGAACAAACCATTTTGAATAATCAAACCATTTTAGTGATTATCGGAGTTGAAAGAATGTATAATGAATATGATTCTGAAGCTCTCCATGCGTTTGTTAAATCAGGAGGTAAAGTTGTCATAGCTGATGATTCAAGTTATGGAAATACTGCATTTCATGGACAAGCTGGTGCACTAGAAATTGATGTTAAATTAAGAACTAATACGGTTCAACCAGGTTGTGTACCTGTGGAATCTGAAATGTCATTGGCAGTTGTTGTACTCGAGGGAATGGGATACGGTGGCGGAAGTAGTGACCCTAAATGTAAACCAGCCCAATTATATGATATGAACCATTGGGAAGAGAGTATACATACTCAAAATATATCGACTGTGATTATAGATGCAAATATAGAAAGAATGGATTTTAATGGGCAAATAATGATGAGCGCCCCAGGTGCATTAACAATCAGAACGGGAGGGAATGCTGAAGGTTTAGCATGGTCTAGTCAAGAAGCATATATTGATTATGATCAAAATGGTTTAGGAGGTGCTGGAGAGGGCACCTATAGAGAAAATTCAACAAATGGAGTAGAGGTAATATCTGAAGCAAATATTGGTGAAGGAAAAGTGATTTTTATATCTGACACAAGTATATTCACAAATAGATACTATGATGAATTAGACAACAAAGATTTTATAAATAAATTATTTGAATATCTCAGTGAAGGCAAAGAACAAACCATTATTTTTGATGAAAGCAGGCACATTCAATCCGATTTAATTTCATTGGTATATGTACAATTATTTGGAATTCTTGGACATGTAAGTAGTAGTGAAGTGTTGGGAATGATAATGTTGGGTTCTATTATATTGCTAATGCAGATAGCTATGATGCGTGTAGAAAACCCTTCAATATGGAGGCACGCATTCAATATATATGAAGGACGTTTATCGAGATTTAGAGTGCCACATGCACACTACACACATCCCGAGTCTATCAAAGAAATATTTATTGATAAAGTTAGAATTGAGAATAGTCTTTCAAGAGAAGAATTCGGAATGTTGGCATCTTCAAAAATTGAAAAACTTTTGAAAGATCCAATATTAATTAGATTCATTATAAATAATGAGAAGAACATGACCTTAAAACAGGTTGAAGAAGCAATCAAAGGGTGGGAAAAATGAGCCTATTTGGAAGTAATAAAAAAGAAGAAGAAAAGCAAGAAGAAGCAATAGCTGAGACTGAAGTGCAAAGCGATGGAGTTCAAACCTACATCATGGAGCCTTCTTTACAAGAAACACACGATATGGCGCATGCCGTGCTTGGGGAAGCTGAGCAAGTAGTTATGGGTAAAAGGCCCATTTTAGACTTGTGTATGGTAGGCATCCTAGCAGGTGGAAATACTCTTTTTGAGGATAATCCAGGCCTGGCAAAGACTCTATTGGCTAACACATTTGCGCAGTCGCTAGGTATTAATTTTAAACGTGTCCAATTTACTCCAGATTTGCTACCTGCAGATATAACTGGAATTTATATTTGGAACCAAAAAGACCAAAAATTCCAATTCAGAAAAGGCCCCCTCTTTTGTAATTTGTTATTAGCTGATGAAATTAATCGGGCACCACCAAAAACCCAGGCTGCACTTCTTGAAGCTATGCAAGAACATCAGGTAACTATTGAAGGAGACACACACATACTTCCTGAGCCTTTCGTAGTTCTAGCAACGCAAAACCCAATCGAATCGGAAGGTACATATCCTCTACCTGATGCTCAGCTTGATCGTTTCATGATGAAACTATCGGTTGGATACCCTGGAAGACCAATCGAAAGGGCCATCCTCATTAAGAGAAAACAACGTGGAAAAGACGACCATGATCTTAAAGCAATTACAACACCGGAAAAATTGAGAGAAATGCAACAAAGTTTGGAAAAAGTGCAGGTTGATAATTCAGTTATAGAATATATTGTGGAAATTATTAATCGAACTAGAGAAGATCCAAGAGTTAAAGTTGGATCATCCCCAAGAGGCGCTCAAGCACTATTCAAACTTTCGAGAGCCTTGGCTGTGTTAAATGGAAGAGACTATGTAATTCCTGACGATATCAAAAGATTGAGTATATACACATTAAGACATAGGATTATACTGAAACCAGAACCGCGCATCAAAGGTGTGAAAACCGAAGAAATTATTTCACAAATATTAGAAGAAGTAGAAGTGCCAACAACCCAAGGTCAATTAGAAGAGTAGATGTGGAGTAAGAAAGCGGTTGCAGTCGCAGGCGGCGCTATATTCCTAACTTTAGCAGGTTTAATCAGATTAAACTACATGTTTATCAGTGCAGGGTTGGTGATGCTAACATTTGTTGTTCTTTCAAGCTTTCTTGATGTTTGGATGCCAAATGTAGTAGTCCGAAGAGAGACATCCTCAGATAATATCTTTGAAGATGGCAGCATAAATGTAAAATTTGTAATTAAGAACACAGGCCTCGGATTAGGATTTGTAGAAATCTATGATAAATTACCACCACAAGCTCGAATCACTAAGGGTTCAAACTATACATTATTATACATGAAACCATGGCAAGAGGTATCATTTGAATACTCCCTGAAATTGTCTTTACGTGGCCATTACCATCTGGGACCTGTGAGAATGAGAGTAAAGGATGCCTTTGATCTTTTCTATAATGAAAAGATTGAAGAATCTATCCATAGTTTTTCAGTATTTCCTCAAATTGAAGTTTTAGAAGAACAAGTAATAACATCAAGAGCTCCAAAATTATTATCTGGTTCAATGCCATTAAATTTAATTGGTTCGGGAACTGAATTTTACTCTCTTAGAGAATTCGTCCCAGGTGATTCGCTAAGAAGTGTTAATTGGAAGGCATTAGCTAAGAAAGGAAAAATGATGGTTAATGAAACTGTAAGAGAAGATGTTATGGATGTAATCTTATTATTAGATGCTAGAGAAATTTCTGCAGTCGGAGGTGGTAGGGATACTCCTTTAGAAATGTCATGTCGGGCTGCTGCGACATACGCTAAACAACTTCTTGATGAAAGAAATAATGTGTCTTTAGTGACTTACGGCGATTCTATTAAACGAGTAGATTTAGACAGAGGTGAGCATCACCTTTTCAAGATTCTAACATCACTATCGAGTGTAAGACCTGAAGGAAATTTAAAATTAGAAATAGTTTTAAAAGATTTATTGCCATATATACCTAGTGGCTCACCAATAATTCTTTTCAGTTCTCTTGACGATGACCATACTATTTCTGAAGCCTTTACTAATACAATTAGTCGAGGATATACCATCACTACACTTTCACCCTCAAGTTTAGATTTTGAAGAGAAAATGAAGCGAATTCCTCATCAACCTTTACTTATTGCCAGAATTGAAAGAGAAAATATGATCTCAGAAATAAGAAGTTTTGGGATGTCAATTGGAGATTGGAAGGTCGATGAATCTGTGAATACTGTATTACAAGGTGGATAAATGGAAGAAATTAAAACAAAAAAATCAAGAATACCTGAAATTAATAGTATTATTAATTATAAAGATTTTTTCGGAGAATATCCCCTTATTTTCGCTATTAAAATTATCTCAAGTATCGCTATGTTTTATGTCATATATGAATTCTATGTATACCATAATCCATTAGATTCGTTGATAACAAAATATGCTCCAAAAGTAATTGCAAACTTTAGACCCGATCCAAATATTTTTGTAACATGGGGATTTATTACTGGATTTTGTTTTTACATATTTACTCTTTTCAAAGGTAAATACAAATTATTAATTATAATATTGACTTTAGCGATAATAGGTCAGTATATCTCTGATCCGGCTTTGGATTGGCAAGTTGGGGAATATGTCATTCCTGCTAAAGTAGAAACAAATGGTGATTCGGAGCAAACACAATGGAAATGGAAACCTGTAAAAATCATATATGATGATAAAGAGGGGACTAATGAAAGAATTGCTGATGCAAAAAATAGGCTGTCCAATATAATTTTTGGTATAGTACCCTTTTTAGGAGCTTATGGAATATGGAAACGAAAAGGATGGGCTATTGCAGCCTCTGTGGGACTGGTAATTATTATTGGGTTTTTGTATAATCCTAATCTTTGTCTAGAAAATTACGATGCTACATATTGTGGATATGATACACTCGAAAAAGAACTTACTTGGAAAGAATATCTTTCAGGAGGTATATTTATTGGATTAGGATTTGTAATCTATATTGAGTTATCTTATGCTGCAATCAAATATGAGAATTATGCCGAACAGTTCAAGCCAGCTGGATTAGATTCTTCTTTATTATCGGATGCACAGAAAAAGAGCGTAGCAAAAACACTACGAACTTTATTTGTTAGTTATCTTATAAATCTTGGAGTAATGTTATTCATTACATTTAGTGTGGCTGAAATTGTAATAAATATTAATTATTATTTATCTACAACTGAAGGAAGAATACAAGATTCTATTGAATTACAAGGGCCATATGGAATCGTATTTACTTCTTTAATCTTCTTTATGCTCTTAGGTTTATTAAGAATGTTTATTGGTGCTGAATATGATATTGAAGAAAACTAATCTATATTGATGTATTCATTTTCCTGCGGTAAGACTAATTCATAATCCTTAAGATCTTCAGAGAAAGCTTCACGATTATCTCCGTGATAAAGAATAACTTTCTCAGGATTACATCTATCGATGAAATCTACTATTTGACTATGACCTGCATGACCACTCAAGTCAAACGATTTTATATTACAGTCCACTCCAAAACTAGAGGACTCTGGATCTCTTTCAAGCCTTAAACGCCCTTCTTCCTGAAGCAAATGGCCGTTAGTACCTGGAACTTGAAATCCAGTTAGAAATACTGCCGAAGATGTATCCTTTCGTATTT
>Ga0209089_10005646_pt1 | contig 10234 bp, 10 predicted proteins | sample ArcticOcean_MG_C_FD_187431 | JGI IMG/M metagenome (GOLD analysis project Ga0209089, IMG submission 187431) | Marine microbial communities from western Arctic Ocean - ArcticOcean_MG_CB2_150 (SPAdes) (version 2) | ecosystem: Environmental > Aquatic > Marine > Oceanic | place: Arctic Ocean: Canada...
GCGGATTCCGTTGGGAGTAATACGCTTACCGATAACAATACTGTTCTCGCATCTACAACGCCACAGTTCGGAGCTAATGCAGCAGACTTTGAGGCAGGGAATAGCGAGTATCTTAGCGTTGCAGACAATGCGTCACTATCCATAACAGGTGATCTAAGTTTTTCAGCTTGGGTAAAGTTTGAGAGTAGTGCAGGAAGCGCATACAGAGTTATTATGTCAAAATGGGAATCTGGAGAATCGGGGAGAAGAGCTTATTTTCTACGAACTTCAGCATCAAACCAAATTGAATTTGTATATTCATCAGACGGCAGCACCACCGATGGATACGAACTTGTTGCATGGACTCCATCAAACGGAGTCTGGTATCACATGGCAGTTGTCTACGATGCAAGTGCAGGTGAGGTTGACTTTTATATAAATGGAGCTCAACAGGGAGCTACGCAGACTGGTGGCCCAACCTCTATACATGACGGCACAGGAGCACTTTGGCTGGGGAGAGAGGCAACACGAAATATGGATGGATTGATACAGGATGCTGTTCTCTGGAACGCAGAGCTTACAGCAGCAGATATAGAAGACCTCTACAACGCATACTTCAACCTACCAGATGAAGGAGACTTGCCGCAATCTGGTTCTGTAGTCTCCCGTTGGACACTCACAGAGGACGGAGGAACGAGGAATGACCAAGTAGGTACGAATCACTTAACCGACACTAATACCGTTCTTTCGGGTGTAGGTATTGCGGAAGTCGCTACGGCAGAGAGAGGGGCTGACTTTGAAGCAAGCAACACTGAATACCTTTCTATTACTGACGCATCACAGTCTGGCTTGGATATTACAGGAGACTTCTCAGTTTCCTTTTGGATGAAACATGAGGGTCTAGCGACTACGATTGGTCTGTTCAGTAAATACAATACCACTGGAGGCAACAGGTCATATACATTCTACTACCAAGGAGGTAATCAACGATTCATCGCAATTATTGATAGCTTAGGTGATGGAACAACAGGAGAAGACCTATATATACATGATGCGACAATGGTTGCAGATGTTTGGTATCATGTTACTTGGACATGGGATGCCTCTGCATCTTCCTCTCAGATATATTTCAATGGTGCAGCAGAGGGTTCAGCTCAGACAGGTGATGATACCTCTATTTACAATGGTACAGCAGCCTTTGAGCTTGGAAGTAACACAGCAGGTGGTTCAAATCCTTTTGATGGACTCATGCAGGACTTTATAGTTTGGGACGGTGTAGAATTGTCAGATGCAGAAGTTACAGACCTCTACGAACTCTACACAGTAGTACCCTCTACAGGTGTACCTAACAGCCTGATGATGATGGGAGTGGGAACGTAGCGCAGTGCATAGACTGATATACTCCTCTAAACTAGCATAAACTCATGGCAGCACCAGCAGCAACAGACCGAGCCGTACTACGAGCTTCCCTTAAAAGGAAGACTGACAACCAGCTTACAGTAGCAGCTGACCAAGACGTATATCTTGATATGGCTGATTTATACGTTTCTAGGCGTTGGATGACGTTTGACTCTGGAAGATTCAGAGATGCCGCAGCAACAGGAACAACAGACGCTAACGGACTTCTAGCACTTGATACGGACACAACCCGCTTGGAACGTTTAGAGGACTCCAACAAGGTCAAGTATCCTTTGATTGACATTGAAGACAGGCATGGCAAGACCGGTTACTACCCATCCACATACGACGTAACGAACAAGAAGGCTCAACTTCAAATAATGAAGGGTGGATCAGCTCTCGCAAGTACGTCAATGACGTGGTACGACCTTGGACTCGTACAGATGGGATCAGTCTCCACAGATCAGCCCGTCTTACCAGAGGAATACAGAGACATTATCGCCGTCGCAGCTACATGGTTCTACTTCCGAGATCAGGGTCCACCGTTCTTTGAGACAGCTAGAGGCTGGAAGGGGGCAGTTCTCGATGATCTATCAGAAGCCAAACAGTTCTACAGGACATTCGCACGGGACCCTAAATATATGGCTAGTAACGATCCAGACTCAGGAGGTAGCTATCGTTTATCGCATATAGTATCATAGCGTCGTTACTTACTTACCTCTCCCCCTATGAAACTTTCTCTCGATTTCAAGGATCGACTAATGCTTCTCTCATTATTCAATACAAAAGATAAGGCAGGCCTCGCCGACTGGGGAATTATTGATGAAACTGTAGCTGTTCTCCGTGTTTCACAAGAAGAACAAGACCTATATGGGGTAGAAGTGAAAAATGATTCTACTATTTGGACAAACGAAAAGGAGGCTGGGAAGGAGAAAGATTATGATATTCCAAAAAGAGGCGTAGAGATCGCAGAAGAGGCACTCAAAGCCATGGACAAATCTGGTGGGATCCTTCGAGACTACGTTCCTTTGGCAAAGAAGCTTCTGGAGTAGTATCACAGTTCGTTTGTACAGTGGCATAACAGCTATACCGTTATGTCGTGACTAGGCTCGCACGACCACCGGCTTTCTCCACGCTCACCCTCGATAAGTTCTATGGGATGGTGCAAGACCGTAGTGGTGTTGAGGTGGATAGCAAGGAGTTCTATGATCTTACGAACGTGCGCAATAACAACCTAGAAGGTATTTATGAAAGGACGGGAGCAGTGAAGGTGTTCACTCAAACCCACACAGCTTCATCTACAGGGGTTCTTGCCGTACACACCTACGTTGACGACGTAGGAGCGAAGACATACATCAAGGTTACTGATAATGGTAAGACGTACAAATCTACAGGAGGAGCATGGAGCGAGATCACAGCTTCGGCCCCGACATTCACGAACGCCAATACGTTTGTCGTTACGATGAGCACAAAGGATACAGGAGCTGCTAACTCTACATCTGGCACAACAACAGACTCCGACTCTACAAGCATTACCGATACAGGGGAGACAGAGACGATTAACACACACGTAGGGCGATGCCTTACGGTGAACAATGAGGTTAAGCTTGTAACAGGAAACGTCGCAGATCAGTTCTACATAGCCGAAAAGTTCGATGAAAACCCTTCAGCTGATGCGTACACAATCAATCCTCGAGCGCAGGAGTTCTTCGTTGCCAATGGTACAGACTTTTATAAGTGTGATGGTACAACATTTACTAATTTAAGCACGTCAACTTTTGCCTACGCTTTTGACATTATCGAAGCACACCAAAGCAGACTCTTTGGATCTAAAGGCACAAGGCTCCACTGGTCAGACCTTGGTATTGGCGAACACTTCTCAAGAAACGCATGGAGGGACTTCCAAACACCTATCCAAGCAGTGAAATCTATAGGAGATGTATTGATCGTCTACGAGCGTGACCGTGTGACGGCTATGTTCGGAGACAACCCAGACAACTTCTTCTTTCAGGAGATTCTTGGTAGTATAGGTACAACCTCTCCAAAGAGCGTCGCTAACTATCATGGACTCTACCAATTCTTTCTTAACGAATCTCTCGGCGTTGTCGTTCTCTCGACGAAGAGTCTCGCCCCAGAAGGACAACCAGACGAACCATTCTCAGTATCAAGGGACTACCTCAGTGACGATATTACCGGTCAAAGCGCAGCCAACATTCAAGCCAGTGTCGGGGAAGTGGACAAAGACCACTATCACCTCTGTATAGACAATGACTGGTATGTTCTCAATGTTAAAGCTTCTGGTAAAACGGGTTTTAAGAAGTGGATATGGTCTAAAGATGACAGACCAGATGCAATGGACGCACAGGTGCTTGGACACTTCGACCAGAAATTCGTGTCAGGACCACAAGACGACGGACAGGTGTATGAATTGGAGACTGGTACAAGCGATGATGGTACATCTATTTCAACAACAATCGAGAAACGTAATTGGAATCCAAACAATATATCAGCAGTGAAGAAGTTCTGGGCACTTAGGGCGGTACAGCCAGTGGCAGGAGCTGCAGCTGTTATGAACTTCTTTGCGGACGCGGATGGTGTAACCTATGGATCGGCTATAACTACAATAGATCTCAATGCCGTCACCTCCGACGAAAATAAGTATACGTTTACAGGTAACGCTAGTGACAACAAGAACACCGGACGCAAGATAAGCTTCAAGCTTACAAAGACCTCAGCAAACCCTATGACTGAGATAGAGCAGTTGGAGCTTCTATACGTCCCTGGCATCGTCAACTAATTATGGTGCTTATAACTCAACAGCAATCTGGCTCCAGAGGAACCTCAACCTTCGTCAATACAAGGCCACAATCTCCTAAACCAGGAACACTATGGAAGAACCTTGGAACGAACGAGGATGAAATATGGAACGGTAGCCAATGGGTCCGACTAGGAAAGCTTGACCAGATCCTATCGGCGTTTGGTAGCGGGGCTGATGGCGAAGTAACAATCTCAGCGAACACAGAGATGACTTCGGATAAGAACTACAAAAACCTTACGATCAATTCAGGATTTACGCTGGACACAAACGGATATGTATTACGTGTTAGCGGAACGCTTACTTTAACTGGAGATATCATTAGCAATGGATTTGCAGGAGACGCCGGAAGTGACGCCACATCAAGGGTAGGGGCACTCGGGGCATCAGGTGGAACACAAACTCATGCCAGTGCAACATTATCAGATTCTATGCCCGGTAGAGCTGGAGGTAATGGGGGTGCTGGACATATAGATTCAGGATTTAGCGCTGGGGCTGGTCTCGCAGGATCTGCAGGATCCACCGGAACATCTATAACAAGGTCTATTGGATCAGATGGATCTGGAGGTGGATCAGGTGGAGTGGGTGGTCATGCTACAGCTTGTGCTGGAAATGCTGTAGCTTCTGCAGGAGGAACGAGCACCCCGGGAACAGCTACAGCTATAACAAATATTGAACTGTTTGAGGAGGCACGTATCGACCCGACTCACGTTCAAACAGAAAGCTTAGAAACACTACACGCCGGACCTGCAGGTGGAGGTGGAGGTGGAGGTGGAGCAGCTTGTCAAACAGGTGGCCGTGGAGAAGGGGGTGGTGGTGGAGGTGGTGGTGGATCAGGGTCCGGAGGAGGAAACATGAGCATACATGCCAATATTGTTATTGGTGCAGGTAATTTCATAGCTACAGGTGGGGCTGGTGGGGCAGGTGGTGTAGGAGCAGACGGAATAGACGCCAATGGCTCCGGAGGAGGAGGAGGAGGTGGAGGAGCTGGAGGATCAGGCGGATACATAAAACTTACTACACGAACAAGCTCCGGATGGAGTGGGTCTGCAACAGTAACCGGGGGGGCTTCAGGTGCCGGAGGGCTAGGGGGATCATCTACAGGAGCACCAGCTACTAATGGGTCTCCTGCAGGAAGTGGAGGGGTAGGTGTTATTGGTAAATTCTTGCATCTCTCACTAGACTTCTTGTAATAACAAACTACCTTGCGGGGAGTTGAGTATTTGCTATAGATTAGTCTTAATGACTGCAAATAATGCAAAGACTGATGGGAAGCAAAACGAACGCATCCGTGCGTTAGAAGTTCAAATGGAAGGTATAAAAGATATGATTACTGAAATAAAAGATATGGTCACAGTGAAGCTTCCAAAACTGGTAAAAGATGGTTTTACGGACCTGCGAAAAGAAATGAAAGAGGAGCACAGAAAAGACTTCTCCTTACTTGAAGACAGAGTAAAAAAAAACGAGACACGCCTGGAGGGGCTAGATGTATTCTCATTCATAATTAACCATCCTAAACTGTCATTTACTGCCTTATTTGGATTATACCTGTTTGGTATACAAGACGTGAGATCTTTTGTGCTATCATTTCTCTAGTCAATGAAAACGAAGTTAGTGCTCCACCATACGGCGGACACATCTCAAGAGCCCCAGTACGATAAAGTCTGGGAGTATCATAATGCGGGCGCAGGAGGGAAGTGGCCGAAGGATCACGGGATACAGTACCCATACTTTGTAGAACGTGACGGAACGATTATGCAGGGCAGAGAGGAAAATGAAACTACGTGGCACGCTGGATCATGGATTGTCAATCGTCAGTCAATAGGGATATGTCTTGCAGGAGACTTTACAAGGGAAGATCCATCCAGAGAACAGCTCAAATCGCTAAAGGATCTGATGATAGACATACAAAGGCGAGTGGGAATCAATAACGAAAACATATTTTTACACAAAGAAGTTAAAAAAACAGCCTGTCCCGGAGCCGATTACAGGAGGCTTATTAAAGAGAAATTCCCTGAAAAGACACTAGATCAAAGAATTGTCCAGTTGCAAAAGGGGGCTGATAGATTGAAGAACCACAACCCCATGCGCTATCGACGTATACTACGACTCTTAAAACGTCTACTTAGGTTACAATAATTCCATTCCCCAAATCTTTATGTTGACAAGTCCAGTAACAATCGCAGTCACGGGTACGGCTATCCTACGAAGTCTCGGCCTCGAAGGAGCAAAGTACAGCATGATTGCTTCAATCGTCCTCGGTGGACTCGCTACCTTTTTCACCATCCACTATCCAGAAGGATTTGAGATGGCTACAACATACCTTATTGGTCTTGAGGCCACAGGTGGTGTTGCTTTCCTGTACGACGTACTTGGGAAGATTAAAAAAGGACGCTAATAATCTGAATAACGAATACTTCAGATTCTTTATAATGTTTGTGATCGTACTGATCGCGTGGTACGTCACGCACTTTCTTGGCGTAAGTTCTGACGTCTTCCGAATTCAGCCAACAATAGGGCCTCTGCTCTACCATGGTGCTTCTTTAGTGTGATGTCTGCATGAGGGAATAGCTCCTGCGCGACTCGTATAGAGTCCCCCTTATCCTTCTTTATCAAACCAAACTCCTTCTTCCACTCTTGCGGGCGGACACGAGTTGTACGGATGTACAAGCAGTTCAATATGGCATGTAGGGCTCCAAGACCGTATCCCATGTTAAACATACTGGTCACACCTTGTCCTGGCATAGCGTGCACCTCTTCTATGAAAGCTTCGTGCCCTGAATTAGCCATGTTTCGGAAAAGATTCCTCGTCAATACCATATCTATTCGCCTCTTCTTTCTCTTCCCTACAGAATACTCCATAACAGGCATATCATAAAGATCTACATTTCCATCGAAATCAAGAACAGCAATCGCCCCACTTACTCCGGGGTCGATGCCAATATAGGTATGAGTAGAGTTCATATGAGAGATCGCTTTTATTGTCTACGATCATAACATGGCTACAAGAAACCGACCATCGGTAAGATCAATACGAGCGGGGACAGCTGGAAATGTTGTTTCTAGGGGTGAAAGGACAGGAAGTACACAACCAGTCAACAGCGGAATGCACGCAGTTAATCCACGAAATCTAGGTGTGAACGCTCAACATAGAATCAAGCCTGTTGATATAGGCAAGGCTAGAGATATTATTGGTCGGGAATTGAGATCGGGGAGATCCAACTTTAACTACAAAACAGCTGCGCAGATAAAGAAAGAGGCTGAATCAAGCGCTCGCGCTTCATTCGGAACAGGCAACAAGGCAGGAAGAGAAATTGCATATCAAATAAGAGTGAATACAAGGAGCCAAGCTATTCGTTTCGCTGCAGAGATTCAAGGACGTCTACCCGGGAAAGTACGTGAGCTGGAAGACAAAGCTTTAGTTAAGTTAAGGAAGAAAGCCACTGAACAAGAAGCTAAAGAAAGGGCAGATGCGGTAGCTGCTAGGAAGAAAGCGAGAGAAGACAAGCTGAGCGAGCAAGCGGTGTTTAAGGGGCTCAAGCCAAACAAAAGAAGCTTACGTCAACCATCAAACCTTGAGAAAGGAGGCGAGCCATCTACATTAAATAGAGCAGAATCCACAGGGAGAAATAAAATCTCTGAAAGCCCAGATGACCAAAAACTATTCGGAGAGTTTACAGTGGGAATAGAGGATGAAGAAGTGAAGAGACTAGAAGATGTTGCACAGAACAGCTTTGATGAATACTACGAAAAGCAAGAGGGGTTTGTTCGTGCAGAGCTTGCCATTAAGCTCAAGAACCTCAACGAGAAATTCAAAATATTCAGCCGAGAATCCCAGTTCTTCCTTGAAAAAAACATAGGGGAGATTGATAGAGATACAGCTGAGGACTTACTTGATATGTTCAATAAAGCTCAAGCGTCAGGAACGCTTGACTCAGGTCTCCTCAGATCTGCTGCGAATAAGATTATAGAAGTAAGAGAGTTTGATGTGGAAGGAGAAGAGATGAAGGCTGAGTTTGCAAGAGAGAAAGATGTTCTTGCAAAGGAAGTGGGTATAGCTAACGCAGAACTTACAGCTGATAAAGCACTTGACGTACAGTCCAGAGAAAAAGAGGAGGCAGAGAGAACGAGATTTACTGAAAACCTTAAAGAAGAGGACAACAGAAGGAAAATGGAACAAGAAAGATCTGCGACCGAGCTTAACGAAGACTTTGAATTGGATGACCCAAATGCTGTTACAGGAAACAGGGCGGGGCCATCTGCTCGATCCCAGATAAAGCCAAGAGAGTTCACACCACCTAATCTCAACTTCACCCCACAACAAAGAGCTGAAATTAGCCGGTCAGGACAGGGCTCTAGGGGAGGGGCAGTACCAAGTAGATTCGCAGGTCAACTAACAGCTTCCACCAATGTGACAGGCTCAGGACGACAAAGATCCTCAAGTCGATCAACAATAGCTAGAACAAACACGAATACTGGAAAAGCTGCTATTACTAATCGAAGCTCAAGAGGATCACTTTCTTCACGGTCAACCGCACGAGGCCGATCCCGTTCCCGCAGATAATATGGCTACAGCACAAGACTTTCTAACATCGGGAGATAGAAATATCGGGGGCATCACCCAAGAGACCCTCGACAAATATCCAGTTGTATCGTATTTCGCGTCAAGGAAGGCTGCTCAGGAATCAGGACAAGATCCTAATGACCCAGCTACATTAAGAGGCATAGCCAGAAGCCAAGGTCACGCCAAGCGGATGAAGCAGGTGGCTACAGTAGGAGATAGAAGGACAATCGAAAGGATTGCTGGGATCAAAGACTTTGGGCTTGCTGGACCAGATGCCTCTACAGCTGAACTTGAAAGGACTGGAAATGCAGCACAATTTAATGCTTCCAATATGTTGCTAAGGGGGCGGCAAGCCACATTCAGACAAGATATAGATGCACGGAATAGGCTTCAAGAGATAGCTGGAATGGAAGCTGACATTCGTAGGAGAGAGAGCGTAATGAGAAACAAAGCTCAAGAAGAACTTGATTCGCAAATTTCTAATACACAGAATCAAATGTTCGTGTCAAGGACTACTCTGATGAGCCAGATAACACATCTATCCCCAGTGCAACAAAACAGGATTCTATCGTCACAGAGAGGGTTCTTCCAGAACAGAATAAACAACCTTGAGTCAATCCGAAAAGCCCGTCTCAATGCTATAGACGCTCAGATAGATGCAGAAGAAGCGGACGCGCAGAGGCAGACTGACCTAGCGAACAACCGAATAGACGCTCTGGATAGGCAGATTAAATTCCTTGAAGGAACAGCTGGAGACCTTGATTCAGCTGCAGAACTAAGGATAGCTCGTGCTAAGGAGATGAAGAAGAAGAAGAAAGGAGAGATGCCACGCGGCCAAGAGGTTTTGTTCTACCAAATAAAAGATCAAATGAGTCAGGACAAACTAGCCGAAGGAGGAGAGCCAACCCTCACAGCTGGAGAGATCGCTAGAGCGAAGGAAGAATCAAAGCGCACGTATGAAGCCCAGCAAGCGTTTGATCCGGGGGAAAAGCCACCCCTTCAAGAGGGGACTGGAGACCTAAAGGTTCCTGCTAGGGATCTTACCCACGAAGATGTCCAGCAATTTACACCGCCTGAGCCACGGAGACTCCCTGTGAAAAGGCAAAGTTCCAAGAGCATATACGAAGAACGTGCGTCAGAAAAACTAATAGCCGCAGAGGTTTGGAGCGGGGAAATGACGCCCGGTGAAGCTGGCATGAGTGTTGAAAAGGCTGGAAGGCTATTGGGGAAAAGCGCTAAGCAAGTAGAGAACCAGAAGCAAAATCAGTAATATGATCCCCTATGGCGCTATCACTCTTCCCGAAAAGGCTAAAAACCAAGGACCTTCGGGGACCAGCCTTCCCTCAAAGAGATTTATCCTTAGAGGATGTTCAGGCATCAGTAAGTGGTAAGACCACAAAGCCCGACGCAGGGCAATCTATGGGTGCGAACACCTTTCAGCAAGGTGCCGAACTAATGGGAGGCAGAAAGACATTGGG
>Ga0209089_10005654_pt1 | contig 10231 bp, 6 predicted proteins | sample ArcticOcean_MG_C_FD_187431 | JGI IMG/M metagenome (GOLD analysis project Ga0209089, IMG submission 187431) | Marine microbial communities from western Arctic Ocean - ArcticOcean_MG_CB2_150 (SPAdes) (version 2) | ecosystem: Environmental > Aquatic > Marine > Oceanic | place: Arctic Ocean: Canada...
CCGAAGTGAACGCCCTAGCTGCTGCCCAGAGGGCTTCTGAACCAGACTCAGGCGGCAGTAGGACCGCGTCGACGCCGTGTTGTAGTGCGAATGCGGCGCCGGGAAGGTCGATCTCATTGTAGATTGCAGCCGCCACCTTGGTTCCGCTTCCCGAAGTCGCTGCGACGATGTTTTCGAGCGGTATCATGGTCCAGTCAGAGCACCTGACCAGTATCCATGGCACCATCCCAACGAGGGAACGAGCCTCGTCTTGGCCACGGTAGTCGTCCAAAGCTACCTCTGCAACATCTGGAGCATTTCCTCGCCAGACGCGACTAGTTCCCTCTGGAGGAGAGGATGGGGCGGTAGCAGTAGCATCAAGCCAGAGTTCCATAGTATCACTCTCCGAGTAGTGCTGTTGCATCCGCAGCACTGACACCTTCGTGAATGACCTGTCTGAGAGCAGTAACACGTGCCGCGGGATCTTCTGAGGCGAATACCTGTCTGCCCATACAGACTCCAGCGCCTCCAACTGACATTGCCTCCTCTACAATACCCAAGGTGCCTTCAAACGGTATTCCAGATGGCCCGCCAGCAATCAGAACGGGGATTGGTACAGCCTCAGTGACAGACCGGAATGAGTCGGCTGTGCCAGTCCAAGGTACCTTGACGACATGGCATCCGAGTTCCCAAGCCAGTCTAGCAGCGTGTGCGATGCCGCCAGTCTCATCTCCTTCAATCGGTTTGAGATTGGGGCCACGCGGATAGGCCATTCCAAGCACAGGAAGGCCTAGAGGAAATGACTCAGTAGTGAGTGCCGCCAGTGCCTCAATCATCTCAGGCTCGGATTCATCGCCGAGATTGACCTGTCCAGACAAGGCCATGGCTCCGCGTTGCCAACACTCCTCGGCGCTTGCCACGCTCACCTTGGATTGAGAGCGAGTCCCTCCGTGAACTGTAGAAGCCGAGACGTGGCATACGAAACCGCTCCACCCTGTCGCATCGGCATGATGGCTCAAAGCGCCCTTGTGCAGGACGATGGCGTCTGCACCACCCGAAATGACTGCCTCGACGACAGAATCCATGTCCCCTAGGCCTGCCTCGGGGTAACCCGATGCCCCGTGGTCCATAGGAACCCAGACGCCCCTGCCACCGGGCAGAATTCTAGCGAGACGATCCTCAAGAGTATCCGCCATACATCCTCGCTAGTGCTTCATCACTTGAAAGGTGACGCATTCAAACATTTGAACAGTTACCCGCTCCCGTAGGGAGCGGTTTAGAGATCCAGATCAACAATCAGGGGTGCGTGATCAGACACGACCAGTCCGCCCTCGCGAAGCACCTCGGCAGATTTGAACAGGGAGTTCGCAGCCGAGTTAGCGAGCACGTAGTCGATTCTCCAACCGCGGTCTAACTCTCTCGCCCTACCACGGTTCGACCACCATGTGTACGGCCCCTTAGTCGGGCCAACATGAATCCTCAACAGATCGTACCAGCCACTGTCGAGTAGCTGAGTGAACCACCTGCGCTCGTGTTCGAGAAACCCCGAGGTCTTACGGTTGCCCGATGGGTTCCATATATCGTCCTCTTCATGGGCGATGTTGAGATCGCCACAGAGTAGTGCAGGCTCGTCTGAGTCGATGAATCGCATGGACCAGGCCAACATGTCATCAATCCATTGTTCCTTGTATGCTTGGCGCTCGGGACTGGAGGAACCGTTCGGCAGGTACATGTTGATGCAGTGTAGACTGCCATGCTTGGTGTGCAGAACCCTGCCATCTGGGTCACGGGTATCGTCAAGCTCCGTGTCTATGCCACGTCCGACCTCGGAAAGACCCACTCGTGAGCAAGTCATCACGCCCGAGTAGCCCTTCTTCTCAGCCGGATGCCAGAGAACCTCATGGCCCTTCGGAGGTGCCCAGTTATCCGGCATCTGCTCCGGGAGAGCCCGTGTCTCTTGGAACAGCCAGATGTCTGCGTCGATTCTGTCAACGAAGTCTGCGAGGCCCTTGCGGTGGGCTGCTCTGATGCCATTGAGGTTCCAAGTGACGACTCGCATGGACTGCTCCTACTGAGAGAGGTCTTTGACCTTCTTGACAAGGTCCATCCTGCTCACGCGCCAAGTTCCGTAGGGAGTGCACATCACTGAAATCACAACGACGACCAAAATCAACTCTAGTGCGGCCATGATGTCAGGCTGCAGCGTGAAGAAGAAGGCCCACTGAACGATTGATGAGATTAGGTACTGGGTCATGACAATCGTGAACACCGCGGCCAGCACCCCTCCGATTAGCCCGATTGCTAGATGCTCTCCCAGCATCATCGACCTAATCCTCGATATTGGGGCACCTAGTACTCTGAGAGTGGCCAACTCCGAGTCGCGCTCGGAGAGGTTCATCAACAGGGTGTTGAAGAGTACTGCGATGGCTATGATGACTCCCAATCCGAGAACGGCGTTGAAGATTTGCTGTTGCTTCTCAAGCAGTGAGTCGAAGGAGTCCAACATATCCTGCTTCTGGGTGATGCCGATTGACATCTCTCCTATCTGTTCGTCCAACTCGACGCCTTCTGGCAGACTCAGAAGCACTGTCGTTGCTTCGAGTCCTATGGCGTCAGAGAGGTCTGAGCGGTGGAAGTAGACAGTTCGAGAAATCTCGCCTCTAGTTACTCCGGTAATCTCGACATCGAGAGAGAACGGTCCGAACATGACGGTCTGGGTGTGGCCAATCTCCCACTCGAGGAACATCATAGTCCCCTCGTCGACCAGCACCTGAGTGGGAGTGGCTCCGGCGACAGGGAGTGAGCCCTCTAGAAGATTAAGTGGTGACATGGCATCATCACCGGTCGAGATGACATCGAGTCCGTAGGCTAGGAACTGTCTCGTATCTCCCTCGGCATTCCCTGGGAAAACCAGCATTGTCTCGTGGTCAGCTCCTTTCTCCTCAGCCCATCCGATGACTGCGCCCTCACCTCCAAACGGCACATTGACCTGAGCGTCCCAGTTCTGGTCCTCGATCCCGCCCACTAAGCTTCCCATTGAGTCCATCATCAATGACATCGTACCGAATATCAGCATAGACAGTCCGACGGCGAAGAATGTGAATATCAGTCTCATCGGCTTCCTCATGCTCGATCTGATGGTCAGACCAACTGTGGTCGGCAAACGCGAGGTCAGCCTCTGAATTCCCCGTGAGGAGAGTCTGACTTCGTGCTGGCCCCTCAGTATCTCAAGAGGTTGCATTCTCGAAGCATCTAGGGCCGGTTTAATCCCTGCAATCAGGACTATTCCCATCGCAATTACGAAGTTCTGCACAATGAGGGAGGCGTCAGTGTGGAAGCCTATGGCTGGGATGCCGAGAAGGTCTTCGTACATCGCGACCATCGCGGGCCCTCCGAATACAACACCCAGCACGATGCCGATAGAGGAGCCAATCAGTCCTATGGCGATAGGTGCGAGTATGAATCCCGGCATAATCGCCGACTTCGGTATCCCCAGAGTTCGCAAGATGGCAATCTCTCGGGCCTGCGACTGAATCAACCTCTGCAGGCTCAGGAAGATGGTGATGCCGGCAACCATCGCAATCATTCCCGTAATGATTGGATAACTTTTACTCGCACCCTCGGCGTCTGCGCGCAGGAACTCGACAGATTCGACTCCTGATCTGTCGTAGGTGATGAAGGAGGCATCGTCGGCGGCCATCATGGTGTCCCTGACTGAGGAGATAATCTCGCTCAAACGCTCGCCCTCGACCTCATCGGTCGACTGTAGGTCATACTCGGGTGAACCTGCCACATCTAAGAGGAGCTGGTTGGCCGAGCCAGCGCTAAGGTTGGCCAGACGCTCAATCCCGGTGTCCGAGAGATAGCCAGTAGCAAAGGTGCCCGGTTCAGCAGGGAGGATTGAACTCATTTGAGAGAAGAAGAGGTGCTGGGAGTGGTACCCGATCCCGACTACTGTGAAGTCCATACTGCCATGTCCGGCACCTATCGATACGGTGTCCCCGAGGCCAATCTCCATCCCCGAAGCCGCGTGCTCGTCGAGCACTATCTCGTCATCTGCAGAGGCAAGTCTTCCTGAACAACAGTCGTCCTCAGGCATCCAAACTCGATCGACTCGGCCCTCGTCGATGCCGTGCCACACAGCCGGAATAAATTTCTCCTCGCCCTCGTCGATATGGAACATCAGACCGTCAATGACCATTCTGGGCTCACAGGTCTCCAGAGGCATCGAGGCATCGGGCCATTGCTCGGAGATGGTCTGGCAGAGCGAGTCGGCAGTAGCTCCGTTCCAAGTCGCTGCTGAGTTCTCGACCCAGATGTCAGGGAGGTTAACTCCGTCCTCATCGTCAGTGTATATGTTGTCATACAGCGTCTGAGTAGAATTGGCGTATGTGCCGAAGGAGATTCCCGCGAAGACGCCGACGGCAATCATCAGAATAACAGAGTAGAGTCTGAGTTTGGTTCGCCACAGACTCCTAGCCAGTCGCTTCGTCAGGAGTGTCGACACCTGAGCACCTCATTCAATCGTACTGTCGGACATCACTCTTCCACTGTCTAACCTGATGGCCCTAGTCGCATACTCGACCAGAGACTCATCATGTGTCACGAAAATGCACGTGATTCCTTTGGTCTCGCAGGCCTTGATTAGTACCTCCATCACCATCGCCGAGGTCTTGGAGTCGAGGTTTCCTGTCAACTCGTCGCCGAGTAGCAAACGCGGGCTCTTCGCCAGACTTCGCGCAATCGCAACCCTCTGCTGCTGGCCCCCACTAATCTCTGCAGGAAATCGATCGACTTCACCACTCAGGCCAACAAGCTCGAGGAGTTGCCGGGCCCGGGCCTCGTCACGGCCGCCAGACAGTTCCTGTATCAGCATGATGTTCTCAAGCACAGTCAGGTCCTGCAGGAGGTTGAAGAATTGGAAAACATATCCTATGTTCTCCCTCCTGAAAGAGGTCATCTCCTCGGCATCGTGCCTCGGTACTGGCGAGCCATCGAATGTGTATGTGCCAGCAGTCGGGCTGTCCAAGGCAGAAATGCAGTTCAAGAGAGTGGTCTTGCCTGAGCCAGATGGGCCGAGAAGAATGACTCTCTCACCTTCGGAGATTTCCAAATTGACACCATCCAGTGCTCTCACCGTTCCGGAGGCCATGGGATAGTGCCTCTCCAATCCTATGATACTCACTAGTGGCACTGACATCGAACTACTCCGTAGTTCGCTGAGTAGGTTGCACTAATCAACTTCTTGACGAGCAAAATCACGACTCGGATGCGCCTGCGAAGAAGGCCATAGAATCACGGAACAACTCCTCCCTTCGTCTCATCTTGTTATCCCGTATCTTGAGCCAGGTGAATGCCACTGCCAGAATCAGCAGCACGGGGATCACTGCCTCAGCGTGGTACCTCTCCATGAACTCAATGATCCCTCTAGCCGTGTAAGCCCAGGTCAGGGACGCCGCGCTTCCTCCGATTAGACAGGCTGCAAACACCCTCTCGAATGGCATCCTAGCTACCAAACCCAGCATGGCCCCTACCAACACACCACTGGCCATGAATGGAATCCATACGAAGACGATGAGTCCCCAGTAGCCGTAGCGATCTATTCTGTTCTGGTTCTTGTGGGCGACGTACTCGACAGAAGATAGGACATCTCCCATGAATGGGTTCTGTAGCAGGGCACCTGCGATTCCTCCTCTCTTCGCGACCATCGCCTCTCCAGTGAACTCCCTGTCGCCCTGCTCCACCCTGCCGGCGATAGCACGGTCTGCAAGGGTAGACTTCTCATTGCGCGCGCTCACCATTAGGGCACGTCCGTGCAAGTGGGGATTGAGGTCTGCCGACAGGTGACTCTCTAAGTCGTCCTGTAGATCCTTGTATGATGGCTTGAACAGAAAGTATGCGAAGCGCTGAACGGGGCGATAAATCACGCGGACGAAGATTGCTTCCTCATCGGCCATAACAGCGGTCCCAAAATCTACGAGGTCGTGCTTGCGGAACCAGCGTGCTATGCTCTCGTGAGCAGCGGTGTCGAGTCTTCCGAAGGCGCTGATATCGGTGAAGAAGCCACTGTAGTCCTCGGCCAGTGGAACTCCGCTAGAATCGCTGAAAAAGAACTCGGGGCCCAGTGAGGTCATGTCAGCAGAGGTCGAAGTGTCCATGCACACGACCTTCAACTGTAACGGTCGCATCTCGCCGAAGATAGCGAACTCCTCAAGCAGTTCCTTGGTTATCTCTGTGCGGACATCGATAGGGGTCGCGATGGTCTTACCAGTAGTGGTGTATTGAAGATAGACATCTATCGATATCGGTCTGTCTTGCAACTTCATCTCATCGAAGTCGATCTCGAAACGCAGGTCTTGCGAGACCCTTTGTATCGTCCTCTCGATTAGTCTCCTCATCTGCGAAGTGGACAGTAGGTCGTCCGCTTCCCTGTGATACAGTCTGTGCATAAGCGGGTACTGAACGCACAGGAAGAATATGGACATGCCCAGAGATATGAGTGCGAGCCACCACGGCGGCACTCCAGCATTTCCACCCAGCAGCATCGCAGTCTCCCTGCCACCAACCCACTCGGCCCCCATCAGAACCCAACCCCATTCACCCATACTCTCGATGGTCAAGCAGGAGCGCGGCTCGGTGTCGATGATCTCCGCCTCCTTGGAATCGACGCGGTTGAACAGGCTGCCAGTCTTCACCGTGTGGACCTCTACCGAGATTTGCTTCGACTTGAGGACTGTCAGGGTGTCCAAGATAGCCGTGAACTCGCTCTCGTTGTCGATCTCTGAGAGAGACTCTTCTGAGTCTGATAGATACAGAGTTGATTTGAGAAAGTACATTCCATCGGGAATCCCATCGTCGAGGATTAACTCTAATCTGATATCACCCCAACCACCCTCATAAGAGGCTATCAAAGGTACTTCGCTTTCGATTGAGGTCATCTCTGCGACCAGCATCGTTGAACCCTCGGGCGCATTGTTCGACTTGACGACGACCTCATCATGAGAGGCCCAGATGTTAATCCACACCTCGCCCTGTCGGTCGGTGCACTCGTCACCGGTGTCAAGAGGGGTCTTAGTCAAGGTCTGGTCAATGATGATGGAATCCGATGCCAGCAGACCCGTAGACATCACCATCATACCACCGAAGAAGACAGTTCCGGCGATGACCCCGAATACTAGAGTCCAGTCATCGAATGTGCCACGGAAAAAACCAGTCTGACCAGTGCGGCGCTGTCGGATTCGGTCGAGCTCCTTGTCTAGAGGAGAAGGGTCCGAGGAATCCTGTGGTACTTCTACCGCTGCCGTCACGTTGGCAGCAGGTAAAGGGGGTCTCATAGCCCTGTCCCCAAGAGGGGACAGGGACTATACAATTCACAGCCCATTCAGTCGCGTCGGGTTGAGATAGCGGCTCCCAGAAGCACGACCACTGCCATCAGCGCGCCGAAGCCCGGTAGCATCTCAGCAGTTGCGAACGATTCGGAAGTGTACTGGTCGGCCCAAGTGTCGTACAGCTCAACCTGGACGTCTGGCATGAGATTGTCAATGACCAAAGTGTCCATGTCTGAAATCAAGCCATCACCGTCGTAGTCTAGATACTCATAGGTGAATTCGTACTCGGCAATCGCGGGATCGACCGTAGCTGAGCCCTCGGTAAGTCCGTTCGAGGCGGCAAGCGTGCAATCCGAGATAGGGGGCTCGTTGCCCTCCTCGTCAGGCTCACCGCAATCGACAAGGAACCTGACCTCGAAGTCCGAGATAGGAGCGTTCAGAGTCTGGCCCATGACCATCATACTGACTTGGAAGGGCTCGTCGTCGCCTCCTTCACCATCGTCATCGTCACCATCGTCATCATCGGCACAGCAGAAGGCCCAGAAAATCTCGAACTCGTACAAATCCAGTCCGCCGCTGTCATCGTCGTCGAACATGTCAATGATGTCAGAGAGGCCATCAAAGTCTTCTTCTGACATCTCCTCGCCGTCCGTCTGATTATCGAAGTCAGCCCACTCCGAGGCAGTGAGTTGTCCGTCATCGTCAGCGTCCATCCAGTCGAAAATCTGCTCTGGATTCGCCTCCCCGGGATCGAACATGGCTCCTATGCCATCGATGACGCACTGTACCTCGTTGATGTCGATCATGTCGTTGCCATCATAGTCGCAATCATCCCACAGAGTTGCAATCGAGTCCGAGTCGAGTTCGGGGTTCGATGGGTCGGACTCCCAGAAATCCTCGAACTCCTGGAAGGACACGTAGCCGTCTTCATTCGCATCTGCCGCCTCCATGGCCTCCTCGGGAGTCGGTGCGCCATCGTCATCGTCATCGTCGCCGCTACCTTCGTAGTACCACTGCTCATCAGAGCCGTCTGGGCAATCATCTCCCCAGTCATTGACCCATGAGAATGGGATTACCGTCCCATCCATGCAGGTGAATTCGGAGGTCTCTTCGCCTTGGGGCTCGTCTGATCCGTCATCACAGTTTTCGTAGCCGTCATTAATCGAATAGAAATAGATGACATAGGAGCCGTCGGCGCACTCGAAACCGAACCATGGGCCGTAGAACTCCTCTTCATCGGAACCATCTGGGCAGTCATCTTCGTAGTCCTGGACCCATGACAAGGGAACTTCTGAGCCGTCTTCACAGGTGAATACCGATATTTCATCGCCATTCCCATCATATTCAGGCTCATCCGAGCCATCGTCACAGTCTTCGTAGCCGTCATTGATGCTCCAGAAATAGATGACATAGGAGCCGTCGGCGCACTCGAAACCGAACCATGGGTCGTAGAACTCCTCTTCATCGGAACCATCTGGGCAGTCATCTTCGTAGTCCTGGACCCATGACAAGGGAACTTCTGAGCCGTCTTCACAGGTGAATACGGAAGTGGAATCCTCTACATAGGTTGCCTCGTCAGATTCGTCGTAGCAATTTGGGTATCCATCATTGACCCAGCCAAATGAAATCTCCTCGCCATTATCGCAAACGAAAACGACTTCATCGTCGCCACCATTATCCGACTCATCAGAACCATCGCCACAGTCGTCCCAGCCATCGTCGACCAAGTCCCTCGAGATCTCGTTTCCGTTGTCGCAGTAGAACGTGTCATCGCCACCATCGTCCCAGTTGTCCTCGGGCATACCCTCGACGTGGAAATTGATTGGTATCGAGGTCCTAGGTAGAGTGTCGTCGACCTCGATGACCACGGCGTCTCCCCACATCACTGTGTAGCTGATTGAAGAGCTGGCAGAGCCGTTGTCAGTGGATATCTCGTAGGACATGAGGTCCTCGTTGTCGTCGATCAGGGTGACGATGGAGATGTCGTGCCCGGTGTCGTTGGTGTACTCGAGGGTCATTGTCTGAACCCCTGACTCATCATTGAAGGTGATTACAGGCTCCGCATCGGCGGGCATATCGCTAGATAGTTCACTAACATCACCCGTAGGAAGATCGAGTCCCATCTCGCCTCCGGCTTCTCCTGCATCAGACGCACTCACCAGCGCGGAGATGGTTCCCATCACGTCGGGGGTCGCATCCCTAGTCTGGTACGAACCCATTCCAGCACTCTCGGCTGCCATCATCCCGCCCATGGTGTAGTGGACGTTGACGAGTTCACCGACCTGGACCTGAGTGTACTCGTAGGTCATGAAAGGCACCATCGACATGCCCATCTTTACGTAGACCGAATCGGTATCCAAATCGGCCATCACCATCTCCTCAATGATCATGTCCACTTGCATGCCCATATCGACATTAAATTCGCTCGTCGTGATTAACATCGAGTAACCTGCTTGGGGAATGATATCGAGCATCTCATCTATCTCCATCTGCTCAGTCATGGCAGTGATGAAGATCTCCATAGATGCCAGATAGATGCAGTCGCCCAACAGTTCGGCGGTAGCGTTCTCCGCATAGTTCTCGGCATTCTCATCCATACAACCGAGGATATCATCAACGATATCTTCGATTTCTGGGCCAGAAGTGCATCCGGCCAACGGAGTAGCAATCAATAGTAGGCTTGCAATCAAGGCATACGCTCTTGTCATTATTCGGTGGTCTCTTTGGGACGCTTATGAAGGATGGGGCGGCGTAGGTCACGCCCAATTTCCTGTAATATCGAGCCACATCAGCAAGGTTAGTGCATCAAGCCCTGTCTGCATTCCTGCCTCAAGGGACTCCCGTCCGCCCGCCAAGGTATACAGGACATCGACCCTATCTGTAGGCGCGTGCTTGGGGGACTGCTCGCAAGTGTCATCTTCCTC